>ERZ773229.2213-NODE-2213-length-11805-cov-3.511149_pt1 | contig 11805 bp, 7 predicted proteins | sample MGYA00580992_ERZ773229 | MGnify/ENA primary metagenome ERZ773229 (study PRJEB29015, sample SAMEA2737795) | human gut metagenome | biome: human gut; feature: human-associated habitat; material: faeces | place: China | collected 2012 ... | reverse complement strand
TTGCAAACCAAAAAGGCGGTGTGGGTAAAACGACCACCACCGTAAACCTCGGCACAGCACTTGCGGCTATGGGCTACAAGGTGCTGTTGGTAGACGCCGACCCGCAGGGCGATTTGAGCAGCTATCTCGGCTATGCGGGCACCGAAAACGGCGCAACAATCAGCGACCTAATGGAATCTGTTATCAAGGACGAAAAGCCGCCAGAAGTGGTAATTCACCATGAAGAAAAGGTAGATTTCATTCCCTCCGACATTGGTCTGTCTGATATGGAAGTGAGCCTTGTAAATGTTATGGCGCACGAAAAAATCATGGAACAGGCATTGGAGCCGTTTAAGGATAAATATGACTACTGCTTGATCGACTGTATGCCCTCGCTGGGCATCATCACCGTGGCATCGCTTGTTGCGGCGGATCGAGTGCTGATTCCTGTGCAGGCACAGCATTTCGCCCTCAAAGGTCTGGTGTCCCTGTTCAAATCCGTCAACCAAGTAAAGCGCCGTATCAATCCCCGGTTGGATATTGACGGCATTGTGCTGACGATGGTGGACAAGCGCACCAACCTATCCAAAGATGTGTGTGCTGCCCTGCGCAGTGCCTACGGTCACGCGCTGAAAATTTACCGTGCAGAAATCCCGGTCAGTACGCGCACGGCAGAAAGCGCTGCCAGTACACATAGCGTGCTGACCTACGATGCCAACGGCCCGGCCAGTTTGGCATACAAAGCGCTTGCCAAGGAGGTGACGGAGAATGAGAGAGTACGGCAGCAACATCAATCTGCCCTCGCTCGATAATCTGTTTTCGAGTGAGCAGGAGCGGCAGGATGCAAAGCTGGAGAAAATTCAAATTTTGCCGCTGACGGAACTGCATCCCTTTCGGAATCACCCTTTTCAAGTCCGTGACGATGACGAAATGGACAAAATGGTGGACAGTGTTAAGGAATACGGCGTTATGACCCCTGCCATTGTCCGTCCTCGGCAAGATGGCGGGTATGAAATTGTAGCAGGCCACCGCCGCTGCCATGCCAGCCAGCGGGCGGGCGTGGAGACTATGCCCTGCATAGTGCGGGATATGGACGATGATACTGCTATTATTCTGATGGTAGATAGCAACTGTCAGCGGGAGCACATTTTGCCAAGTGAAAAGGCAAAAGCCTATGAAATGAAGTTGGAAGCTATCAAGCGCCAAGGTCAACGAACTGACTTAACTTCTGGCCAACTTGGCCAGAAGTTAAGTCGACCAATTTCGGTTGAGCAAGTTGCAGATGATGCAGGTACAAGTATAAAACAAGTCCAGCGCTTTATCCGTCTGAACAAACTCACCCCCGAACTTATGAAAATGGTGGATGATGGCAAGCAAAAACCCCCTCCCGCCGTAGAACTTAGCTACCTTACCCCAGAAGAACAAGAGGACTTCCTGTCCTATATGGAATCCGAGGGCTGTACCCCGTCACTGTCTCAAGCACAAAAACTCAAGGAGGCCAGCAAGGAAAGCGTACTGACCCCAGAAAAAATCCAGCACATTATGGCCGCCAAGCCGCCAAGTGTAAAGCCGCGTGACCCGCAGCTTATGATTCCAGTTGCTAAAGTTGAGCGCTATTTTCCCAAAGGATTTACGAGCGACCAGATGCAGCAGGTTATCGTAAAACTGCTGGAAAACTATGCCCGCGCCCACCAGCACGGCAGCAGATGAGGGGGGACACCGATGACGAGATTATTAGTTGTTGAACCCAGCTACTGCCCTTATCAAGCGGGTTTTTCCAGTGCGGCGACTGCGGTTTCCGAGGTAATCGAGGGTGAAAGCCAAATTCTAAAACCGTTTGGCACACCTCGCATCGGGCTGATATGCAGCAAAGCCCAAAGCCGACTGAAATATAACAGACAGGTCAATGACGAGGGAATTACCGTGCGCGGGCGATTTCTCATCTGCGGGCTAAATGGTGATAAAGTCGTGGGCTTATCCAAAGACCAAGCGGACCGATACAGCCGTCTACTTTTTCTCCCGCAAGTCGAAGATATGGCAAGCGGTGAACTGCCCGCCGCAAAGGTACGCCCGCAGGATGAACGCTACGGGAACAAACTATCTTTTTGGGAAAGGTTGGAAAGATAATGGAAGAAAAGACAGATAAAGTAGTCGGCTACATCGAATATCTCGGTCCAGGCGGGATGATCGGTGAAATCGTTCCTTACACAAGCGTGGAAAAATTCAAGGATGAAATTCTGGATTCCTTGGATTGTGGGCGGCCAGTGACACCGGTTGTATTCTCAGATGAACTGGATGAGCCACTCCAATTTGATTCAGACACCTATTTTCCGTGGGGATTTCGCAGCGAAAAGCGAGTGCAAATCCCTTATGAAATCTATCAAACTAACAGGCGAGACCTTGTTTTTATGGAGTATTCTCCTGCGAGGCTCGCTGCCGGAGCAAAGGACTACGAACTCGTGTACAAGGGGCAGATGGAGCGTTGGGAAACGCTGGACAGCATTTATTCACGGCATAATCGGGATGACCGTCCAAACGCCAAAACTATGCGTTCCGTCTCTGTCAGCGATATTATTGTGACACACAAAGATAACGAGACACACGCTTTTTATGTTCAGCCGATTGGGTATAAGCAGGTAGATAACTTGTTGCCGGAACTTGAAAATGCCACACCGTCAAAAGCAGAACAGCACGAGCGATAAGGAGCAGCCTATGGCAAAATACGAAAATATCCGTGCGCTTGCCAAAAAGCAACTGCAAGCCGTCACGGAGAGCAGTGACCGCTGGAAAGCATTTTTGCGGACAGCGGCCATTGCTTATAATTATAGTTTCCCGAACCAGCTTTTGATTCACGAGCAAAGCCCCACCGCCACAGCCGTGGCCGACATAGCTTACTGGAATAATAATGCGGGTCGCTGGGTCAAGCGCGGCGCACACGGTATCGCGGTATTTGACACTCGCGCCAATTCTTCCCGGCTGCGGTATTTGTTTGACATTTCAGATACCATCCCCCGCGCAGAGGTTCCCGAAGCGCTGCCGTGGGTCATTACAGACCAGAACTGGCGGCCTGTTTGGGATAAAATCGTAGCGGATAATCATGCCGACAGCATTCAGAGCGCCCTACTCATGCTCTCTACATCCTGCGTTGCCCAGCGCAGCGCCATGTTCACAACCGCGCTGGGAAAGGCCATAGACGGCAGCAGCTTACAGTGGGCCAAGCCAGACGAACAGCGGCAGCTATTTTTACAGCTTATTACCCAAAGCTGTCTGTATATGGCCGCGCTGCGGTGCGGCGTGGATACTGCGCGGCTGGACCTGTCTGCCCTTGAATCCGTGAACCAGTTTGACACAAACCGCATTGCTCTGTGTTTGGGCAGCGCTTGCCAACAGGCGGCACGGCCTCTCATGCAGCAGATCGGAAGCATTACGAGAGAAATTGACAGTGTTGCACGTGCCGAAAAAGTCCGCTATTATGGTGACAAACAGGAAGAAACCAATAACACCAAGGAGGTCAACAATGGAGTACATGATGGTGAACGGCTACCAAATCCCGGCGCTGACGCTGAACGAGCCGCCGATGCCGGAAATCGGGAAGTACGGCAGCCTGCGGCGGAAATTCCTGCTGGAGAACGCCCCGATGATGTTCGACGAGATGATGCTGGAGGGAACGCTGTACCCGCATCTGGTGGAGATGGACAACGCAGTACATCGGCAAATCGAACAGACCATGCAGACGCTGATGCAGCAGAGCACCGCCCCGAACCGGCAGACCGACCCGATGGGCTGGACGCAGTGGATGAACGCCTTGCAGAGCCAAGCCGAGGAACTGGCGATGCAGCAGATTTACAGCCTGTAATACAAGAACCCCAAGCGGAGAGCGATACCACGCCCTCCGCTTTTTCTGTACCCATTTCTGATTTGCCGCCGCTGAGCGATGAACTGATTCTAGGCTTGCTGGCGAAAGAATCCTCCAGCCGTGCCGACAATGCGGCTATTCTGGAATATTTCAATGAGCATCCCGACCTTGCCGAGCGCAGCGCCTTTTGCAAGCACTGTTACAAGCAAATTTATACATATTTGTTCGTGGATGACCATACCGTGGGTTTTATCCGGCATGATATGTACCTTGAACTTTGGGAGGGTAACTATCTTACCAAAACAGCACAGGTCAATCTGACATGGGATGCTGTTGCCGCAAAGATTGCTGACCTTATCGAGCAAGGGCGTCTGATGGTTCCCATCAAGGCTACACCCGTGCAGCAGCAGATGGAGCAGCTTACTCTTACTCCCGAAGATTCTGAAAAGGCAGGACTGCCGAGCCATGAGCAGCAAGAAAAAAATATCGACCTTGCGGCAGAAGTCAAAAAGTGGAACAAGCCCGTCATTGACGCATCCGGCAAGTACATTACGGAGCAGGACATTACCGATGCACTGTGCAAAGGCGGCGGGTTTGAAGATAGCAAATTTCGCATTCAGCAATATCTCTCTGCACAGGTACTTCCTATCGAGGAAGATCAAGCCCGCTGGCTGAAAAAGGAATACGGCATCGGCGGCGGCACATGGTTCTTCCGTGATGGTGGGCACGGCTTTCTCGACCACATGGGCAAAAATCTTGAAATTACCCGACATACAGAGGACGGCGAGTATCGCCGCGTTTTGAAGTGGAAAGAGGTTGCCCAACGCCTGCGGCTTTTGGTTTACAACGACCAGTATCTGACCGATGCCGAAAAAGCCACCTATCAGGCATGGGCAGCAGAACAGCAAGCCGCTCGTGCAGCGAACGATGCCGCACTCGCCCATGCAAAACACGCCATCGCGGATTTCTGCGAGAATGAGGGGCTAAACGAGCCGAATTTCTCCGACTTGACCCGCGTGGAGTTTGCTTACTCTACCACCGAGGACGATGAGCACGAGATCCAAGTGTATGCCAATCTTCTGCGGAACGAAATCCGCTATGAGGTTGACGGTAACATTGTCCATATCGACTACTTCCAAGATAACCACGAGCTTGCTGCGCAGGGCATTGAAAACAGCGCTTTCTCGGATTTTATCAATACCGCCGAAGCAGAGTTTGAAAAGCATCATCCGACTACAAGAAAAGTCGAAAAATCACCTGTAACTATCGGTAGCACGGTTTATCTGGAAGATGCCAGACCCTTTACCGTCGAGGAAATCGGCAGAGAAAACATTCATCTGCGGGATGAAAGTTTCCCGCTGGTAGGCCGTGCCGTCAGCCATGAAGAATTTGCGCGGCTGCTTGCGGCCAACCCCAAAAATGCAGCACTATCCGCCCCGGAAGTTCCAAGCCGCCAAGAGCAGCCGGAAGAAACTGCCGAACCCATCGTGGGCGAAGTCATCGAAGAACCCAGCCCCTTTGTGGAGCAGGTTATGGCGGATGCAGAACGGCTTTCGGCAGAAGATGAACCTTACCACCGCGAACCCATTACCTATGAAGCCCCTTATCTGGACAACCTGCCGACAGCGCCGCGCGAAAAGTTTGCAGCCAACATTGCCGCCATCCAAAAGCTGAAAGAAATTGAGCAGCGCGTAGCGAACGGCGGCAGCTCTGCTTTTGAGGATGAGCAGAAAATTTTAGCGCAGTACACGGGCTGGGGCGGGCTTTCGGATGCGTTCGACCCGAACAAAAGTACATGGTCGAACGAGTACAGCCAGCTGAAAGCAGCATTGTCTGAATCTGAGTATGAAGCTGCCCGCAGCAGCACCCTGACGGCGTTTTATACTCCCGCCACCGTTATCCACCCCATCTACCGCGCACTGGAGCGCTTCGGCGTAAAGGGCGGAAAAATCCTAGAACCCAGCATGGGCACAGGCGCATTTCTCGCACACGGACATTTTGGCAGCAGTGATGCCAAATTCTACGGCGTAGAATTGGACAGCATCACAGGCCGCATCTCCAAGCAGCTATATCAAAAGGCCAATATCCAAGTAACCGGCTATGAAAATGCGCTTCTCCCCGACAACTATTTTGACTGCGTTATGGGCAATGTACCTTTCGGCAATTTCCAAGTCAATGACCCGCAGTATAACCGGCTGCATTTTCCCATTCACGACTATTTCTTTGCCAAGAGCATCGACAAGCTGCGCACCGGCGGCATCGTGGCGTTCATCACCTCCAGCGGCACATTGGACAAAAAGGATGACCGTGCCCGCAAGTACATTGCCGAGCGCTGCGACCTTATCGGCGCGGTGCGCTTGCCCAACAATGCGTTCAAGGGCAGCGGCACTAAAATTATGACGGATGTAATTTTTCTGCAAAAGCGCGATACGCTGCGCCAGCAGGACGAGCCTTGGCTGCACCTTGCAGAAGATGCCAACGGCATTACCATGAACCGCTACTTTGTGGAGCACCCTGAAATGATTTGCGGCAGAATGGAGATAGTCTCCGGTCCGTATGGCCCGACTTCCACCTGCCAGCCAATAGACCCCGATGCGGTGGACCGTTTCGGAAAGCCGTTGCTGGAAACGCAAATCGACACTGCTATGCAGCACTTGACCGCCACGCTGACAAAAGCCGAAATTCCCATACAGGAGGAAAGCGGCGAGGACACCAAGTACATTGATGCCGATCCCTTTGTGCGTAATTTCAGCTACACGGTAAAGGACGATAAAATCTATTACCGCGAAGGCGCAGTCATGCGGGAATGTAATCCCAACGCAGCATCTGCCGAGCGCATCCGCAAACTGGTGGAACTGCGCGATACCACCCGCGCTCTGATCGATGCGCAGTTGCAGGACTTGTCGGACGAGGAAATCCACCGTCTGCAAGGCCAGCTTAACCGCCAGTATGATGCCTTCCGCGGCAAGCACGGCCTAATCAACAGCCGCAGCGCGGAGTTGTCTTTCCGGGATGACAGCAGCTACTATTTGCTGTGTTCACTGGAAAATGTCGATGAAAAAGGAAACTTTATCAGCAAGTCGGATATGTTCACCAAAAGGACTATCCGCTCTGCACAGATACCCGACCACGCCGACACGGCATCGGACGCTCTGGCACTGAGCATCGGGGAACGTGCCAAGGTCGATATGCCTTACATGATGCACCTTACCGGGAAAGATGAAGCAACGCTTGCTAAGGAACTGGCGGGCGTTATTTTTGTAGAGCCTTTCCGCAAACAGGAGGACGGCAGCCCTGTTTACCTTATGGCGGACGAGTATTTATCCGGCAATGTGCGCGAAAAGCTGCGCATTGCTCATGTTGCAGCCGACCAAGACCCGGCGTTCCGCATCAATGTAGAAGCGCTGGAGCAGGTGCAGCCCAAGGACTTGACGGCGGGCGAGATAACGGTCCGGTTGGGTGTCACATGGATCGGGTCGGAAATCATCAAGCGGTTTGCCGATGAACTTTTTCAGTCAACCTACCGCGAACAGAAAATAGCTGTCCGTTACAATGAATACCTGAATAACTGGTATATTTCCAACAAGAGCCAGGGCAACGATAATATCCGCGTCACGAACACCTACGGCACAAAACGTATCAACGGCTATCATTTGTTGGAGAACGCACTCAACCTGCGGGCCACCAAAATTTACGATACAATCTATGACGAAAACGGCAAGGAGCAGCATAAACTCAATGGTCCTGCCACCGAAGAAGCACAGGCCAAGCAGCGGATGATAGAAGATGCTTTTAAAGACTGGATTTTCAAGGACCGTGAGCGCCGGGAAAGCTTGGTGGCGCTGTACAATGAAAAGTTCAACTGCATTCGCCCCCGTGAGTACGACGGCAGCCACATCCAGTTTTTCGGCATGAGCCCGGAAATCGCGCTGCGGCCCCACCAGCGCAATGCCATTGCACATATTTTGTACGGGCACAACACACTGCTGGCGCACACTGTCGGCGCAGGTAAGACCTATGAGATGGTCGCCGCCGCGATGGAGAAAAAGCGATTGGGATTATGCAGCAAAACACTTGTCGCCGTGCCAAATCATCTGACAGGCCAATTTGCCAGTGAAGCGCTGAAGCTATACCCCAACGCAAACATCTTGGTGACAACGCAGCGCGATTTTGAAAAGTCAAACCGTAAACGGTTTTGTGGCAAAATCGCCACCGGCAACTATGACATTGTGGTAATCGGTCACAGCCAGTTTGAAAAGATTCCACTTTCCGATGCCAGAAAAGCCGAGTTTATCCGCAAGCAAATTGACGAACTGGAGATGCAGTTGGAGAGCATGGACAACAGCGACAGCCGTCTGACCGTCAAGCAGTTGGAAAGTAAGAAAAAGCAGTTGAAAACCAAGCTGTCAAATTTGCTGGACGCCCCGAAGCGGGATGATGTGGTGACTTTTGAGGAACTGGGCGCAGACTCCCTCATGGTCGATGAAGCACACAATTTCAAGAACCTCATGACCGTTACTAAGATGCACAACATCGCGGGTATCAGCACCACCGAGAGCCAAAAGGCCAGTGACCTGTTTATGAAGTGCCAGTACCTTGATGAAATCACCGGGGCACGCGGCGTAACGTTTGCCACAGGCACCCCCATTTCCAACAGTATGACCGAGCTGTATACCATGCAGCGCTATTTGCAGCAGTACACCTTGGAACGCAACGGCCTAACAAACTTTGACAGTTGGGCGGCCACCTTTGGCGAAAACGTCACAGCCATCGAACTTGCGCCGGAGGGAACCGGCTACCGCACAAAAACACGCTTTGCTCGTTTTTTCAATCTGCCGGAACTTATGGCAATGTTCAAAGAATGCGCCGATATTCAAACAGCAGATATGCTGAAATTACCTGTCCCTGCCCTTGTGGGCGGCAAGCCGACCAACATCCAGCTAAAGCCCTCCGAAATACAAAAGCAGATGGTGACAGAATTGGGCGAACGAGCCGACAAAATCCGCAATAAAATGGTAAAGCCCTATGAGGACAATATGCTGAAAATCACCAACGACGGACGCAAATTGGCGCTGGATCAGCGCTTGATCGACCCCGACTTGCCCGATGATCCTGACAGCAAGGTCAATATCTGTGTGGGCAAAATTTTTGAGATATGGGAACAGACCATGCCCCAACGCAGTGCGCAGCTTGTTTTCTGCGATCTGTCTACGCCCAAGGCGGGCGTTTTCAATGTCTACGATGACATGAAAGCAAAGCTGATCGAGCGCGGAATCCCCGAAACAGAAATTGCCTTCATCCATGAAGCGAACACCGATGCCCGCAAGACGGAACTTTTCGGAAAAGTTCGCAGCGGCGCAGTTCGCGTTCTGATGGGCAGCACCGCCAAAATGGGAGCCGGAACCAATGTCCAAAAGCGGTTGATTGCGTTGCACCATCTGGATGTACCGTGGCGGCCATCTGATATTGAGCAGCGTGAGGGCAGAATATTACGACAGGGCAATGAAAATAAGGAGGTCTATGTTTTCCGTTATGTAACGGAGGGAACATTTGATGCCTACTCATGGCAGCTTATCGAGAATAAGCAAAAATTCATCGGGCAGATCATGACCTCAAAATCTCCGGCTCGCAGCTGCGATGATATGGACGAGGCCGCGCTGTCCTATGCCGAGGTCAAGGCATTGGCGGCTGGCAATCCGCTTATCAAGGAAAAGATGGACTTGGACGTGCAGTTGACCCGTCTTAAAACACTGAAAGCTGCCCATGACAGCCAGCGTTATGAACTGGAAAATAAAATTGCCATCGGTTTCCCGGCTGAAATCCGAAAATGCAAAGAACAGATTGAAAATGCCACGGTAGACGCCGCCACCGTAAAGGAACACTCCGTAGTGGATGCGGACGGCAAAGATGTTTTCTGTATCCAGTTGGAAAAGAAAGTTTACTACGAAAAAGAACCTGCGGGGAAAGCCCTGTTAGGTCTGCTGGGCTTGGCACTGAATAGCGAAAAGCCCGTACCTATCGGGTATTTCAAGGGTATGGAACTGCAAATCCAACATCTGCCTTTTGGCAACGAGTACCATGCAAGATTGGCTGGCTCTGGTACATATAGCACTCAGCTGGGAGCTGATGTGCTAGGCAATCTGACACGCCTTTCCAATTTGGCAAATGGTATTGAACCGAGCATTGAAAAGACCCGCAATATGCAAATCCAGTTGGAACAGCAGCTTGCCAGCGCCGAGGAAGAAGTCAAGCGGCCATTTCCACAGGCAACGGAACTGACTGAAAAGAGTAAGCGTCTTGCGGTGCTGGAGGGACTGCTGAACATGAACGACAAAGACATTGTGACCGACACCGAGCCGGAACAACAGTGTCAGACCGACAATCGACAGCGTGGACAGGAGGAACGATAAATTCTATGATTAAAGTCAGAAAGACCAATCGTATACGCGACCACCCCAAGGATGAAAGGAGTAGTTTTTATGAAAAAATCTATTGTTGCATTGGGCATAGTATTGGCGCTGTCCGGGTGTGCATCGGCAGCGGATGAAACTCTTGCGGCTGAACCGGCTGCACTGGTGGAAATCTCACCGGCCACCGAAGAAAATGCTCAGCCGGTGGAAGCTGCTGCAACTGCCGAACCTGCGCAGACAGCAACCCCTGAGCCGACACCCGAACCGACACAGGCCCCCACGCCCGCGCCGACAGCAGAGCCTACGGCAGTCCCCACCGCAGAACCCACGCAAGCCCCGGTGGAGGAAACCGTAGCCGCCGCTCCGGCACAGGTTAGTATGAGTTATGGTGCGGTGCCATTCGACCTTGCAGCCGGTACGGAGCAATGGTGGAGCATCGACAGCAGCGACAGCGCATACTGGGCCGTGCAGGAGAACATCAACGCCATCCGTGCGGCGGCGGGACTTTCCCCGCTGGCAATGGACGGCGGGCTGAGCGCGGCGGCAGATGCCCGCTGCGAAAGTTTTGTCGCGGGCGGTGCGTTCGACCACAGCGGCATGACTACCCGCAGCGAAATCTGCGCAGCCGGTCCTATCGGCTCGGCCAGCAGCGTATGCAGCTATTGGCAGAACAGTCCTGCCCACTATGCCAACATCACCAACGCCAGCTTTACAAGCATGGGTGTCGGCTGTTGGTTTTGCTCCACCGCCGAGGGCCAGTATACCTACTGGACTGTCACATTCAACTAAAACTCCTACTTGTTTTCATACACAAATTATGATATAATTTTTGTATGAAAGAGAGGTGCTATCTATGCCGAACATTCGTTCAAGCGCAGATTTGAGAAACAACTACAATGACATTTCCTCTTACTGCCATGCCTACAACGAGCCGGTCTTTATTACCAAAAACGGTAAGGGCGACCTTGCCGTTATGAGCATGGAAACCTATGAGGAAATGGCGGGCCGCATTGAACTGTACAGCAAGCTGCAAGAGGGCCTTGCCGACATGGAAGCCGGGAACACGCGCCCCTTTGCCGATGTTATGGCTGATTTGCGCCACCGCAGGGAGCGCAGATGAAATACAACATTCATGTCACCCAAGCCGCCGAGCGCGATATGGCGAACGCCTACGACTATATCGACCTTGTACTGAAAAATCCAACTGCCGCCGACAAGCTGTTGGATGTGGCCGACGAAAAAATCGGAGCACTGGCAGAATTCCCGCACAAATTTGAAGTCGTTTCCGACAAACTGCTTTCCCTATGGGGAATCCGCTTCACCATCGTTATGAACTACCTTGCGTTCTATACGGTGGACGATGCCACGCAAACCGTGCATATCGTGCGGTTTCTCTACGGCAAAAGCAACTGGATCACCATTCTGAAAACAGATGCAGCAAACGGAAGTTTGCCGGTGTTCTCATAACCGAATATTTTATCTGGGCGCTCACTTTTGTGGGCGCTTTTTCTATTGGAGGAAAACATGATTTATGACGAACTTATTGAAGAATTAGCGTTG
>ERZ773229.2207-NODE-2207-length-11832-cov-3.947525_pt1 | contig 11832 bp, 12 predicted proteins | sample MGYA00580992_ERZ773229 | MGnify/ENA primary metagenome ERZ773229 (study PRJEB29015, sample SAMEA2737795) | human gut metagenome | biome: human gut; feature: human-associated habitat; material: faeces | place: China | collected 2012 ... | reverse complement strand
GGGCAAGACGACGGTCTTTAACCTCATCACCGGCGTCTACAAGCCCACCGAGGGCTCCTTCTACCTCTGCGGTGAGCGGATGAACGGCAAAAAAACGCATCAGATCGTCCATGCGGGCATTGCCCGCACGTTTCAGAACATCCGCCTGTTCAAAAAGATGACTGTCATCGAGAACGTCAAGACGGCCATGCAGGACCACACGACCTACGGCATGGCGGACGCCATCTTCCGTACCAAAAAGTACTGGCAGCAGGAGGCGGAAATCACCACCCGCGCCAAGGAACTGCTGGCCGTCGTGCACCTCTCCGGCAAGGAGGATCTGGAGGCTGACAATCTGCCTTACGGCGAGCAGCGCCGCCTGGAGATCGCCCGCGCCTTGGCCACCGATATGAAGCTGCTGCTGCTTGACGAACCGGCTGCGGGCATGAACCCCACCGAGACCGAGGAGCTGCTTGAAATCATCAACTACATCCGCAAGGAATTTAAAGTGTCCGTCCTGCTCATCGAGCATGATATGAGCCTTGTCATGAAGATCTGCGAGCGCATTCAGGTGCTGGATTTCGGCACCACGATTGCTTCCGGCACGCCAGAGCAGATTGCCAACGACCCGCATGTCATCGAGGCATATCTGGGCAAGGATGAACCGGGGGAGGCCGCCAATGCTTGAGATCAAAGACCTGTACGTCAACTACGGTGCCGTCCACGCGCTGAACGGCGTATCCATGACCGTGAAGGATGGCGAGATCGTCTCGCTGATTGGGGCGAACGGCGCGGGAAAAACAACGACCCTGCGCACGATAACCGGTCTGGAAAAAGCGGCAAGCGGCTCCATCACCTTCGACGGGCACGACCTGCGCAAGATCGAACCCAGCAAAATCATCACGCTGAAACTGGCCCATGTGCCGGAAGGGCGGCACATCTTCCCCCAGATGACGGTGGAAGAAAACCTCGAGATGGGGGCTTTTACCGACCAAACTGACATGGCCAGAACGATGGCCGATGTCTACGAGCGTTTTCCCCGCTTAAAAGAGCGCAAGCGCCAGCTGGCTGGCACACTCTCCGGCGGCGAGCAGCAGATGCTGGCCGTTGGCCGCGCCCTGATGGGAAAGCCGAAGATGATTTTGATGGATGAGCCGTCCATGGGTCTGTCCCCGCTGTTGGTAAAGGAAATTTTTGCCATCATCCGGGAGGTAAACAAGCAGGGCATTACGATTCTGCTGGTGGAGCAGAACGCCAAGATGGCTCTGGCCATCTCTGACCGTGCCTACGTGCTGGAAACCGGCTCCATCACGCTTTCCGGCGATGCGCAGGAACTGCTGAACGACGCTCGCGTCAAAAAAGCCTATTTGGGGCAGTAAGGAGGAAGTACTATGTATCCGAACTATCCCTACTTTGCCGTGGCCATTACCCGCACCTGCGGGTCGGGCGGCGGCAGTTACATCGGCAAAAAGCTGGCGCAGGATTTTGATATTGATCTGTATGACCGCAAACTGCTGCGCCTGGCAGCCGAGGACAGCGGCATCAATGAAAAAATCTTTGCCGCTGCCGATGAAAACACCAAAAAAACGCTGCTATACCGTGTTTCGCGGCATATCTACGACGGCAGCGTCATCCCGCCGGAGAGCGGCAATTTCATCAGCGACCAGAACCTTTTCAACTATCAGGCCAAGGTCCTGCGGGAGCTGCTGAACGAGGAAAGCTACATCTGCGTGGGCCGCGCGGCGGATTTTGTGCTGAAAGACAAACCCAACGTGCTGACCGTCTACATCGACGCGCCCTATGAGGACCGCATTGAGCGGGAGATGAAGCGCCAGGGCATCGGACGCAGCCAGGCCATCCACTACATTGATAAGCTCGACCACTATCGGGAAAGTTACTACAAGTATCATACGGGCCGCCAGTGGAAGCGTGTGGAAAATTACGACCTCTGCCTGGACAGCGCCGCGGTTGGGTTGGATAACTGCGTGGAGGTCATCAAGAAAGTTATTGAACTGAAATTTGGGGCAAAGTGCCCGCGGTAAAAAGCAACAGGGGAGGAAAGACTTATGGAAGCACTGGCCTATTATGACGGAAAAATCGGCACACCGGAGGAACTGACAGTTCCCTTCAATGATCGTGTGCATTTCTTCGGTGACGGTGCATACGACGCCACTGTCGGCGCAAACGGCAAGATCTACCTGATGCAGGACCACCTTGACCGCTTTTATACCAGCGCCAGGGCATTGGATATCCACATCCCGATGCCGAAAGACGAGCTTGGCAGACTGCTGACAGACCTGCTGGCCAAAGTAGACGGTACAACGCATTTTGTTTACTGGCAGGTCACCCGCGGCGTCGAGACCCGCAACCACGTCTACGCCGAGGGCCTGCCCGGCAAGCTGTGGGTGTCCATCCGCCAGAACCATTTGAACGACCCGGATGTACCCATCAAGCTCAACACCGAGGAAGACACACGCTTTTATCACTGCAACATCAAGACGCTGAACCTGCTGCCCAGCGTCGTGGCCGCCCAGCACGCAAAGCGCATCGGCGTGCAGGAGACGGTGTTCCACCGCGGTGACATCGTGACCGAGTGCGCCCACTCCAACGTGTCGATTCTGAAGGATGGCGTATTTTATTCGCATCCCAACGATGAATTTATCCTGCGCGGCATCGCCAAGACCCACATGATCCAAGCGTGTTACCGCCTGGGCATTACAGTCATTGAAAAATGCTTTACGCTGGATGACCTGCGCAGCGCCGATGAGATCATCGTGACGTCGTCCTCCAACTTCTGCCTGCACGCCTGCGAGGTGGACGGCAAGCCCGCGGGCGGCAAAGACCCCGCCACGCTGAAAGCGATTCAGAACGAGGTCCTGCGCGAATACTACGCCTACACCGGCAAAACAACCGTTGTGGACTGAAACGGGGGTGGGAAGGATGACCCGTGACGAACTGGAAAAGCGCAACGTAGGCGAAAATCTCGATGCTTTGATGAATCTTGACCCCCGCGGCTACGGTGTCTGCCGCATTTTGTACGCGGGCAGCCGCGCCTATACCGGTGAACCTCTGACGATGCACGCGGCGCAGGTGCTGTGCGATGCGGTAAAAGAGAACGATCTGGTGTACATTATTACCGGATTCGTCCTGCTGCCGCATAAAGTGCCCGAGATGGACGGCACGGTCAGTTCCATGCTGCTGGCCCGCGCGTTGGTGATGGCGTTCGGTGCAAAGCCGGTCATCGTATGCCCCGCCGACAGCGTTCAGGCCATAGAAAAGTGCGCCGCCGTCGTTGGTCTGCATATCTATGAAGACCTCGACATCGTGCAGACGCTGCCTTTAAGCATGGGGGTCGCGGCCTTTACCAAAAACCTGGCCGACGCCCCGGTACAGGCTGCCGAGCTGGCTGCCCGCAAGCCAGCAGCAGTCGTCTCTGTCGAAGCCTGCGGTGCGAACGCCCTGGGGGTCTGTCACAATGCCGTCGGGCTGGACGTGACCGCCTTGCAGGCCCGCAGCGATGTGCTGTGGGAAAAGCTGCGCGCCGACGGTGTGCCGAATATCGCCATCGGTGACTTGGGCAATGAGATCGGCATGGGCACGATTGCCGACCACATCAAAAAATATGTGCCGTTCACCGACAGGGGCGAGTGCCAATGCGGCTGCGGCGGGGGCATATTAAGCGCCACCAGGACTGACAACATTATCACGGCCACCTGCTCCGACTGGGGCTGCTACGGCTTGATGGCCGCGCTGGCGTATCTCAAAAAAGATATGGAGATCCTGCACCACGAGGACATGGAGTCCGAGGTCATGCGGGTGGCGGCACGCAACGGGTTTATTGATATGACGGGCTCACTGCTGCCGGGCATTGACGGATTCAGCACGCGCATGAACGTCGGCATCGTCAGTCTGATGCGCCAGTGCACGGCCTACGCGGTACGGTACTCCCACAAGTCGGATCACTGGTTCGGCCCCGTGTTGGCAAAGCACTTCTTTGACTGACTATTTTTGACTGACTCTTATAGAAGGAAGGAGGCAGCGGTCATGCTGCCGTTTACGGTACACCCGGTTGGGGACTGCGCCCTGCTGGCGGGATTCACCCAGCGCATTGCACCGGAGATCGGCGCGGCGGTGGCGGAACTGAACAGCCGCGTTTTGGCGGCCAAGCTGCCCGGCGTGACAGAGACAGTGCCCGCTTTTGCGTCGCTGCTGGTGGTGTATGATCCGCTTGTGACCGACTATGACACGCTGGCGGCAGCCCTGCAAGGGCTGAGTGACGCTGACGGCGCGGACACCGCGGCGGGGGAGGGGAGGCTGGTCATGATCCCTGTATGCTACGGCGGCGATTTCGGCCCCGACCTGCCCTTTGTGGCAAAGCACGCGGGGCTGACCGAAGCAGAAGTCATCGCGCTGCACACCGGGCGGGAATACCGCATTTATATGCTGGGATTCCTGCCGGGGTTCCCGTACCTGGGCGGGCTGGACGAACGATTGTTCATCCCGCGGCTGAACACACCGCGCACGGCCATCCCGGCCGGGGCGGTGGGCATCGGCGGCGAGCAGACCGGCATTTACCCTATTGCCAGCCCGGGCGGCTGGCAGCTCATCGGCCGCACGCCGTGCAAACTGTTTGACCCGGAATCGGGCGCACTGCCCTACACGGCGGGGGACCGCATAAAATTTGAACCCATCACCGCGGCGGAATTTGCAGCCCTGGCGGCAAAGGAGGGCACGGCATGAGCATCACCGTACTGGACCCCGGCCCGCTTACAACTGTGCAGGATGCGGGCCGCGTGGGCTATGCTGCCCAGGGCTACCGCAGCTGCGGTGCAGCGGACGGATACGCCTACCGTCTGGGCAATGTGCTGGTCGGCAACGACCCGGGTGCAGCCGTGCTGGAATGCACCCTGCGCGGCGCGGCCCTGCGGTTTGAAACGGACACCGTCTTTGCTCTGACGGGGGCCGAAAGCCCTGCCGCGCTGGACAGTACGCCCGTACCCTATTACGCGCCGCTGCTTGCCAAAGCAGGCAGTGTGCTGCAGATGGGGGCGGCAAAAGCAGGACTGCGCAGCTATCTGGCCGTGGGCGGCGGCATTGCCACCCCGCCCGTGCTGGGCAGCCGCGCCACCGATGTAAAATGCGGCATCGGCGGCCTGGAGGGCCGCAAGCTGGCCGCGGGCGATACCCTGCCCATAGGCTCATGTGATACCGCCGCGCTGTGGCAGGCCATCACTGCCAAACGGCTGGACCGTCCATTGCGGGACAAGGCTGTGTGCGGCGGGCTGTACCCAATGCGCGTGCAGGGGACGCAGATGCTGCCGCTGCTGCGCGCCGTGCCCGGCCCGCAGGACGCCGCCTTTACCGTGCAGGGCCGACAGGATTTTATCCACGGTATCTATACCCTGACGCCGGACTGTGACCGTATGGCCTGCAAGCTGGCGGGCACGCCGCTGCAAATGCGCCGCGGCGCGGATATTCTCTCCGACGGTATTGTGCCCGGGTCGGTGCAGGTCTCCGCCGACGGGCAGCCCATTGTCATGCTGGCCGACCACCAGACCACGGGCGGCTATGCCAAAATTGCCACGGTGATTTCTGCCGACTTGCCCTCGCTGGCGCAGCTCCGCCCCGGGCAGCGGGTATGTTTTACCTTTGTGACGCCGTCCCGGGCCGTGCAGGCTGCCCGGCAGCAGGCGGCCCTGTGGCAGCGGGTAAGAGATCGCTTGTAAAGGAAGGTGCACGTTATGAACTATTCCGCATTTCCCCCGGCTGAGATTCGGGCGTTGATCCGCGCGGGCAAGCTGGATACCCCGACCACAGGCTGCTGCGACGGCTACGCCCAGGGCAATCTGGTGGTCCTGCCAAAGGCGCTGGCGTGGGATTTTCTGCTGTTCTGCCAGCGCAACCCCAAGGCCTGCCCGCTGCTGGAAGTGGCCGATGCCGGGGAGCGCAGCTTCTCCCAATTTGCCCCGGGCAGCGATATTGCGCAGGACATCCCGCGCTACCGCATCTATCGAAACGGCGAATTGACCGAAGAAACCACCGATGTGGTGCGCTATTTTGAGGAACGGTCCGATTTGGTCAGCTTCCTCATCGGGTGTAGCTTCTCCTTTGAGTCGGCGCTGCTGGACGCGGACATCCCGGTGCGCCAGATCGAGGAATGCGTCAATGTGCCGATGTACAACACCAACATTCCTTGCACACCCGCGGGGGTGTTCAGCGGCAATATGGTCGTCAGTATGCGTCCGATTCCCCACGCGCAGGTGCCTGCGGCGGTGGCTATCACGGCGGGCATGCCCCGCGTGCACGGTGCGCCGGTGCAGATCGGCACGCCGGAGGCCATCGGCATCACCGATCTGGCCCACCCTGATTACGGCGATGCCGTGACGATTCGTCCGGGCGAAACACCGGTTTTCTGGCCCTGCGGGGTCACGCCCCAGGCCGTGGTCATGCACTCGAAGCCGGAATTCTGCATCACACATGCGCCGGGGTATATGTTTGTGACCGACGTAAAAAACACACTGCTGAAATACTAAGGGGGATGTTGCAATGCCGTCCATTGATTTAAACTGCGACCTGGGCGAGAGCTTCGGCGCGTACACCATCGGCATGGATGCCGAAATTTTGCCCTATGTGACCAGCGCGAACATCGCCTGCGGGTTCCACGCGGGCGACCCGTCCGTGATGCAAAAGAGCGTTCTGCTGTGCAAAAAGTACGGCGTGCAGGTGGGTGCACACCCGGGACTGCCGGATTTGCTGGGCTTTGGCCGCCGCAGAATGGCAATTTCCCCCGCCGAAGCCGAGGCCGACGTGATGTACCAAATCGGTGCGCTGAAGGCATTCTGCGACGCGGCGGGCATACCGCTGCACCACGTCAAACCCCACGGCGCGCTGTACAACATGGCCGCCAGGGATCCGGTGCTGGCGGCGGCCATCTGCCGCGCTGTGCAGGCTGCAGCTCCCGGTGCTGTGCTGCTGGCTCTCTCCGGCAGCGAGATGGTCAAGGCCGCAAACGCCATCGGACTGCCCGTTGCCAGCGAGGTATTCGCAGACCGCGGCTACCAGGCCGACGGCAGCCTTGTGCCACGCGGCGCTCCCGCCGCAATGATTGAGGACGAGGATACCGCCATTGCGCAGGTCTTGCAGATGGCGGCGCAGGGTACCGTACAGGCCGACGACGGCAGCACCGTAACCCTGCAGGCCGATTCCGTCTGCGTCCACGGCGACGGCCCAAAAGCCCTCGCCTTCGTGCAAAAAATCTCCGCCGCCCTCCTTGCCGCAGGGACAGCAGTTGCAGCATTTTGATCGTCGGCAGAAAGCAAGATGGGGAATGAACCTATCGGAAGAAGGTAAAGCAGCGCTAAGCGGCAGGATCTGTACTGCGTCCCTGCCGGGGCGCAGGAATTTTTTTGTCAATAAAAATGCCGTTGTATCGTGTGATACAACGGTTGAATAATTTGAATGCAGCCTTGATGTGTTTAGGCAGCGGCTCCTGCACGGAGGACGAGCCGACACCATAGCACGAAGGATATTTTCATTCCGGCAGACGTCCGTACAGTTCCATTTCACTGTGCAGCTTTTTGGCCAGCCTTGTGTTAAAGACACCAGGTTCGGCACGCCAGCACCAGTTGCCGCCCAGAGTGGACGGCGTGTTCATGCGGGATTCATGCCCAAGGCCCAGCAGATCCTGTGCCTGCACGACAGCCAGATCGGCAGCACTGGACCAGATGCCGCGCATCATGCCCCAGTGATAGCCCTCTTTCTTCGTCAGATTCAGGTAGCGCACGGCGCGCGCCACGTCCTCAGGGGCGGCGGTTTCCATCCAGCCGTTCACAGGCTCGTTGTCGTGGGTGCCTACATAGGCAATACAGTTCTTGGGGTAGCTGTGGGGGCGGTAATCGCCGCCGTCACGGCTGTCAAAGGCAAACTCCAGCACTTTCATGCCGGGATAGCCGCATTGCTTCAGCAGGGCAGTGACATCTTCCGTCAGGAATCCCAAATCCTCGGCGATGATGCGCGGGCTGCCCAGCTTTTTCTTTATGGCAGCAAACAACGCATAGCCGGGGCCTTCGCGCCAGCGGCCGTTCCGGGCGGTTGCTTCCCCGTAGGGGATAGCATAATAGCCCGCAAATCCGCGGAAGTGGTCAATGCGAACCACATCATAGATGCTGCACATGTGTTTGATGCGCCGCACCCACCATGCGTAGCCGGTCTTGGCCATGGAGTCCCAGTCGAACAGCGGGTTGCCCCACAGCTGGCCTGTGGCGGAGAAGCCGTCCGGCGGGCAGCCTGCCACCTCGGTGGGCAGCAGGTTCTCGTCGAGCTGGAACTCCTGCGGGCAGCTCCACACATCGACGCTGTCCAGCGCCACATAGATGGGAAGATCGCCGATGATGCGGATTTCCTGCTGGTTGGCGTAGTGCTTCAGCGCCTGCCACTGACTGTAGAACATAAACTGTACAGCCTGCCAGAACGCCACATCGTCGGCGTACTGCTGCCGGGCTGCTGCCAGGGCAGCGGGCTCACGGCGCCGCAGCGGTTCTTCCCATTCCAGCCAGCAGGCTCCGTTGTGGGCGTCCTTCAGCGCCATGAACAGCGCGTAGTCGGGCAGCCAGAAGTCGTTTTCCTTCACAAAGCGGCGGTAGTCGGCACCGGGCTTTGCCAGCAGACGTTTGGCAGCACAGCGCAGCACTGCGTAGCGCTTTTCATACATGACGCCGTAGTTGATGCAGTCGGGGGTGCATTCCCAGTCGATGGACGCATATTCCTCCGGCAGCAGCAGTCCCTGCTTTGCCAGATCGTCCAGATCGATAAAATACGGGTTGCCCGCAAAGGTCGAGAACGACTGATAGGGACTGTCGCCGTAGCTGGTGGGGCAGACGGGCAGAATCTGCCAGTCTGCCTGCCCGGCCTTGACCAAAAAGTCCACAAAGCTGCGCGCGGCTGCACCCATGGTACCAATGCCGTAAGGCGAGGGCAGACTTGAAATGGGCATCAGAATGCCGCTTGCTCTCATCAGAGAACCCCTCTTTCTTTTGATAGTAAGCAAGCCGGGATATCTTTCCTTCACAGTTCACGCACGCTTTCTCCTTCGGTCAGATCGAAGGAGACGATCTCGTGCACGGCATTGCCGGGTTTTTGGATGTTGTGGAGCAGGATCCGCGCCGAACGCCGCGCCAATTGCTCCATATTCTGCCGGATGGTCGTCAGCCGGGGCACACTGTACTGTCCCAGCGCGATGCCGTCAAAACCTGTGACGGAAATATCCTGCGGCACACACAGCCCGTGATCCCGCAGCGCACGAATTGCGCCGAGCGCCATCAGGTCGGACATGGCAAACACTGCCGTAATGTCGGGGCTGTGCTTTAAGAGATACTCCATTGCCTCATACCCGCTGGAAAGCGAGAACCGCGCATACGCATACTGCTTTTCCATGTCAAACGGCAGACCAAGGCGCAGCATAGCACCCTGACAGCCGGCCAGACGGGCGAGACTTGGACGGGAAAGATTGGGCTTGCCGCCGATGATTCCGATGCGGCGGTGCCCTTTTTTGTACAGATATTCGATCATCGTGTCCGATGCAGCCATATCGTCTACGGACACACTGGACAAATTGCGGATGCGCAGGGATGCCGCGCTGTTCGTCAGCAACAGGCAGGGGATACCCAGTGCCTCCAACTCCGGCGTGAAGTATTCCGGATTTGAGCCGAGAAACAATATACCATGGGGTTTGCGCTCTGTGCAGATGCGTCGGGCCTGCGCAACCTCGTTGGCTTCCTCGTCAATATAGTAGACCGTCGCAACGTAGCCGCTTTCCTCAATGATCTGCTGCAGCGGTTCCAAAATGCCGGCAAACAGCATATTCTGGGTGCCTTTCACAATCAGTGCGATCCCATCGTTGGTCTGCTGCTTCAGATGCTTGGCGTTGGCGTTCGGTTCATAATTGTGGCGGTTTACGATTTCCAATATTTTTTGACGAGTTTCTGCACTGACGCCGGGGGCGTTATTTAAGGCTCGTGAGACGGTCCCGACCGCATAGCCGGACTCCCGCGCGATGTCTTTGATGGTCATTTGCCAATCCTCTTTCTTGAAGAAGTGTCAAATTTACCCCTTGACAGCACCGGCGACCACGCCATCGATAATATATTTCTGGCAGATCAGGTACAGCACGATAACAGGCAACACCGTAATCATGATGCAGGCCATCATGGGTGCCATCTCCACCTTGCCGTAGCTGCCGCGGAAATACTGGATCGCCATAGGAATCGTGCGGAAGGTCTTGATGTCCAGCACCAGCGTGGGCAGCAGATAGTCGTTCCAGACCCACATGGTTTCCAAAATGGCGGTAGAGATCATCGTCGGCTTCAAAATCGGGCAGACGACCTTGAAGAAAATCTGGATGGGATTGCAGCCGTCGATCATAGCGGCTTCTTCAATAGCAATCGGCATGGATTTTACAAAGCCGGTGAACATGAACACCGCAAGTCCCGCGCCGAAGCCCAGATAGATGATGCAGATGTTGTAGGGGTTATTCAGCTTTAAGGTATCAGCGGTTTTTGCCAGTGTGAACATGACCATCTGGAAGGGGACAATCATGCTGAATACGCACAGATAGTACATACCTTTGGACAAGGTGTTCTGCACACGGGTGATATACCATGCGCACATGGAGCAGCACACCAAAATCAGTGCCACAGACGAAACCGTGATCACTAAACTATACCAGAAAGAGGACAAAAAGTCCATTTCCTGAATGCCATAAATGTAGTTTTTCAGGCCGACGAAGGTCTCGGCGTTCGGCAGCTCAAAGGCGTGGCTCGTCGTGATGGCGCGCTCGGTCTTGAGGGAGTTCATCAAAATCATGAACACCGGGTACATCCAGGCGATGCACAGGATCGTGAGCAGAACGGACAGTACCGCGTTGATGCGGCGGTCTTTTTTAGTAGCACCCATTATGCCTGCACCTCCTTAGAGCGGGTAAAATGCAGCTGGAGCAACGAAATAACGACCACAAACAGGAAGAAAACGACGGCCTTGGCCTGACCGATGCCCTTCCACTGGGGTCCGGAGCGTGCGTAGAACGTGTCGTAGATGTTGTAGGCCAGCATCATGGACTGCTTTGCAGGCTCACCGGCTGTCAGCGAGAGGTTCTGGTCGAACAGCTTGAAGGAGTTCGTCAGCGTCAGGAAGGTGCAGATCGTCACGCTGGGCATGACCATCGGGATTTTGATTTTGAACAAAATCTGGCTGCTTGTTGCACCGTCAATGCGTGCGGCCTCCACCAGATCCACCGGCACATTCTGCAAACCGGCAATATAGATGATCATCATGTAGCCGATCTGCTGCCAGCACATCAGGATGATCAAACCCCAGAAGCCGTAGGTGGCATTCAGCGCCAGCAGCGACTTACCCCAGGAGGACAGCAGACCGTTGAGCAGGATCTGCCAGATATAGCCCAGCACGATGCCGCCGATCAGGTTCGGCAGGAAGAAGATGGTGCGGAAAGCGTTGGTGCCGTGCATACCGCGGGTGAGAAGCAGCGCGATGGCAAAGGCCAGCACGTTGATCAGCAGGGTGGACACGACGGTGAACGCCGCTGTGAACCAGAACGCATGGGTGAAGGTGTTATCCGACCAAATCATTGCGTAGTTGCTTAAGCCCACAAACTGCACATTATTGACGGTGGTGAACTTGCAGAACGACAGCCCTGCACCCCAGATAAACGGCCAGACAAAGCCAATAATAAAGGCGATGAGGGTCGGCAGTACGAAAACAGGCCAATAACGTCGAATGGCTTTTTCCATAAGTATGCTCCCTTTGTTGTAATTTTTGTTTTCTGCAAAAGAAGCGGGGCGG
>ERZ773229.2202-NODE-2202-length-11859-cov-2.186801_pt1 | contig 11859 bp, 8 predicted proteins | sample MGYA00580992_ERZ773229 | MGnify/ENA primary metagenome ERZ773229 (study PRJEB29015, sample SAMEA2737795) | human gut metagenome | biome: human gut; feature: human-associated habitat; material: faeces | place: China | collected 2012 ... | reverse complement strand
TACATAAAAAATAGTCTCAAATGGCTTATGAAAGAACAGGAAAAAAGAACAATAAAAAAGGGCGTGGGAGAAGAACATGAAACTATTGCTCGTGGATGATGAAGAGTACGTGATTGAAAGTATCAAAAGAAACCTCGATCTTACAGAGACCGGGGTGAACGAGGTGTATACCGCGTTTTCCGTACAGCAGGCGAAGAACATCATGGGAATGGTGGATATTGATATTGTAATCAGCGATATCGTGATGCCGGGCGGAACGGGATTCGACTTTGTGGAGTGGGTCAGAAAAGAGGAGCTGAAGGTCCAGGTCATATTCCTGACAAGCTATGCGGAGTTTGACTATGCCAGAAGAGCGATTCAGCTGAACAGTGTCGATTATCTGCTAAAGCCCATCGATTTTGACAAGCTGAAGGAGGCCGTACAGCGTGCGGCGGAATCCGTTGCGAAAGAAAAGAAAATACAGGATCTCAGGCAGGAAAGCATCAAGTGGAGCCAGAACAGAAAAATTCTGCAGCAGGATATCTGGAAAAATGTGCTGAAAGACGGCTTCTCCGAGGAAAAATTCTGCGAAACGGCAGCACAGCGTCAGCTGCCATACGGACCGGGACACTATTTCCGGCTGATTTGTCTGATGCCGGAAATAAAGAGCAATAAGCGGGAAATGTGGGATACGGCGACCATGGAATTTGTGATCAAAAATGTGCTGTCGGAACTGTATGGGGAAACGGATATTGCGGTAGATACTGTTTTTTACCAGGAACCGGGCATCTACTGGATTGTTACACAGTCAAAGGAAAAAGCATTCCCGCAGGACGGTGAGCGGGATTGTGAAATTCTGCGGCAGTTTGTTGCGTGGATGAATGAAAAAATCTATCTGGAGCTGTGGTGCGGTGCCGGACAGTGGGAATCTGTACTGGGGATGCAAAAGCAGAGCCGGAATCTTCAGAAAATGCGGGAGGGAAGCCTTTCCGTGCGGAACGAGGTGCTGTTTCTGAACGAATTTCAGGCTCCGCAGACCAGCTACGAAAATAAGGAGCTGGATGTATGGAAAGCTCTGCTTTCGGAGGAAAAACCGGAGGAGCTGCTGGAGCGGCTGCAGAAATACCTTGACCGGACGGAGCGGGAAGGAATGATTACCAGGGAGCTTCTGGTAGCACTCCGTACCGATCTGACGCAGGTGGTGTATGCATGGCTTTCGGAACGGGAGATCAAGGCGTATGCACTGTTTGCAGATGCGGATATGGAAAACCTGCATCGGAATTCCCTTTATGGCAGAGAAGAGATGATGGAATATGCCGGGGTACTGGTTCGGAAAGCAGTTCAGTACAGACAGTACATCAACAAATCAGATTCGGTCACGAGTCAGGTATGCGCTTATATCGATGCACATTACCGGGAGGAGATTCACCGGGAGGAGCTTGGGGAGCTTGTCTTTTTGAATACGGATTATCTGTCCCGGATCTTTAAAAAAGAAAAGGGTATTTCGATCAGTAATTATATCATCCAAAAGCGGGTGGAGGAGGCAAAAAAGCTCCTGACACAGAGCACGCTGCCGATCAATACGGTGTCGCTGTATGTGGGGTACAGTAATTTCTCGTACTTTACGAAGATGTTTAAGGACAATACGGGATACGCACCGCTGGAATACCGAAGAAGTTTTAGTGAAAAATAGCGGAAAGCCACCCTTCACATGTCCGGGAAATAACAGAGGATTTTATCACTTTCTTACGCACCGGAACAGCAGCAAACAGGTCGGAATAGTGAAAGAAAAAGGTCGGATCAGGGGATATTTTTTTCAGGTCAGATGTGGTAAAATTTCAGTATAAGATTCAGAAAAAACGGAAAAACGATATTTTTCTGACATTTTAGGGGTTTCTGAAGAAGCAGATACAGCAAAAACGAGGTATGGAGGAGAAAAAATGACCGAGCAGAAATTAAAAGAGCTTCTGGCCGACATGACGCTGGAAGAAAAAGTGAACCAGATGAGCCAGGTGGTGGGTGCCTTTTTCAATAAAGATATGGACATCACGGCGATGGGACCGATGGCAGATAAAGGCTTTACGCCGGAAAACGTAGCGCTTTCCGGTTCCATCCTGGGCAGCATGGGTGCAGAAACGTTAAAGAAAATCCAGAAGGATTTTGTGGAGCAGCACCCGCATCACATCCCGATGTTGTTCATGCTGGATATCATCAACGGCTTCAAGACCATTTTCCCGATTCCGCTGGGACAGGGCGCAACGTTTGAACCGGAGCTGTCCGAAAAGTGTGCGGCAGTTGCTGCAAAAGAGGCAGCCGTTTCCGGCCTTCACGTAACCTTCGCACCGATGACTGACCTGGTCCGCGATGCAAGATGGGGCCGTGTCATGGAGTCTACCGGTGAGGATCCGTATCTGAACGGTCTGTTCTGTGCCGGAATGGTGCGCGGATTCCAGGGAGACGATCTGAAGGAGCCGTACAAGATTGCTTCCTGTGTGAAGCATTTCGCAGGCTATGGTGCTCCGACAGCAGGAAGAGACTACAATACGGTAGAGCTTTCCGAGCATACCTTCCGTGACTTCTATCTGCCATCCTACAAAGCCGGCATCGATGCAGGAGCAGCGATGGTGATGACTTCCTTCAACACGGTAAACGGTGTTCCGGCAACCGGAAACAAGAAACTGATGCGCGGCATCCTGCGTGACGAGATGGGATTTGACGGAGTTCTGATTTCCGACTGGGCGGCAATCGAGGAGATTATTTACCACGGCTACTGCGCAGACCGTGAGGAGGCAGCTGTCCGCTCCGCCGAGGCAGGCGTTGACATTGATATGATGACCGGTATTTACTGCGAAAACCTGTGCCGTCTTGTAAGAGAGGGCAAGATTTCCGAGGATCTGATCAATGAGTCCTGCATGCGTATCCTGGAACTGAAAAACAAACTGGGACTGTTTGAAAATCCGTATAAAGACGCAGATGAGACGAAAGAAAAAGAGGTCATTCTCTGCAAAGAGCACCGCGATCTGGCAAGAGAAGCCGCAAGAAAATCGTTTGTACTGCTGAAAAACGAAGAGAAAATCCTGCCGCTTGGCAAGGAGAAGAAGATTGCCTGGGTCGGACCGTATGTCCACAGCAGAAACCTGATGGGCGCCTGGTCCTTCATCGGAGATGCAAAGGATGTGACAAATCTGGAAGAGGCCGTAAAAGCGCAGGCAGATACGACAAACATGAGCTTCCATGCAGGCTCTCCGATGCTTGGCTCCGACATCCGCCTGGAGGGCTTCGGCGAGGCGATGGAGCAGTCCACCACGCCAGAAGAGGAAGAAGCAATGCTTCTTGAGGCTGTAAACGCAGCAAAAGAGGCTGATGTTGTCGTTCTTGCGATCGGCGAGGATCGTCTGCAGTCCGGCGAGGCAACCAGCAACGCGAATATCCGTATCCCGGAAATCCAGCAGAGACTGCTTGAGCGGGTTTCTAAAGTCAATGAAAACGTTGTCGTTGTCCTCTTCAATGGCCGTCCGCTCGACCTGCGCGATGTCGTATCGAAAGCAAAAGCCGTTCTTGAAGTGTGGATGCCGGGTACCGAGGGTGCCAATGCAATCGCAGACGTTGTTTTTGGTGCATACGCTCCAAGCGGCAAGCTGACCATGAGCTTCCCGTACTCTGTAGGCCAGGTGCCGGTTCACTACAACGAGTATTCCACCGGAAGACCGCACGTGCCGGGCAAGGACAAAGACCGTTTCCGTTCCAAATTCCTCGATATCCCGAACGCACCACTGTTCCCGTTCGGATATGGCCTTGGCTACACCAGCTTTGCAATTTCAGATGTGAAACTGGACAAGGCAGAGCTTGGCATGGAAGATGAGATTAAAGCCTCCGTAACCGTGAAAAACACCGGCGATACAAAGGGAACCGAGACCCTGCAGCTTTATCTTCACGACCGAGCAGCTTCCGTGGTTCGCCCGGTGAAAGAGCTGAAAGATTTCTGCAAGGTAACCCTTCAGCCGGGAGAAGAAACCGAAGTAATCTTCAAAATCACAGAAGAAGAGCTTCGCTTCCTGACAGAAAATGAGCGTGTAGAAAGTGAAAACGGTGCTTTCGAAGTCTTCATCGGAAGCGACAGCACGACAGAGAATAAGGCAGAATTTGTGCTGAAAAAATAAGAAGCAATACTGGGATGTAGCGTAAGCGGAATCAAGATGGGGGTCTGAATCGCTACGGAAAGATAAAAGAAAAGCCAGCCACAAAAAGCGAAAAGAATTTTGCTTTTGCGGCTGGCTTTTTTCTGCCGGTACCGTATTGACCCTTCTGTTAAAACAAAGTAAAATAGAAATTGGTATTGGGACGAAAGAGAGGAAAAGAAATGGGGTACTTAGGAAACAAGTTACAGGGGAAATACCACAAAGACACATTCCAGACCGCCGTCAACATGGCGTGGCCGGCGATCGTGGAGTCGTTTTTCATTGCATTTGCGGGTCTTGTAGATTCGCTGATGGTAAGTTCGCTTGGCTCCTACGCAGTTGCCGCGGTCGGTCTGACGACACAGCCGAAGCTGCTTGGCCTGGCGTTTTTCTTTGCGCTGAATGTGTCGATTTCTGCTCTCGTTGCGCGGCGGCGCGGAGAGCAGAGGCAGGGTGCGGCGAATGAGACTCTGGTAACTGCGCTTGTATTTATTATCCTTGCGGCAGCTGCATTCAGTGTTGGATTTGTGGCGTTTGCAAGTCCGATTATCCATCTGTGCGGTTCAACGGCGGAGACTCATAATGGCGCAGTAACATATTTCCGTATCATCATGGGCGGTATGATTTTTAACTGTATCCAGATGGGGATCAACTCGGCACAGCGCGGTGCGGGCAATACAAAAATCACGATGCGCACAAATGTAACATCAAATACGATTAATATTATCCTGAATTATCTTCTGATCAACGGCCATTTCGGGTTCCCGGCACTCGGCATTCAGGGTGCGGCACTGGCAACCGTCACAGGAACGGTTGTCGGATGTGTGATGAGCATCCTTTCCATCACAAAGCAAGACGGATTCCTGAACCTTGGCTATATTCTGAAGAACAAAATTAAACCGACGATTGCAGCGTTCATCAGCCTGGTCAGGGTCGGGTACAGTGTGTTTTTCGAGCAGGTTTTCATGCGGATCGGCTTTATGATGACGGCGATCATGGCGGCCAAGCAGGGAACCGATGCGATGGCGGCACACCAGGTCGGCATGAATATTATGTCGCTTTCGTTTGCGTTCGGTGACGGCCTCCAGTCCGCAGCGGTTGCACTGATCGGCCGGAGCCTTGGCGCAAAAAAGCCGGATCTGGCGAAGGAGTACGGCAGAACGTGCCGTCTGATCGGCGCGGGCATCGCAGTATGCCTCGTTGCCATTTATCTTTTCGGCGGAAGATGGCTGTACAGCCTGTTTTTCGAAGAACAGCATATCATTGAAATCGGGGTCAGTATCATCCATGTTATTATCTTCGTCGTCATTTTCCAGATCTGTCAGGTTATTTACATGGGATGCCTGCGCGGTGCGGGAGATACGCTTTATACGGCAGTTGCATCTATGATCAGCGTTACGTTTATTCGTACGATCGTTTCCTACCTCGGCGGTTACACGCTGGGGCTTGGCATCGTCGGAATCTGGTTCGGCGTGCTGGCGGATCAGATGTCACGGTTTATCTTTGCGACGATCCGATTCAAACAGGGAAAATGGGTGAAAATTAAGATTTAATTGAATCAAGCAGCGAAGCAGATTGCGAATATCCGCTTGACGTAACGATTCAGAGCCATGCGAAATGGTACTCTGAATCATTACCAATATAAAACTAAAACAGGAGGAAGCAAAACGATGTACAAATTTGACAGAGAAGCCTATGACAGGCGGATGGAGTGGTACCGCGACGCCCGTTTCGGCATGTTTATCCACTGGGGGCTTTATGCCATCCCGGCGCGCGGAGAATGGGTGCGGAGTACCGAGCAGATTCCAAAAGAAGATTATATGAAATATTTTGAGGAGTTCAATCCTGTTGATTTCGAGCCGCGGAAATGGGCCAAGGCGGCGAAAGAGGCCGGTATGAAATACGTGGTTCTGACTGCCAAGCATCACGATGGATTCTGCCTCTTCGACAGCCAGTATACCGATTTCAAATCCACCAACACGAAATGCGGCCGCGACCTCGTTGCAGAGTACGTTGATGCCGTCCGCGCAGAAGGACTGAAGGTCGGTTTGTATTTCTCCCTGCTCGACTGGTTCCACGACGATTTCCCACATTACGGCGACCGGAACCACCCGATGCGGAACAACCCGGCATACAAAAACGATGACCGCGATTTCGACCGCTATCTGACCTACATGCACAATCAGGTACGCGAGATCTGCACAAACTACGGAAAGCTCGATGTGCTGTGGTTTGACTTTTCCTACGATACGCTGCGCGGCGAAGCATGGAAAGCGACGGAGCTGATCAATATGGTGCGGAAGCTCCAGCCGGATGTCATCATCGACAACCGTCTCGAGGTGAGCGGAGAGGGCTACGGTTCTCTGGCGGCCGGAAATCCGACCCCGTACCACGGCGACTTTGTGAGCCCGGAGCAGATGATTCCGCCGAACGGCATCCAGGATGTAAATGGAAACGATATCGCCTGGGAATCCTGCGTTACGATGAACAATCACTGGGGTTATTGTGCCAACGACCACTTCTTCAAACCGGCACCGATGCTGATCAAAAAGCTGGTCGAGTGCGTATCGAAGGGTGGAAACCTGCTTTTGAACGTCGGCCCGGACGCCAGGGGAAATATCCCGGAGGAGTCGATCGAACGGCTGGCTGAGATTGGAAAGTGGATGAAGAAAAACGGAGAGAGCATTTACGGCTGCGGAAAAGCCGGTATTGAGAAACCGGACTTTGGCCGTGTGACGCGCCACGGAAACCATCTGTATTTTCATGTCTATGAAAATACCGTTGGGCCGCTGCCGCTGCCCGGCGTGAAAAAAGAAGAAATTCAGGCGATCCGCTACGTCGCAACCGGCGCGGAAATCCCGGTTTCCACAAGCTGGGTACACAGCGATTATCCGACCATGGCATTCGCCGATCTCGGCGAAGACCCGGTATTGCCGGATGGAGTCGATACAGTCATCGATGTGATTCTGAAAAAGTAGAGGGTAAAGCATCAGCCACAGTTTTCCGAAAGGGTTTCTGTGGCTGAAGTTTCCTGCCACGTAAAATCGGATTTGATCCTGGAGCGTGTCTGAAAAAGCATTTCCGCAATCTGCAGGCTTCACTTTGCGGTCTCTTTTTCTTAGACACACTATAAAAGTTTTACAAGTTCTTACAAAATTCTGTATTTTTCGCTCCGACGATTGACAGTTCTGACAGAAAAATGCATACTGAAAAAAACAAGATCACAGCCCTTGCTTCGAAATTTAACCGAATCAAGCAAGTAGCGAAGCGGATTGCGAAGATCCGCCTGACTCCTTTTCCTGCGCAGGGAAGGACAAGAGCTTTCGGAGTGAGAAAAGGGCAGTCTGTTTTTAGAAACGAAGCAAGAGAATGATAGCTTTGCTTTACAAAGAAAAAAGAGGGGGAATAAAACATGATTCGTCTGAACCACGTCAGTAAGATTTACGGAGACGGAAGCAAAAAAGCCGTCGACGATCTTTCCTGGGATATCGAAGATGGAAAGATCACCGGCTTCATCGGTCCTAACGGGGCCGGGAAAACGACAACATTAAAAATGATCACCGGCATCCTGGCACCGTCCGAGGGAACGATTGAAATCAATGGAAAAGATATCCAGAAGGATCCGCTCGAAGCCAAGCGCCAGTTCGGTTTTGTGCCCGACGACCCGGATGCGTTTCTTCGCGTCAGGGGAATTGAATATCTGAATTTTATGGCAGATATCTACGGTGTCGGAACGGAAGAGCGTCAGCGTTTTATCGAAGAAACCGCAAAACGCTTTGAGATGGAAGAGAACCTTTCGAGCCGTATCATGAGCTACTCGCATGGCATGCGTCAGAAAATCATGGTGATGGGCGCACTGATCCACAAGCCGCCGGTCTGGATTCTCGATGAGCCGCTGACCGGCCTTGACCCGCGCTCCGCGCACGAGCTCAAACAGATGATGCGTGAACACGCCGATGCCGGAAACGCCGTGCTGTTTTCCACCCATGTGCTGGAAGTAGCGGAAAAACTCTGCGACCGCATCGCCATCATCAAGGACGGGCACATCGTATCGCAGTTTGTGGCGGACGATTTGCGCCATGCATCGCGCAAATATTATACCGTCACCTTTGCCGATGCGGCATCGAAAAATGATTTTCTGAAGAAAGCCGCATCGATGACTTCGTTCCGTCTGCTCAGCGAGGAAGAGAATGAGACATATCTCTCCGTCGAGGACAGCGACCTCAATGCGCTCATCGCATTGCTTGCGGCGGCGCACACGGTCACATTCAGCAACAGACGCGAGACGCTGGAGGATTACTTCCTTAAATTCTATAAGGAAGAAAAGAATTTCGGAGGTGCTTTGAAATGAGCGTAATCGAATGCAGACAGCTGACAAAAGATTTCGGCGAGGGACGCGGCATTTTCGACATCGACCTTAATATCGAAAAAGGAGAGATGGTCGGCTTCGTCGGCACAAACGGAAGCGGCAAGACGACGACCATGAGAAATATACTGGGCTTCCTTAAGCCAAGCTCGGGTTATGTCGGCGTAAACGGGCTTTCCTCATGGGAGCACGCGAGCGAGATAGCGAAGAGCATAGGATATGTCCCCGGAGAGATAGCTTTCCCCGACCTGAAAACAGGTATTGATTTTCTGCGCTGTCAGGCGGAATTTCTCTCGCTTAAAGATATGAGCTACGCAAACGAGCTCATAGAGCGGCTTCAGCTCGACCCGCGCGCAAACCTCAAGAGGATGAGCAAGGGTATGAAGCAGAAAACGGCGCTCGTGGCGGCGCTCATGAACGATGCGCCGATTATTCTTCTCGACGAGCCGACAACGGGACTTGACCCGCTGATGCGAATAACATTCCTTGATATCATAAAGGAAGAGCACCGCAAGGGCAAGACGGTTTTCATGAGCAGTCACAGCTTCGAGGAGCTGGAGACAACCTGCGACCGCGTGGCACTGATAAGCGACGGACATATCGTCGATATATGCCGCATGAGCGATATCACAGACCGCCCCGTAAAGGAATTCAAGATAGAATTTCATACGGAAGCGGACTACAAGAGATTTCTCGGCGAGAGATATGAGGTTATCCGCCAGCCGCAGTATAATCAGGCGACGATACGCATTTCCGCAAGCGAAACGGCGGCGCTTCTCGGCTCGCTCAAGGGCTATAATGTGAAGTTTATTTCGGAGTTGCCCTATACTCTGGAAATGCACTTCAAAAAAATATTATTTGATAAAAAGGAGAATGAAAGCAATGTTCAGTAAAGCTCTTTTCAAGCAATCCTGCAAGGCAAACGGAACCATGTGGGGCATCATAACCTTTGCGGTTTGCTTCATGCTTGCCTGCGTCATGCTGATTTCCGGCAGCGGAAGCATCGGCGAGGTCAAAAATTCGATTCAGGATACTATCATAACAAAGGAAATAGACGCGAGCCTCGAGGCGCGCGCGATAAACTATTATGCCGGAGCGACAGACGGTCTCTCTCATTTTGACAGTCTCTTCGCCGAAAATTCCAAGGATACGCTCTCATATCTGACATGGCTTTCCGCCATGCCGAGTCAGGCGGATTTCTCCGACCCCGCGCAGTATGCGGCTGCCGCAAAACAGTGGCAGAGCGCAAAGCCGACTATGAAAACGAAAGCGGGCGAGAGCCTTGAAAAAGCCGTCGGCGAATGGCAGGCAAAGAAGCCCGATGCCGCTTCGTTCACTTCAGTCGAAGCCTATGCCGCCGCTATGGGCGAATGGACAAAGGAAACGCCCATAGCGGCTGAAAACGCCGTTAAGATAGCATATTCCATGGCGGTTGAAGATTTGCAGGAGTATGTATACGCCAAGGCGCTCGCACTGAACCCCGCATATACGCGCGATTCCGACGAAGCGCAGGAAATGCTCGGTATTGTAATGTATACGCTCAATCCGAACGGTATGTTCAATGAGTCTTTCTATCTCAAGCATGAGAAAGAAGCGCCTGCGGACTACGATTATATGTCCGTTATCACGCATATTCAGGCGGGCGATGTCGATGCATACCTTGCTGGAAGCGAACGCATCGCATACCGCGCCGCACGCGCTGAGGATTGCTCCGCGATGTTCCTCGCAGGCAATATGACAGAGCCCTCCAATGTGGAAAAAATCGTTGAACAGCTCTCGTCTTTCGGCGTGACAATAGAGAAATACAATAGCTTCGGCTATACCTATGATTCCATCAAGCATCTCGCAAATACCACGGCTATCACATACGGAAACCGCCTCTCCTATGAACTTGAACTCCTCGCAGAGCGCCGCGAAAACGGTGAATTTGCCGATGATGCGGCATATGCAAAGGCGATAGAGGATAAGACAGCCGAGCTCGCATCCGATGTTTCGAGCAGCCTGCTTTCCGCTCTCCCGCAGGAGGTTTCCGATGCGCTCGAGGAAGTCGGAAAAGCCGACCTCTATACGCTGATAGTCGGTTCCATCTTCTATAAGCTTGCCGGTCTGCTTCTTCCTATCATCTATATGATAATGGCTTCCAATAACCTTATCGCAGGTCAGGTAGACAGCGGTTCCATGGCATATGTGCTTTCCACCTCCACAAAGCGCAGTACGGTCGTATTCACGCAGGCGATATATCTGATAGGCTCTCTGCTTGCCATGTTCGGACTGACGACGGCAACAGGCTGTGTATGTCTGTCGTTTGTCTCCGAGGATATCAAGCTGACCTACAGCAATCTTATCCTGCTCAATGTAGGCGCGTTCCTCGTTCTGTTTGCCCTCTCGGGACTCTGCTTCTTCACATCCTGCTGGTTTGACAGAAGCAAGCGCTCCATGGCTATCGGCGGCGGGCTCAGCATATTCGCTCTCGTTGCCGCTATGCTCGGACTTTTCGGCAGCCCTGTCATCCCCTCTGTTGTTCGTCTGGACAGCCTGAACTACTTCAACTATGCGACAATCATTTCGTTCTTTGATGTAATATCCATCATGGACGGCACAAGCACATTCATATGGAAATTCGCAGTCCTTGCCGCAATGGGACTTATCGGATATATAATCGGCTCGGTACGCTTTACAAAGAAAGACCTGCCGCTGTAAAAAGTAAAATAAAATAAAAAAGGAGAATAAAAATGTTTGAATTTTCAAAACTCTGCAAGGAATTCGAGGCGCTCACCGTTCTTGAGCGCGGCGTAATAATGACGGGAAAATCCGCCGAAATTTTCGCAAAGCTTCGTAAGCTTAATGTGCCCGGGGTAGACCCCGTGCAGACGCTTGCCGGATTTATTCTCGGCTCCGTGGTAGCGGACGGGCGCGTGAACGAGCAGGAATATCTCCTGATATATCCCGCACTTATTCATACATTCGGAGATGATTTCGACTTTGAGAGCATCAAGCAATCCTTTAAGGATGACCGCGACGGAAGAAATGCCGTCAAGGAATACACGCAGGAGATGCTTTCGCTCATCTCTCTTGCGGATGAGAGCCTGATTGAGGATGTTGTCATGATGTGCCTCTGCGTAGTGAGTGTGGACGGCAAGATTTCGCCGAGAGAACAGCGCTATATCCGCAAGCTCTGCAAAGCATAAGCAGTATCCGATTCGGCAGCCCCGCTTCTCGCCTGAGAAGCGGAGCTGCTGTGCTTTTTCCTTGACTTTTTGGAATGTTGTGGTATAATAAAAAAACAAAACACGGAAAAATCAGGTATTCGGAGGCAAATGATGATTTACAAAAACG
>ERZ773229.2189-NODE-2189-length-11942-cov-4.384285_pt1 | contig 11942 bp, 10 predicted proteins | sample MGYA00580992_ERZ773229 | MGnify/ENA primary metagenome ERZ773229 (study PRJEB29015, sample SAMEA2737795) | human gut metagenome | biome: human gut; feature: human-associated habitat; material: faeces | place: China | collected 2012 ... | reverse complement strand
ATCCAGCTCTGGGATTTCCAGCTGTCCCATAATGCCGCTTTCGTTAACAGCGAGGATCTCGTCGTATTGCTCCTGCGCCGCAGTTAGGCCGGTCAGAGAATATGCGCCGTCCGTGGAAACGGATATTGGGGACAGAGCAGCGTTGTACGCCTCTGCCGCGGCGAGCATCTCCGCCACACGGGTGTCTGTCATCTCTTCCACAGCTCGGGAATACTCCGTCATCACGAGGCTTTTGTTCTTCTCCGCCAGCGCATTCCCCAGAATTGGGTACAGAATCAATCCGGCAGCGAGCAACAGGCACGCCGCGCCGGAAACAAGATAAATCGTTCTTTTGTATTTCATCGGATGCTCCTTTTTCATATCTCCTCGAGTTATTCGCTTTAAACCACCTTAAAGCGAATAACTTTTTTATTAAAACGAATAACTCGCTTAAAACACCTTGGATATGTATGAGAGAGGCCCAGTTTTGCCTCTCCCATGTGCCGGGGTTATTTCTCCAACTTCTTCTTTCTGCGGGCGCTTACCAGGATGATCGCGGCGGCGACCATCAGAACAGTACCGGCAACGCCGTACATCCAGGTACCATGCCCGCCGGTCTGCGGCAGGTTGAAGCCGCGGGTGTTGACAACCGTCAGCGGCACAACGGCGTTCGCCGATTCGCCGTCGGCATCCATTGTCACATCGTTGCTGTCCACCTTGGCGGAAGCAGTCAGAAGACAGTGCTCCAGATGCTTCTGCGGCATGTTCTTATAGAACCCCTCCGGGACGTTGGCATACCGGGGGTCGTTCTGCAAAACGCCCAGCACATCGGTGCTGTAGATATCGCAGAGAATCTCACTCTCTGTTGCTTCTATCACGATCTGGATATCGTCGCGGAGCAGCGTGTAGCCGTTGGCCGTCTGGATCTCGGTGGCAATGTACATGTCATCCTCCAACCCTTTCACGAGGATGGAGCCGTTTGCTGTAGGAGTGAAACGGGTGGCATCGTCTCTTCCGGAAGCATGCCCGGTCACATAGTAAATTCCTTCGCTTTCGTTCAGCCCTGCTGTAACGAAGTACCCGTCGGTGTCGTTATAGAGTAGAAACGCTACCTTGGAGAAATCGCCCTGGCCGTCGCTGAATTCCTTGGTGAGGTCAAGGCCAAAGCTGTATACATGGCAGTCGTCCACAAGCGTATCGTAGTAACTGCTGTTGGTTCGTTTCCATACCAGCACGACATCGTTGCTGTTTCCATCGTCACCGCAGACGAGGCTTGCGTCGGGATTGAGCTTCGTCGAATAGGTGATGCGCACGGTGCAGTCGGAATAGCCGGAGTTTATCATGTCAGACCTGGTATACACGGCATAGCTGCCATTGATCTCTGCAAGGCCATCCGCCGTCATGGAGATGGTCATGCCGGGTGCGTCATTGTAAGCTACGGAGAACTTGCCGTCGCCTTCGTTCCAGACGGTGATCCGGTCATCCTCGGCACAGGCGCTGCTGCGGAAGAACTCGATTTTCACATCGTTCTTGCAGTACGAGAGGCCGGGCTCCAGCGTGTCAACGAAGGAGTAATCCGTCAGGTAGGTGGCTTCGGAGGTGATGCTCGGCAGGGTCGAGAGAATCTGGTATTCCAACGTGTCATTGGCGGAGGCCGTAGCGGTATGGGCAAAGCCATCGGTAACGGTACCAGAGCCGCCGTTTTTGCCGGTATCCGCAAGAGCCTCGCGCACGGTCTTCTCCAACGTCGGGATGCCGGTGAGGTTTTTGGGGTAAACGGTGACATCGTATATCCAGCGCTCGCCGCCGTCATCGGCGTTGCTGCCGTTCACGGACGTCATGGGCAGGGAAAGGAAAAACGGCGCGGTGGTTTCCGTGACCATTTCGGGCACCTTCGTCTCAACAAGGAGATACAGTCCGAGAGGAAGGTCACTCGCGGAGGTGTGGCCGTAGCTGTCGGTCAGCGGCATTGCCGTGCCGCCGTTCTCGCGCACGAAGCGCTCTAAAGCGTTCTTTACGGTAATGGCGTTGCTTGCCAGCGCGGATTTCAGGCCATTAACGAGGGTGTCAGAGCGGTAGAAATATACGGTACCATCTTCTAAATCCGCCGGTGCATAGCGGTCTCCGGCGCTCACGCCGATGGCGGATAAAAACGCATCGTTGGCTTCGTTCTGCGCGATTCCGTAGAGCACTTCCACATGTGACGCGCCGTTCTCTTCCTCGGTATAGGTGCGGATGTCGGCAACTCTCAGATAGGTGAACTCGACGCCATTGATGGCGTATCCGTTGACTTCTCCGTTCGCGTTCAGCGAGCTTTTTCGCGTGTCGCTGCCGAGAATGTCCTCCACGCCGGGATCACGGACGCCGGTGGAGATATAGCTGGAATCCCACACGCCGTCCTTCTCGGCGTTCGTGATATCGTATTTATAGATGTCAAAGGAGCCGGTCCAGTCGGTGTTGATCGTGGATACATTCACCGTCAGGGCGAAGGCGGATACGGTCGTTGCCAGAACGAGCAACGCCGCCATGATAACGGAAAAGAGCTTCTTGCCGGTTTTCTTCATTGCATGCAGTCCCTTCTTTTATTTTTGGAAATAGCGATAAGAAAAAGACCTATACACGCCGCGGCAAAGCCGGCGGAGAGTACAGGCCAAAGACCGGTTCCTCCGGTCATGGGGAGAAGATAGGTCGGGGAGTTGCTGACGGTTACGGAAACATCGTAGATCGTAGATTCTTCGCTTTCTCGGGGCAGCGTTCCAATCTCTACCGGCTCCGTCAGGAGCACATAGCCGTTGACCGTTGCGATCTCCGTTATACGATAACGGACGTTTTTATTCGCCCGGAGACCGTCAAAGATGGCAATCCCATCTGCGCCCGTAATCAGCATGCCATCGCTGAGACCTTCCGAGGTGCATCCGCCAAGTTCCTTTGCCGGAACATCGGTATGGAACACCGGCATCCAGGTCTCCCCATCTTCGGAATATTCCAGCCGGAACGCCGCGCCGGGGACCGGATTTCCGCTGCTGTCGGTTTTGGCGACGGTCACAGAGCCGGGGATGCGGGTGTTTTCGCGCCGGACCTCGATCTTCTGTCCGTCCGCAGTCACGAAGAAAACATACGGCGTCGTATCCGCCTTGTAGCCGTCCGGGGCTTCCAGCTCTTCGAGATAGTAGTCGCCGAAGGGGATGTTCTCAAAAACCAGAATGCCGGTTGCATCGGTTGTCCCCTCGGCAAACGGGTTCCCGGCGCTGTCCAGAAGCCGGAACCGTGCGCCGGGCAGAGCCTGTCCGCTGTCCTTATCCACCTTCTGGATGGACAGAGAGCCTTTGAATATCTCGTTTCGGAGCGTCAGAGAGACTGTATCCCCATCAGAGGAGATATTCACTTCATGCAGGGTGGTATCAAGGACATAGCCCTCCCAGCCAGACAGCTGACGGACAATGTAGATACCGTAGGGCAGCAGCTTCGACTGCGCTGTTCCATCCTCTCCGCAGGTGAGGATGTCCCGTTCGGATTCCGCAGCCGCCTCATAGCTGCCCACAGATTTTGGGAACACTTCAAAGGTGGCCCCGGTCTCGGGCGCTTCCGTTCCCGCGGCGCTGTTCACGGCGAGCTTGGAAATTGAGAACCGCCCGAGGATCGGGGTTTCCTTCACAGTCAGGGTTAAGTCATTCTTAATAGTGGGCAGCTGATCCGCGGTCGCGGGAACGGGATACACCGTCGTGTCCAGAAGGTATCCGGGCGAGGGGGCAATTTCCCGAATCGTCCAACCCTCTCCGGCCTCGTAATAGCCGGTAGTAAATTGACCGTTGGCGTCGGTGGTACAGGTCTCAATCAGCGTATCTCCGTGATAGAGGCCGTAGACCGCTCCGGCGAGCGTCCCGTCGCCCTGCGCCATTCCGGTGAGGCTGTCTTCTTTGGTCACGGTAATGCGGAATTCCTTGTGGTTGGCTTTCAACGTGAGATAGCCCGTCATACCGCCCACCGCCTCCACACCGACAACGATATCCTGCCGCGTTGTCGAGCCGTAGGGCGTGAACGTAGAGGCCGCCGTATATGCGGAGTTGCGGATAGCTACTACGGTGACCGGGGCGGATAACGGTGATACGGAGCGGAGAATGAGCTGATTCCCAGATACTTCGACGGAAACGCCGGTGTCCGAAGCGGAGAACGAGTAGTTCCCGATGACGTTATTCGTATCGGTCAGCGTAAGGGAATATGTGGTGCCGTCATAGGACAGTTCCTCCTGCGGCGCGCTGCTGCTCACGGCGGTCATGAAGCTCGGCAGCGTCATGTAGCTCAGCATGTACGAGAGGATCGTGTCATAGATCTGCCCGATCTCCGCGTTCTGGTCGTTGGAAACAAGGCAGGTATATATCTCGTCGTTGCCTCGGGTGTACGGCGGGGACGGCTGCCGGGCGCCGGTGACGAATTCCCAGATCAGCATCTGCGTGGCGGTCTGCTGGCAGCTTGGAGTCCCGGGGAGATTGGTGCTGTTGCCGGCGCGACCGCAGAGGAGCGCCAGCTTGATGGCGTTTTGCTGCTCATACGAAAAGCTGTTCCAGACGTCGATGACGTCCGAGCGGAGAACATCGCCGTGCGCAAGCATAATACCGGGCTCAATACAGTAGGCCTCCTGCCCGTTGGCGAAGTCGTTGAGACGCATATCTCCGTAGCCGCCGGTCGGGCCGCCGTTATAATAAAAGGGGTGCTGGTAGTAAACGTACTGCCCGGCGGAGTCGTAGACATAGTCGAAGGTGATGAGCGCCGTGGCGGCAGCGGCTTTCAGCATGGGAGCCTTGGCCAGAGGAATCGTTTGCTCTGGCTGTTCTGCGCCTTCCTCTTCCTGCACGTCTTCCGCAGACGGCGCTGCTTCTTCTACAGATTCGTCCCCCTCCGGCTCCGCCGCCAGAACCGCGGGACAGGGAAAGCTCAAAAGGCAGAGAAGCGCAAGGACGAGAGCCAGAATTTTGTATCGTGTTTTCAAAGGGGTATTTTCCTCCTTGCCGTAGTGTGGGGTGTGCTCGTATATCCGTCCGGCGGCACTCCGTGGAAAAACCAGATCGGGAACATGGGTATTCCTCCTTCCTCTTTTATGTAGGCCCGTATTTGTCCTCGACACCCCCGGACAGGGAAGTCACCAGACGGCAGCGTGCCAGGCTGCTCCATGAGAATCGCACTCCTCCGAGGATCTCTCCGAGCCGCCCCCATTGTGTGAACTGTGGCTGGGCGGAAGTATCATTGTCCCCATGCGCGGTCATGGCCGTGCCGGCGGCTGTCCGGCAGTTCCGGGCTGACGGTATCGCTCTCCGAAAAGGGTCATGGCGTGTCACCCGGCGGGCTTCGCTCTCGCGGCACATGGGAATGTGTCTGGTGAATGGCTATGAACTTGTCAAGGTGCGGTGAGGGAAGAATCACCCTCTCACCCAACGCGGATTTTTCGCTCATTTGTTACCCCCTTTTTCCAAAATTTTTGAAATTTTCTTTTTTCCGGCCATGACAGACTTGAAAACGTTCTTGGCAGATACGCCCTCTACCTCCGCGATCTCCCGGTACGTCATGCCCTCGCAGTACATCCGGATGCGGCGGTACTGCTTTTCCGTTACAATTCCGCGGATCTTCTGCAAGGAGCATTGCGCGAACGTTATGCTCTCCCGTCGGTCAAGTCGAGCGGTAATTATTTCCTCTGGAGAAGGCTCTGCGGTGGAATACTCGGTAAGGGGTGACGTGTGGTCTGAGTAAATATGATCTGCGAGTTCCCAGTCGTGGTAATCCTCGTCCGACCACGTTTTCCAGAACCGGAACTCCTCCTCGGATGAAAACTGCTCTGGCGTGAGCGGATGATCCTGCTCAAAAGCGTCCGGGCAGAGGATGGCGCGGCTGTTCCGCTTGTTTCGTGAATACAGGCTTTTCCTGTCGTGCATTGTATGTACCTCCGATTGTTTTTGGTGGGGAAACAATCGGGGGCTACGGATATGCAGCGATCCAGCATTGCCAGCGCGAGATAAACAAAAAGCACCCTTTCAGCGGATTCGCTGAAAGAGTGCTTTTTGCTCGTCTATGCAAGTTCAGGCGCTTCGTATTCTGCATATACAATTTTGCTGTTAATAAAAACCGAGTAGGCAGCCCCGTGTAATAGAGCGCCTACTCGTTTCCTTTTGATTTGCTTTTGCGTGTATTACGACAGATAAAAATCAGTTTCTTACTCGGATACAACACGGGAGCTGCAATGCAGCTGTAAGCGCAATCCCCATGCCAATTGGGTATGCTGCAGAAAAAACACCTAAATAGTAAAGAACGAGGTCTATTGCTAAAAAGGTAATTACAAGATATCTAGCAACCTGTCTAAAGGCCAAAATTTCGGAAGAAGTCAACTTTCTGGCGTCAGAATCTATTGGACTTAAAAGAAAAACTGTCAGAGAGGCAAGCAATATCAGCGCCAAAAAGATTGTAGATCGGCCGATACAAATCATTTTTTTCGTGATGATTAACGAGAAAAACAGAATCATATTTGTGACTAGAAAACAGAGTTTTGCAGATTTAAAATGAAAACCGCCGCTAAATGCCCGGATTGATACATATGGGATTATGAAAAGGATACTTTTCCAAAACATATTTAGTGCTGTACCAATAGCAATAGATAGGCCAAGAGGAATTAAATTAAAAAGAAAGCAGAATGCCGAAAACTCATATAATTCAAAATCATCGTCAGAAATCACTCCATTGGCTAGCAATTGCTGCGCAATGTGTGTAGAGAGCTTATGTAGCATAACGAGTCCCCTTCCGGTATGTTATATAGTCCTAAAACCGCGGAGGGTATTTTCCAGGTGCTTCTCAATACAAAAGGGGTCTGCTTCACTATCTGGAAAAGCAGCCCCCTTTTTCACGGCTTCCTATAGGGATGCGGACGAGTTACACATTACTTTTTGACAATACTCATTTTCGACAGCGACTTAGGTGCTTTCTCCTGATATACACCGCAAGAAGACGTGCTATTGGCACAAAGGAACATTGTTTTGCGAAGAACGGAGGCGCATGCGGACGCGGCTTTTTTGCTCATTTCGTTTTTCATTTTTTCCTCCTTAGATTAGTGTTTTTGTGTACCTGCGATTTGGAATCATCGCTTACAGCTAACAGTATATATGGATTCCAGCAAATTTCTACATTAAAAACATAAAACGTAATGTGGCGGGAGAGAAAAGCAGATTTGCGACGAAAATGCGAGTATTATCGAAGTGACAGCGAACTATTCTTTTAAAAATAAAGAAATTAAATTTGTCAATTCAATATGTGACAGAATAATTCCGTTGTATTTTGTTAACATGTTATTTGTTTATTGATACGCTTGCCAGGGTGATGCAGGTATGGAGTGTAATAATATTGAAATGGGAAAAAGAATTGCCAGAAGGCGTAAGCAGCTGAAGATAAGGCAAAATAACTTTGCTGAAGCAATAGGCATTTCGAATAACCATCTTTCGAGTATAGAGTGCGGTAAGAGCATGCCAAGTCTTGATATTTTTGTAAAGATATGCTCACAGTTGGGTGTTACCCCGGATTATTTGTTGCTCGGAAGCGGTAGATCCAATAATATTCCCAAAGAAATAACCGATAGTCTGAACATGTGCGCGACCGAGGATTTGGAAGTGATTTATCAGATCGTGCAGATTTATGTTCGTAAAAACAATGAAAATACAATTTATGAAAAAACGTGCCTTTAAAGTTTTGGGATTTGTGGTATAGTAATAATTGCTTTACAGAAAGGGGATGGTATTCGTTTGAGAATCCTTTTTTGTGATGATAATCCGGAGATATTGGATCAATTACAAAAATATGTAACTGAATTTTTTAAAGGCATGGGAAAACTTCTGCCCGAAATGGCTACCTACACCAGCGGAGACGATCTTCTGCAAAAGGAACGCTATGCAGATATAGCTTTCTTGGATGTTGAAATGCCAGGCCGCAGCGGAATTCATGTTGGCGCTCGCCTGAAAGAGTTTAACCCTAAAATTAAAGTATTTATTGTAACTTCGTTCCCCGACTATTTGGATGAAGCAATGCGCTTTCAGGTGTTTCGTTATCTTTCCAAGCCGATAGACAAAAGCCGGCTGTTTCGCAATCTAAAGGATGCTGTTTATCTTCACAATATGGAAACCCACGTTATCCCCGTGACAAGCAAGGATGGCGTTGTTGCGCTTCAGGCCAATCAGTTCGTATGCGTAGAGACCGATTCGAGAAAAACATATATCTACACACCAACAGATAAGATCCAATCCGTTGAAAGCATGGAGAAATGGAAGGAGAAATTGACGCTTCCATGTTTTTATATGCCGTATAGAAGCTTTATCATTAATATGCAGTATGTAGTGTCTTTCTCCAAAGATTCCATCCAGCTGAGATGCGGAGACTCAATAAAAGAAGCCTATTTGGCCAAACGCAAGTATAACGAGTTCAAGGACAGATACTTAATATTTATGGAGAGCATAAGATGAGCCCGGAGAGAATATGCTCCGCAGTTGTATATATTGCGGAGGCGATCACAGCCGGGCTTTATTTCAAGGTTCTTTTTGCTCCGAAAAAGACCGCAAAGGTCCGAGTAACGCTTTTAACTATTGTTTATTTTTTGTTGTGGCTCTCTTTCCAGCTGGGGAACTTTTTTGTAAACGCCCTGCTCTTCTTTGCCGGAAATCTTGTCCTGATCCTTTTGTGCTATGCAACGGGGAAAACCGCCGCCATTCTCCACGCCGCATTCATGACGCTTGTAATGGTCCTGACCGAAGTGATCGTTATGGTGTTATTATCCTCCATATTCGGGGATTTTGGAGCATTTACCTATAATCTGATAGCGCAGATCGTTACCAGTGTTTTAAGTAAAATACTCTATTTTTCCGTTATTCTGGCATTTTCGAGGATTTATGGCTCTCGCAGAAAAGCGAAGGAGGAGCCGTATTTCGTTTTACTGATCTGCCTTTTGCCCGCCGCCTCGATGGTGATCTCCATCATGATCATATACGTGGGGGTAACCGTGCAGCTTACCGGCTGCACGGAAGCCCTGATGATGGTCAGCGTATTCCTCCTTCTGTTTGTGAATATCGTTGTTCTGGCGGTAAATGATCAGATCCAGAAAATCTACGACGATCGCACGGCGCTGCAGCTGCGGCTTCAAAAAGAGGAAGCCGATGTAAATTACTATCACATGCTTCAGGTGCAGTATGATAATCAGCGGGTGCTGATCCATGATATTAAGGATCAGTTTCGCGTCATAGAGGGACTTGCCAGAGAAAACAAAAACGAGGAAATTATCGATTACCTTTACCGCTTTGAAGCGAAGCCCGAGCTTTCCAATCAGATTCGTCTGTGTGATAATTCGGTGCTGAACGCGATCCTCGTTTGGTACGCGGATCAATGCCGACAAAACGGCATTACCTATCACTGCGATGTACGAGCCGATTGTGTTTCGTTTTTGGATCCAAACAGCATAACGGCGCTGTTCGGGAATCTTTTATCCAACGCATTTGAGGCGGCGTGCCTTTCTGCAAGAAAATCCATAGAGGTATCCGTAGTAAAAAGACCGGTTGGGGGCGTAATCCTTTCTATCGTAAACTCGTGTGATTCAAAACCACCGAAGGATTTGGACGGAAACTTAAAAACTACGAAGAAAGACACGGAGCACCACGGCTTAGGACTGAAAAGTGTAAATAAGGTCATCAAGCAGTACGGTGGATTTTCCACGTTATATTACGATGAGGCAGAAAAAATGTTTCATTGCATAATCCACTTCCCGGCTGAAAAATAAAGCAGCGAGCTTGAAGTATTGAAACTTCAAGCTCGCCGCTTCATCTTACAGGCCGTGTCAACACAAAAACCGTCCTTGCACGTCATCTGGACGCAGTATAAATGGAAAATGCAATCGCGATTATTGCGACGAGAACAAACAATATCACGGTAGCATCCTAAGAAGTCTCGAAAAAGTCTGCAATGCCAATGGTTTCTCTCGCGCAGACGGCGCTTACTACACCACAATTACACCATTTGCGAAAGAGCGTTGATGTGACAGAAAAGATAAGAATGACAAGAAATGCGATAAAACGGTTTTAATCCAATATCATGAAAATGGCATCATATTGAAAGACGAAAATACAGTAATTTTTCGATTCATAAAAAAATCTTCAAACCGCAGAATTGAAACAGTAAATCGAAGACAAAATTTGACGGGAGTAATGTATGAATCTCAAAGATCCCAAAACTTTGGGCGATTTTCTATGGATTGTATTTGAAAATTATGAGAGTCATGCTATAATGAGGTTGCAGAAAACGCCGAGCCAAGCCCTATACGGGAAGGTGTAACGACTGGACACGGAGCATCCCACATGGATGAAGGCACAGTCTGAACTTGCAGGTGACTGCAAGAGCTGTACAGAAATGATACAGCCTCCGCAATAGCGGTGTAACAAAATTGGGTAAACATAGTCATAAAATTTATGAGTGTAATCGCTGACCTCCTGTAGGCAGCCTTTACTGTCTGTGGAGGATTGGCGAGCATAGTAACCATTTGGGGCTTTGTCCCAACTAAAATTTTAATTTTGGAATTCATAATGGCAACTGCTATTTTGTTTGCCGTTTAGCAGTATAAAACAAGAAATAGCAAACCCAAAAATAAAGGAAAAAAATGCTCAAGAAAAAATCTACGGAAGGTGACGTATCGCCCACTGCATAGTAATATGTGGTTCTGCACTCCGTAAATTCGGTGAAAGTCTGCTAAAAAGGAAGGCTGTCCGCATTTTGTGGGCAGCCTTATCTATATCACTTTGGAAGAGCGCACTTCTATACTCCCCTGACGAGAGTGTGTGTCCTGTGAGGGAGACAGCCCTGACGTTCAAATGTCCGGGCTGGTTTGCGTCACTTCGCTCCGTATAAGGGGCAGCACCCCCTTGCGCCGCCGCAGCCGCTATCCCTGCGCGCTTTGTAGTGGAAACCATCTGCTGACGCAGATCATTTCCGCCACAAAGTCTGAAAACCCATATCGTCGCCCAGACCGTCTACTGAAAATGTAGGCGGTCTTTTTCTATCCGTCTTTATATCATTCAGGCGGTTGAACTCATGCACAAAATCCAGCGCCTTGGAAACCGCGCCACCTACTATGAAAAGGGAGATCGGCGCAAGCAGGCGCACCGGCTCATCACTCGCGGCGCTACCATTGAGAGCGTCGCACCGCAGACAAGGGATTTGAGTGAAACCGAATTTTACGCTTTTGCCGAACAGGTCTTTGCTCTGCTGGACACGCAAAGGCTTCTCATGGAAGCTGTCAACAATCACACAGGAGATGACTGAGCCTCGCACTCGTTCATTTTCATGTGATGTAGATCAAGCGCGGTGCAGGGCAATCCGCCGTGGCTGCTGCCGCCTATCGCGCCGGTGAAAAGCTGCACAACGCGTACTAAAGAAGCGCCAAAAGCCCTGAAATAGCAAGGCTTGGAGGCTTTTGAAGGGATATAAAAGCAATGACAAAGAATCTATTCGTTCGCCCCCGCAATATAAGTTAATATGGCAGCTCTTAGTAAGGTGCTGATACCCAACAGAAGAAAGCCGATGCCAAGGAACGCAAAAACAAATTCACAGAAATAATAATTTTTTCTTGTCCGCGTTTTTCCCTAATCCTTTTTTGAAGCAAAAAACCATGGATAAAACAGGGCCGCGCTGCTGGAAAGACGCGATGGAACAGGCCAGAGCCGGAACGGGCAAACAAAGCATAGCAATAAATAGTTATTCTCACTACACCTTTTTTCGGATCAGGCTTCAACGCCCTCCTGGCGCAGCAGCTCTTCCATCCGTGCTCCCAGCGCCTCGTCGGTGCGGAACAGGCGGACGTATGCTTCAAACTCCGCGTTCAGCGCCGCCGGAGTTTTGCCGTATACCTGCTCCATGACGGCGGCGGGGTTCGGCTGGGAATACATTTCCCCATACCG
>ERZ773229.2186-NODE-2186-length-11958-cov-12.947072_pt1 | contig 11958 bp, 7 predicted proteins | sample MGYA00580992_ERZ773229 | MGnify/ENA primary metagenome ERZ773229 (study PRJEB29015, sample SAMEA2737795) | human gut metagenome | biome: human gut; feature: human-associated habitat; material: faeces | place: China | collected 2012 ... | reverse complement strand
GCTGCCCTCGTAGGTATCGGTATACAGGTAGATGGTGGTGCCGTAGGGCACCTTGCTCCCCGCGTGGGGGTACTGGTAGGTGACCGGGGCAGCGGACTGGCTGCTCTGGCTCTCCTGCAGCTGATGCTTCAGGCCCTGAATGTTCAGCTGCACCTGCGCATTGCTCCACTCGGTACCCACAAGGTTCGGCACGGTAACGATGGTACCGCTGCGGTCCTCGCCGTCGGTGGCGATGCCAAGATAAGGGGCTACCTCGCTGATGATATTGCCCGCCACAGGGGCTGCAAGGATGGAGGAATAGTCCGTCCGGGCGTTGTTGGGGTCGTCCAGCATGACGTAGACCAGAATTTCCGGGTCGTTGGCGGGCAGCACCGCCACGAAGGAGGCCACCTTTTTATAGTCGCCGTCGGCGCGGCGGTGCATATTCAGCTGCTCGGAAGTGCCGGACTTGCCGCCGATGCGGTAACCGGACACATAGGCGTTTTTGCCGCCGCCGGTGCCGTTGCCCACCTCGTACTCCATCATCTCCCGGATGACCTCGCTGGCGCTCTGGCTGATGACCTGACGGCGCACGTTTGCACCGATCTCCTGAATGACGTTGCCGTTGGCATCGGTGATCTTATCCACCACATGGGGGGTGACCAGATACCCGCCGTTGACGGTGGCCGCAATGGCGGTGCACATCTGCAGCGGGGTGATGGCCATGGCCTGACCGAAGGAGGAGGAGGCCAGCTGCACCTCGCCCAGCTGGTCGGCGCGGTAGTACTGCATAAAGTTGGTCTCGCTGGGCAGGTCCACCCCGGTTCGGGCGGTAAAGCCGAAGGCATCGAAGTAGTTATAGAACTGCTGCGAGCCAACGCGCTGCCCCAGCTGGATGTAGTAGATGTTGCAGCTCTTGCGCAGTGCCTCGGCCATGTTGAGCAGGCCGTGCGCCTTGCGCCCTGCGCAGTGGTAGGTCTCCTTGGCTACGCCGTAAGCGCCAGAGCAGGTAAAGGTGGTGTTCATGGTGGCCACACCGGAGTCGATGCCCATGGCAGAGGTGATGACCTTGAACACAGAGCCCGGGTAGTACAGCTCCGTGATGGTCTTGTTCTTCCACAGGATATCCCGGTAGTAACCGGAATAGTCCGCTTCCTCGTCCAGAATCTTGTTGCCCAGCTCATCGGTGATGTAGTTGCCGTCGGCATCCTTTTTATAGATGCCGTAAAGTTCCGGCTCTGCGTGCACCAGCTCGTTGAGGTAAGCCTCGTTGGCAGTGAAGTTCAGCGGGTCGTTGGGGTCAAAGTCCGGCTTGGAAGCCATAGCAAGGATGGCACCGGTCTTGACGTCCATCACAATGGCGCAGCCGCGGTTTTCCACCGTATTAGCTGCAATGGCTTCGTTCAGGTACCGCTCCGCGATCTCCTGCACGTTCACATCCAGCGACAGCACCAGATTGGAGCCGTCCTTGGCGGCAAAGGTGGTGGCGTTGGCGTCTGCAATGGCGTTGCCCACCGCGTTGCGCTGGGTGATGGTGCGGCCATCCACACCGGCCAAGGTGGACTGGTAGGATTTTTCCAGACCGTAGGTGCCGATGCCGTCCGCGTCCGTAAAGCCCAGCACCGCTGCGGCAAAGGCACCGTAGGGGTAGTTGCGCTGGAAGCTTTTTTCCGAGGACACCGAGATGCGCCCCTTGCGGGAGGTATCGGTGGCCTTTTTGTGCGTCTTGTTGAAGCTGGTGACGTATTTTTCAATGGAAAGCTTCACCGCGTTGTTCACCTTGGTGGCAAGGGTGACGTAGGCAGAATCCAGCCGGGAAAGTGCATCGTAAACGGTCTGGTACTGCTGCTGGTACTCTGCCGAGGAAGTGTCCACGCTGTCCAAGCTCTCGCCGTCCCCGGAGAGCAGACGCAACGTCAGCTCCCGGCTCACCTCGGCGCACATGGCGGGGTCCAACGTTTTGGTCACAGTGTCGTCATCGTTGGTCTTGCTGGTATAAAGGATGCTGCTGTAACTGGGGTCTGCCCAGATAGTCCACACCACGCTGGTGGAGGCAAGGGTGATGCCGGAGGCATCGTAGATCTCGCCGCGGGTGGCCTTAATGGTGGTATCCAGCAGCTGCTGCTGGGCGGCGTACTGGCGGTACTCTGCCCCGTGGATGATCTGGATATTATACAGGCTGCGGATGACGATGGCGGCCGCCACCACCACCGCAAGGATGCCCAGACGGCTGCAAAGCCGCCGCACCCGGCTGTCCAGCCGATCCCGGCCGGAGGCCGGACGCAGGCGGTAGCCCCTGCTTTTTTTGTTACGGAAAGGTTCTTGCATTGGTTCTCTCCTGCGGGGCGTGCACTGCATTCCGCGCGCCCTGCGCTGTTATTTATTCAGACTGCGGTGTCCATAAACCGAAAAAAGCGTGCGCTGCCGCACGCTTTCTTCGTTTATCTCACGGTGCCCAGAATGTTCACCGCGCCGGTGTACAAAAAGTCGGTCCATTGCCGCACGGTGGACTCCCGGCGCACCAGTGCGCCGCTTTCGCCCAGGCGGATGTAGGTGATCTGGCTGGGGTCTACTTTCATCAGACCCAGCCGCCCTGCGGTCTCCTCCACGCTGGCAATGTTGGTCTTGCTGTTCAGGGTGCTGTTGTAGTAGGTATACTGGCTCTGCTCGCTGACCAGCTGCGCCTTAGTGGCTTGGATCTGGTCGTTCAGCTCCACCAGCTGTGCCTCGCTCCACAGCAGACTGATGGCAAAGCCCACCAGCAGTGCTGCCGCCACCAGATTCATGGCGTTATGTACGGCGGCCTGCAGCGGGTTCAACCGCCGCTTGCCGCCCTTTGCTACCCGCAGGTTTGCTTTGCGCTGCGGCTGCGGTGCCCTGCGGCGGCGCACCGCATTACGATCATATGCTGGCTGACCCATGGTTTCTCTCCTCCTCACAATGCCGGTGCTTCCGGCATCTCAGCATTTTTCCAGCACACGCAGGTGGGCGGAACGGCTGCGCCGGTTCTCCTCCAGCTCCTGCGTATCAGCTTCAATGGGTTTACGGGTGATAAGCTTTGCCTTTGCCTTGCCGCCGCATACACACACCGGAAACTCCGGCGGGCAGGTACAGGCTGTGGACCAGCGGCGGAATTTGTTCTTGACCAGCCGGTCCTCCAGAGAGTGGAAAGTGATCACGCACAACCGGCCGCCCGGTGCAAGGTGATCGAAAATGGTATCCAAGCCCTCTTCCAGCGCATCCAGTTCGTGGTTTACTGCAATGCGCAGTGCCTGAAAGGTGCGGCGGGAGGGGTTCTTGTTCTTGCGGCGCTCTGCCGGGGGCATGGCGCTTGCTACGATATCTGCCAGCTGCAGGGTGGTCAGGACAGGAGCAGTTTCCCGCGCCTCCACGATCTTTCCCGCGATCTGCCACGCATAGGGTTCCTCGCCGTAATCCCGCAGGATGCGGGCCAGTTCCTCGCGGCTTTCGGTGTTCACAAGGTCTGCGGCGGTCTCGCCCTGCTGGCTCATGCGCATATCCAGCGGTGCGTCCGCCCGGTAGGAAAAGCCCCGGGCGGCATCGTCCAGCTGGTGGCTGGAAACGCCAAGATCCAGCAGTGCGCCGTTGATTTTTTCAATGCCCAGCTGTTCCAGCGCCTGTCCCGCATAACGGAAATTGATCTGTACCACGGTAGCAGGCAGCCCGGCAAGGCGGGAGCGCGCGGTCTGCACCGCGTCCGGGTCCTGATCCAGCGAGATGAGCCTGCCGCCCTTGGCGGCATCCAGCCGCAGGGCGATCTGGCGGGAATGTCCCGCGCCGCCGGCGGTGCCGTCCAGATAGATGCCCGCCGGATCAATGGCAAGCCCCGTCAGGCACTCGTTCAGCAAAACGGGGATATGCTCAAACGAGGCCGGGTCAAAGGGCTGCTGTTCTTCAAAGGCCATTGGCACGGCCTCCTTTCTCGGTTTAGTTTTTTTGCATCAGAGGTGCAGCTTGCGCAGCCGCTCGGCGCGCTGGTCGTTGGTCACGGCGGCGCGGCGGGCATTCCAGACCTCGGTGGCCCAGATCTCAGCATGGTTGCGGTTGCCGATGATGGTCACGTCCTTTTCCAGCCCGGCGTAGGCGCGCAGCTCTGCGGGCAGCAGGATGCGCCCCTGCTTGTCCGGCACCACCTCGCAGGCGGTGCTGAACAGGTCGCCGGAGATCGCCCAGCTGTCCATCAGTTCATCGCTTTCCAGCTTGTCCGCCAGCCGCTGGACTTCCTCCATGGGCAGTGCGAACAGGCAGCTGTCCACCCATTCCAGCACCACGAAACTCTCGCCCATGGCGTCGCGGAATTTTGCGGGGAAGTTCAGCCGCCCCTTGGCGTCGATAGTGTAATCATAACGGCCAAAAAACACGCGCTGTTCCCCCTTTCAGGGGCGTTTTCAGGGCATGCGCCCTACTTTTACCCACTTTGCCCCACTGACACATCTTTATTGTAGCAAATCAAGTTCGTGAATGCAAGGGTTTTCGGGCGGCTTTTTGCCGCAAAAATCCACAAAAAAAGTCCCTGTGAGCCGTCATTTTTGCTCGCAGGGACTTCGTTTTCCGCAATCTGTGGAATTTGTGTGGAAAGTTGACCGTTATCAGCCGTTTTTCTTGGCGTTCTGGCGCAGGCTGGCACGGATATTTTTGACCTGTGCGGCGTTTTCCACCATGGTGTCCTCGGTGGTGCGCAGCATATTCTCGCAGTAGTCGGTCACGGTCTGGCGCAGGGTGCGCGCCTCGGTCTGGGCTGCGGAGGTGATCTCAGAAGCGCGCTGCTGGGCGGCCTTGACGATCTCGGCGTCACTGACCAGAATGCGGGCGCGCTCCTCGGCCTTTTTCACGATGGCCTGTGCCTGTGCGTTGGCGCTGTCCACGATCTGCGCCCGGTCGTTCACGATCTGCTGCGCCTGCCGCAGCTCGCCGGGCAATGCCGCCCGCACCTCGTCCAGATAATCCCGGATCTGCTCCACATCCACGATGCGCTTGCCGCCGGAAAGGGGCACGTTTGCGCTCTCTTCCAGTGCATCCTCAATGGTATCCAAAAGCTCGTTCACGTTCATAAGGCTTCTCCCTCCTGCTCAGCGGCGGACTGCATGGGCTTTGTATACTTCCACAGCAGCACCTTGCCGTATTTATACTGTTTCTGCAGGGTCAGACTGCCCGTCTGCGCGGGCAGCACGATGCCTGTTTCGCTCTCGCACAGCACGATGCCGCCCGGAGCAACGCACTTTTCCACGGCAGGCAGAATCTTTTCCAGCGTACCGCCACGGAAGGGCGGGTCCAGCAGCACCAGATCGAACTGCTCCCGGCAGGCCGATAAGAACCGCGCAGCCTCGCCGATATTCACCCGGCTGCGGTCGAACACGCCGCAGGCCTTGCAGTTGCGCATCACGATGCTTACGGCCTCCCGGCTCTCGTCCAGAAAGACGCACCGGGCCGCACCCCGGCTGAGCGCCTCGATGCCCAGCTGGCCGCTGCCGGCATACAGATCCAGCACCCGGGCCCCGGGCAGGTCGAACTGTACGATGCTGAACATCGCCTCCTTCACCTGCGAGAGGGTGGGGCGGGTGACATCGGTGCCGGGCAGTGCTTCCAGCCTGCGGCCCCGGGCTTCTCCTGCGATCACGCGCATGATGTTACCTCCTTGCCGTAGCTGCCGTCCCCGCGGCAGCCGGTTTTAACTCTTTCGTATCCTTTATTATCTCCCAACCGCATAGGATTGTCAAGAGCCCGCATTGCGCTGCGGGCGGCTTTGTGCTACAATCATAGCAGCAATATTGCGCATTTTACGGCGCATTTCAGCAAAGGAGAGTATACAGCATGAAAGTTCTGCTCATCAACGGCAGCCCCCACGAGAAGGGCTGCACCTACACCGCCCTTTCCCTTATTGCCGGGGAGCTGAAGGCACAGGGCATCGAGACCGAGATCCTGCACGTCGGCGGTCAGCCCGTAGGCGGCTGCATCGGCTGCGGCGGCTGCCGCAGCGGCAATGGATGCGTGTTCGGCGGCGTGGTCAACGAGGCCATTGAGAAGGCCAAAACCGCCGACGCCTTCGTGTTCGGCAGCCCGGTGCACTACGCCTCCGCTGCGGGCAACATGGCCAGCTTTATGGACCGTCTGGCCTACGCGGGCGGCAAGTATCTGGCCTACAAGCCCGCCGCCATCTGCTGCTCTGCCCGCCGCGCCGGTACCACCTCCACTCTTGACCAGCTGGTCAAGTATCCCCAGTTCTTCCACATGCCGCTGGTCAACGGCTCCTACTGGGCCATGGTACATGGTTCCAACCCCGAGCAGGTGCTGCAGGACGCCGAAGGCTGCGCCGTGATGCAGGAACTGGGCCGCAACATGGCATGGCTGCTGCGCTGCATCGAGGCCGGTAAGGCCGCAGGCATCGACCACCCGCAGAACCCGCCCCGCCCCATGACCAGCTTTATCCGCTAAAAAGCGCACAAAAGACCGGAACTGCTCTGCCCCTAAAGGGCAAGGCCGTTCCGGTCTTTTTATTGGGTCTGCTTTTCTGTTACGCGCAGCTTATGCCGCCACGTTCAGGTTTGCGTTGGGTGCCTTGAAGTCCACCGTGCGCGTCACAGGCTGGCCGCTGGCGTCCGTCCACTGTACACGCAGGGTATAGCCGCCACGCTTCACCTTAACGGTAAAGTGACCGTTTGCGTCCGTGGTAGTCTGCGCTGCCACATTGCCGTTCTTCAGCACCTGCACGGTGGCATTTGCCACCGGCTGGTCGGCCAGCTTTACAGTGCCTTCCACCTTGACCGGCATCAGCAGCGCCACACCGGCTACCGCCGCCACGGCTGCTACGCCGCCGATCAAGATAATGGCCGCGCCGCCGCCGTCACCGCCGGAAGAGGGCTGGTCCCCGCCGGGCTGATCCGGCTGATCCGGTTTGTCCGGCTGGCTGGGATCGACCGTTGCATCATCCTGTGCACAGGCGACCACATAGGTCATTTCTGCCGCATCTGCTGCCGTACGGAAGGGCACAGTCAGTTCTCCATCGGCATCTGCCGTGATCTGGTTGATGTAGATCAGGTTGTCCGCATTCAGCGGGTCACTGCCGGAGCGGCTGACAAGCACCACATACTCCTTGCCCGCCTTGGCATTCGCAAAGGCAGCTTGGAACTTGCTGCCCGAAGTGGAAGCCGTACCGGTGGTGATGGAGTTTTCGGAGGCGGTGGAGGTGGGAAGGATGTCGCCATCGGTGCAGTGGATGGTGGCATACAAAAGGTAGTAGTTGTTGCTTTCAATAGAAATTTTCTCCCACCGCTCCATCGTACTATGATATGTCACGTCAATTAGACCGTCGCATGCATAAAACGCATATTCTCCGATGCTTGTTACACTTTCTGGAATCGTAATGCTCGTCAAACTACTACACCCTCTAAAAGCCCCGGTTCCTATGCTTGTTACGCCTTCCGGAATCGTAATGCTCGTCAAATTAAAACAATCCCAAAAAGCGCTGCTTCCGATGCTTGTTACACCTTCTGGTATCGTAATGCTCGTCAAATTAAAACAATCCCAAAAAGCGCTGCTTCCGATGCTTGTTACACCTTCTGGTATCGTAATGCTCGTCAAACTACTACACCCTTCAAAAGCACTCGATCCGATGCGTGTTACACCTTCTGGTATCGTAATGCTCGTAAAGCTGCTACACTTATAAAAGACACCATCTTCGATACTTGTTACACCTTCTGGTATCGTAATGCTCGTCAAGCTACTACACTCTTGAAAAGCATAGACTCCTATGCTTGTTACGCCTTCCGGAATCGTAATGCTCGTCAAACTACTACACCCTTGAAAAGTACTCAATTCGATGCTTGTTACACCTTTTGGTATCGTAATGCTCGTCAAATTAAAACAATCCAAAAAAGCGCTGATTCCGATGCTTGTTACACCTTCTGGTATCGTAATGCTCGTCAGATTTTTGCACTTAGAAAACGCATGTCCTCCGATGCTTGTTACACCAGGCTGAATCACCACCTTATTTATTGTGTTGCTGTATGTTTTCCAAGGAGCAAAATCACTATCAACCCATCCAGTCATCGCCCCTTTGCCACTGATAGTTAAAGTTCCCCCATCATCCAGCTTCCACGTCAGGTTATCCCCACAGGTACCGGATGCCACGATCCTCTCCGGTTCGCCTGCTGTGCCATCCGAACAATGGATAGTAGCTTTTTCCAGCACATCGTTACCCGCGCCGAGCTGTACGGCATTCCATTCTGCCACGGTGCCGGCATAATAAACATCTTTCAGCAGCGTGCTGTTGGCAAAGGCATTTTCTGCAACTTCCGTTACCACGCCGTTCAGATATACTTCTTTCAGGTTGGCAAACTGCGCCAATGCATTGCGACTTATGCGGAGAATGCTCTTGTCCACATTCACGCGGGTGACTGCATCGCGCTCTGTGCTCCAGGGTGCAGCATCCGCTGTTTCATAGTCCACCATCACAGAGGCTTTTTTGATATTCAGCACACCCATGGAGATGTTATATTCTTCATCCTCGTCCGGCGTATCGGGATTCGGTTTATCCGGCTCTGTGGTTCCAGGGTTTCCGCCGGCCGAACCTTGTTCTAGGTCGATGTTCACTGTAGTTCCGCGGGACAGCTTGATTGTCTTTACAAATTCCATGCTGCCCTTATTGGCAGTGATCCGATATTCTCGTCCCGGAAGGTAGACCGTACTGTTTCCGTCTGCATCCAATGTCGTTTCGGTATAAAGGCTCGATGTGTCAGAATCATTCGACTGAATCTTCACAGTTGCACCTGCACCCGCTTTGCCCGCTTTCAATGTCAGACGGTATTTTACATGAGGACACTCGCCCCAGCCAAAATCACCGTAGTCTGCTGAAGCGTATGCCTTGCCAAAACTATGGGAGAAAGGCGTTATCTCGATCTTTGGCTCATAGAGCAAAATCTTTAAGCTTACGCCAAGCGTTATTTTAAATTCCAATTCTCCCTCATAGCAATTTTTACAGCCATGAATTTCATCCAGACCTGTCCCCTGATCTCCCAATCGCTCTTCTGCAGAAAGTTCAAATCCGGCTTCCGCTTTGAATTTCAGCTTTACCAGACTTACCTTGCCTACGCCAAGCTCTGCTTTGGGAGCCATATCAAAGCCCAGATAGATCGATCCGCTCAACTTGAAGTTGATGCTTGTAACAGGTGCCTCACTGATATCCTGCGTGCCATCTTTTTGGCTCCATTCAAAGCCGATCATCTGAGTACTGTCCATTTTAAAGGCCACAGATGCATTTGCCTTGAACACCATTTGCGGCTCAAATCCTACCGAAAGGCACCCATAGACAGGAAGAGTTATCTTCGGGAATTTCAGAAGCTCTCCTTTGTATTCGACCGCGCCCTCAAGCTCAAATTTCTCTGTCATCGGGAAGGACAGTGAAACCATTTTATTGTCGTCGCAGAGCCGGAGCTTTAACTTGATTGCCGCTTTGATCGACACCGTTCCCTCAACCGAACCGGAAACAGGTTTTTCTTCCGAATCCTCATCTTTCCCGTCATCCGTTGAAATTTTGAAAACGTGGCTGAACTCTGCTTTTCCTTCCCATTCGTTTGTGCTATCCAGCGTTTCTATCTCTTGTGTTCCAATATAGGACACCTTGCCGTCCCCGGTCTCCGTATCCACAATTGCTTTATCCGTTGTGTTCTCGCCATCCATTTTCAGAATACTAAACACATCTTCCAACTGAAAATCCTCGTCACCATAAATCGTGACTGTGGTTCCGTTGATTTCAAAATCTGCAACATGCGCAATAATAAGGTTATTTTCGCCATATTTATAAACAATGATATTACCTTGCTTCAGGTTCAGGAGCTCTGTACTTGCGTTTTCGAACTGGTATATCTGGTTTTCACTGTCGTCCAGAACAACAATATTTTCCCCTGCACCGTTTTCCGGTTCATCCTCCTGAAGAAGTATAACGCCTTGCTTCACAACACCAAAGTTCGTGGTTCTGTCATCATCCAAATTGACCGCCCGTGCTGAATCAAAATCATCGATCGTAGCACCCTCCAGCTCTTCCACGTTTTCTGTGTAAAACGCATTTGTGTACTCCCTGCAGAGTGGTGCATGATCTTCCTTGTCCAGAAGGAAACCTTTCACAGTATAGTGTTCCGGTATTTCTCCACTCAACGGAACTTCTACTATGCTGCTTGCCGTGTTGTCCGGTGTTGCCTGTACCGCCACTGTTCCGCTAGCGATCATTTCCTGTTCGCTATCATCCGTATAGATGCCCACCACAAGGTTTGCATCTTTTTTCACGATGTATTTCACCATGGCGGTACTGCCGTTCATGGTGATCTCAATGACGCGGCTTTCCGATGAGAGATCACTCCCGTTCTCTCCGTCCATCCCCAGACCATTTACCAGCAGCTGACCAAAGCTGTTGGTCGCACTTACGGACATATTGGAGGTATCCACCTCCGCCTGTCCGGTCTGCTCCTGTTCCGTTTGGGCATAGGCTGCCTGCAAAAACGGGTCGGATGCAATGGCTCTCGCCGTTTCCTCGTCCAGCTGGGGCGAGGAGGTTTCGTCGGTTTCTTCCACTGCAACAATGGATGCCGCATCGCTGTCCGCAGCCGCAAAAGCCGCCACAGGCGCAATGTTCAGCGCCATTGCAAGTGTCAGAAACACCGCAAGGATTCGTTTCATCGTTCATGATTCCTTTCTATTTTATTTGCACCGGAAGCACACCCTTATACTTCCGTTTTTTATTGTACCGCTTTTTGCGGCATTTTCAGCCCCTTTTTCCCCTTCCTTTTATTTTTTGGATAGTTGCACAATCTTCACCCCGCATTTATTGGGCAACCTGTCAGCGGCAGCTTCCGCGCACTGCAAAATTTCTGCTGTTCCGGCACAAAAGGGGCGTGAATGCTTTTTTCGTTCATAACTTTGTGATACCATACCTCTATAAGCATATCACTCAGACGGAGATCCTGCTATGGAACACTACGATTGGAACGAGGGCTGGCTGTTTGCCCCCACCTTTGACCCGGCGCTAGTGCGCCCGGAGTGCCCGGAGCTTTCCCTTACCCCGGTGCGGTTGCCGCACACGGTCAAGCCTCTGCCCTATAATTATTGCAATGAAAACGACTACCAGCGCCTGTGCGGCTACCGGCGGGAGTTTTTTGCGCCCAAGGAGTGGCTGGGCCGCACCGTGCTGCTTACCTTCGGGGCGGTGGCGCACGACGCCACCGTGTTCTGCAACGGGCGGCGGGTGTTCCACCATGGCTGCGGCTACACCGCCTTTACGGTAGACCTGACCGGCGCGCTGCAGCTGGGGCAGAAAAACGTGGTGGCTGTGCGCTGCGACAGCCGGGAGGATCTGAACATCCCGCCCTTCGGCGGGCAGCTGGATGCGCTGACCTACGGCGGCATCTACCGCGCCGTCAGTCTGGATATCAAGGAGCCCGCCTACCTGCGGGACGTGTTCATCGAGGCCAAGGCCGAGGGCGATTTCCGCATCTACACCGCCACCGTGGGCGAGACGGTCGGCTGCACGCTGCAGGCCGAGATCCGCAGCCCCGCCGGGAGCCGGGCAGTGTACAGCGGCGAGCTTTCTCTGCCCATCACCGGCACGCTGAACAACGTGCACCCGTGGAGCTTAGAGCACCCTACCCTGTACACCCTGACCGTGCGGCTCATCCGCCCCGGCACCGGCGGTCTGCCCGACCGGGTGCTGGACGAAAAAACGGTGCGGTTCGGCTTCCGCACCGTGCAGTTCGTGGCAGGCGGGCTGTACCTGAACGGCCAGCGGGTGGAGCTGCGCGGGCTAGACCGGCACCAGAGCTACCCGTATCAGGGCTACGCCATGCCGGACAGCATCCAGCGGCTGGACGCCCAGCTGCTGAAAAAGGAACTGGGCTGCAACGCCGTGCGCACCTGCTATGCGCCCCCCAGCCCGGCGTTTCTGGACGCCTGCGACGAACTGGGTCTGCTGGT
>ERZ773229.2181-NODE-2181-length-11983-cov-7.169098_pt1 | contig 11983 bp, 8 predicted proteins | sample MGYA00580992_ERZ773229 | MGnify/ENA primary metagenome ERZ773229 (study PRJEB29015, sample SAMEA2737795) | human gut metagenome | biome: human gut; feature: human-associated habitat; material: faeces | place: China | collected 2012 ... | reverse complement strand
ACCGTTTCTTGCGGAATATGGTGCGAGCCATTGTAGGCACGCTCATTGAAGTGGGACGCGGGAAACTGACTGTTGAAGGTTTCCGGCGGATTATAGAACAGCAGGACCGTTGCAAAGCCGGGACATCTGCTCCGGGGCAAGCCCTGTTTCTGGTCAACGTGGAATACCCGGAAAGTATATTTGAATGTGATGACCAGCAATCATCCATAACCGGCGAACCGTCTGTCGCTGATAACTTATAATTGGTAATTAGTAAATAATAAATATTCTCATGTGGTTATTATTAGCATTCCTCTCGGCTACTTTGCTGGGCTTTTATGATGTATTCAAGAAGAAATCGTTGAAAGATAATGCAGTACTTCCTGTTTTGTTTCTAAATACATTCTTTTCCAGTCTCATCTTTCTACCGTTTATCCTGATATCCGTTTATCAACCGGACTTGTTGGGAGGAACAATATTCAATGTTCCCGTTGCTGGTTGGGAACAGCATAAATATATTATCATCAAGTCGTTCATCGTATTGTCTTCGTGGATATTCGGATATTTCGGAATGAAACATTTACCCATAACCATTGTGGGACCTATCAATGCCACCCGTCCGGTGATGACACTCGTGGGTGCCCTGCTGGTTTACGGCGAGGTACTCAACCTCTACCAGTGGATAGGTGTCATCCTTGCCATCATCTCCTTTGCCATGCTTTCACGCAGCGGAAAGAAGGAGGGCATCGACTTCAAGCACAACAAGTGGATCTACTTCATCGTACTGGCTGCCGTGCTCGGTGCCGTGAGTGGTCTCTACGATAAGTATCTGATGGCTCCACCTGAGAATGGCGGTGTGGGATTGGATAGAATGATCGTACAGAGCTGGTACAATATCTACCAGTGTTTCCTCATGGGAGCCATGCTCCTGATGATCTGGTGGCCCACAAAGAAGAACTCCACCCCATTCCATTGGCATTGGAGCATCATCTTCATCAGCATCTTCCTCTCGGCTGCCGACTTCGTATATTTCTATGCGCTCAGCCTGCCGGGTGCCATGATCAGTATCGTAAGCATGATCCGTCGTGGTTCGGTCATCGTCAGCTTCCTCTTCGGTGCAGCCATCTTCCACGAGAAGAACCTCAAGGCGAAGTTCGTGGATCTCCTCCTCGTCTTGCTCGGTATGCTCTTCCTCTACTTCGGAACGAAGTAATGATTATAAAAAAAGTCTTGCAAGCCAATGTGCCTGCAAGACTTTTTTATATTTTTACCAGATATGTGCACGCTTGTTCTTAGGAACAAAGAGCTTGTCGCCCTTCTTGATGTTGAATGCCTTATACCATGAATCCACCATTGGGAGGGCACCGTTCACACGAGCCTCGTTTGGAGAGTGAACATCCACGGTCATCAGATACTGCAGGTACTCAGGACGGGCATTGCCTGCCCATACACGTGCCCATGCCAGGAAGAAGCGCTGTTCTGGAGTAAATCCATCCTTCACACCCAACTTCTCTGTCTTCATCACATTCTGAAGCGCACGGAAAGCGATGTTCAAACCACCATTGTCACCGATGTTCTCACCCAGGGTCATCTGGCCGTTTACCTTCTTGCCAGCCAACTCAATCTTGTTGAAATGGTCAACCAGGATCTTGGTGCGAGACTCGAAGTTCTTCTTGTCAGCAGCAGACCACCAGTTGTGCTGGTTACCGGTCTTGTCAAACTGACTACCCTGGTCGTCGAAACCGTGACTCATCTCATGACCGATTACACCACCGATACCACCATAGTTCATCGCATCATCGGCTGTTGGGTCGAAGAATGGAGGCTGGAGAATAGCTGCAGGGAAGCAGATCTCGTTGGTAGTTGGGTTATAATAAGCATTGATAGTCTGAGGAGTCATTCCCCACTCTGCCTTATCTACAGGCTTATTCACCTTACGGGCAATGGCATCCTTGGTAAAGAACTCAGAGATATTTGCCATATTCTCATAGAGAGAAAGACTATCATCTACCTGCAAACCGCTATAATCCTTCCACTTGTCAGGATAACCGATCTTGATGATGAAGTTTTCCAGCTTGTCCTTAGCCTGTGCCTTGGTTGCAGCACTCATCCAGGTAGCCTCGTCGATACGCTGTGCAAGGGCGGTCTGGAGATTGTGAACCAGGTCGAGCATACGCTTCTTGCTGCTCTCTGGGAAGTACTTCTCTACGTAGATTTTTCCGATAGCCTCGCCCAACACGCCGCTCACGGTACTTACAGCACGCTTCCAGCGAGGACGGTCCTGCTGAACACCGCTCATTACCTTGCTCAACTCAAAGGATACGGCACGGAAATCATCGCTCAATACGCTGGTTGCACCAGAAATCACCTTGATCTCTGCGTATGTCTTCAGATCATCCAGAGAGGTCTCTGCGAGAATCTTCTCAACCTCGTGGATTGGTTCAGGCTGACCCACGCAAATTTCCTTGAAAGCAGGGAAACCGGATGCCAGGAACACATTGCCCCAGTCGATGCCAGGATAATCGAGCACGAGCTGGTTGTAGGTCATCTTGTGATAGTTCTTGTCGATGTCGCGGAGCTGTACCTGGCTATAGCTTGCCTTAGCGATGCGGGTCTCGATAGCCATCACAGCCTCCATCTTCTTCTGGGCGGTAGCCTCGTCGTTGCCTACCATCTGGAAGAGCTTCTTCATATAAGCCTTGTATGCATCACGAATCTTCTTGGTCTGCTCGTCATCGTTTACATAGTAATCGCGTACACCAAGACCGAGACCACTCTGGTCTACCTCAACGAGGTTGTTGGCGGCATCACGAAGGTCGGCGCCCACACCGATGCCATACATCATGGTACCCTCGCCACGGAAATCGAGCTGAGCGGTAACGAGCTGATACTCTCTGCGGTCCTTGATGGCTGCAATGCGGTCGAGAGTTGGCTTGATAGGTGTCCATCCCTCCTTGTTCAGGCGAACGCTGTCCATACGGAGGTTGTAGAGCGAACCGATCTTCTGTCCGAGTGACCCCTTCTGCTGTGGCTTGGAAGCATATTCAAGGATGATGTCCTGAATGCGCTTCTGGTTCTGCTCAAAGAGATCGGTGAAAGCACCATTGTCGGTATGCTCGGCATCGAGTGGATGATTCTTCATCCAGTTGCCTGCGGCATAGCGATAGAAATCATTACCCGGCTTGATGGTCAAGTCCATGTTGGTCTTGTCAATACCGGAGCCCAACTTCTCCTGCTGGGCAAAAGCAGTTGTTGCACTGAGCAACAATGCTGCGAATAATACTTTTGTTCTCATTATTGTTTGTATTTAACTGTTTCTTTTTTTATAAGGGCGAGACCTGCAAATGTCAGGGCGCCATTCAGCATCAGAAGCTCATAGCCGAACTTATAGCCCACATACTGCGAGGTAAGGGTATCGATGGCGAAGCAGATGAGCGGACTGGCGATGCAGACCCATGGCGACCAGCGGTCGTTTACCTGACGCTTGGTGAGCAGACTGAAGGCAAACAAACCCAACAGCGGACCGTAAGTATAAGAGCAGAGGATGTAGATGGCATCTATCACGCTCGTAGAATTAATCGCCTTGAAAGCAATGATGAAGAGCATGAAGACAAAAGCCACCAGCAGATGCATACGCTTGCGGAGCTTCATATCCTCTTTCCTGCCCAATATATCCACACAGAGACTCGTAGTAATGGCAGTCAAAGCAGAATCGGCACTCGAAAAGCTCGCCGCCACGATACCGATGGTGAACAGAACCACTACCAGGTTTCCCATCGCCCCCGAAGCCGCAAACATCGGCAACAGATCATCAGGAGCATCAGGCAAAGCCACTCCCTGTTTCTGAGCCAGCATCACCAGCAACACACCCAGACTCAGGAAAAGCAGATTGGCAGGCACAAAGGCAAAACCATAGCTGCAAACATCCTTCTGGGCCTCACGGAGCGACTTGCAGGTAAGATTCTTCTGCATCATGTCCTGATCAAGACCGGTCATCACAATCACTACAAAGACACCGCTGAGGAACTGTTTCCAGAAATTCTGTTTCGACATCCAGTCATCAAAGACAAAAATACGGGAATGACTGTCGTGAGCAATTGCAGTGATCGCTTCGGAAGGAGTCATGCCCAACGCCGACATCACCTGACAGATAATGAGGATGAGCGCAGCAAACATACAGAGCGTCTGAAAGGTATCCGTCCACACCAGCGTCTTGATGCCACCCTTGCGCGTATAAAGCCAGATAAGCAGTACCATGACAGGAACCGTGACCCAGAACGGAACACCAATCCCATCAAGCACGAAACGCTGCAAGAGGATACAGACGACAAAGAAACGGACCGCCGCACCCGTCATCTTGGACAAGAGGAAGAACGAAGCTCCAGTCTTATACGAACGCTCCCCCAACCGCTGCTGCAGATAACCGTAAATCGTAGTGAGATTATACCGGTAATAGATAGGAAGCAAAAGAAAGGCAACCAGGAAATAACCCAGGATGAAACCGATGCACATCTGAAGGTAGGTCATATCCGTTCTCATCACCATGCCCGGCACACTGACAAAAGTGATGCCCGAAATAGACGCACCCACCATACCGAAAGCAACCATATACCAAGGCGAACGGCGGTTGGCACGATAGAAAGTTTCATTACTTGCCATTTTACGGGCAGTAAGATGACTGAAGAGCAGCAGCACACAGAAGTATGCCAGAACTGTGATAACGATAGCCATATTCTCTTAAATTTATATAAAAACAAAAAACCTCCGAGATCACTCTCGAAGGTTTCTGCGGTGCGTACGAGACTCGAACTCGTGACCTCCTGCGTGACAGGCAGGCATTCTAACCAACTGAACTAACGCACCAAACTATTTTGGCAAACCAGCAAGATGATTTTGAGCGGTGCGTACGAGACTCGAACTCGTGACCTCCTGCGTGACAGGCAGGCATTCTAACCAACTGAACTAACGCACCAAACTATTTTGGCAAACCAGCAAGATGATTTTGAGCGGTGCGTACGAGACTCGAACTCGTGACCTCCTGCGTGACAGGCAGGCATTCTAACCAACTGAACTAACGCACCAATCATGAAATCAAATTGAATGGCTTAGCGCTCATTTTTCATTTGCGAGTGCAAAGGTACTACTTTTTTTTGGTTCTACCAAATTTTTATGCAACTTTTTTACAGAAAATATTGAAAAAACATCGCATCCTCATATCCAACTGGGCTACAAAGCCATTGTTTCAGGATATTATTCCCCTCAAATCCAACAGATTGCAGCATTTTAGCCGCTTTTTGGTTTCTGATACCTACAATAGCATAAATCTGCTGAAGATGAAGTATATTCCGGGCATATTGCAACAAGCGTGACACAGAAGCCTTCGCATAACCCTGCCCCTGAAACTCCTTTTTGATGACAATTCCGAGTTCGGCACGGTGATGACGGGGATCAAAATCTGTAAGATCCAGGATGCCCACCTGCTCATTCTGCTCATTCTCTACTATCAGGCGCACCTGATTGTCTACATAAATATCTGCCGAAGCACTGGTTATATAGTCGAGCAGCACCCGGCGCGAATATGGAACATTGGAAACACCCAGTTCCCAAAGCCGATCATCATTCTCTATATGGTAGAGAAAATCTAGATCTTCCAACTCTAAAGCACGTAATCGAATATTCGGTTCTTTCATAAACTACACTTATTAATAATGTACGCGCGTACCTTATAATATAGAAACAAATCTATCCTTATAAATAACCAAATTCATCCTTATCCATCACCTCCCTATCCGTAATCACCTTACCGATGTCCTTCGTATAGGTAGCCAGTTTAATATTCTCGTCAGACCGCTGCGCAAGCTGATGCAGCATCTCTTCATAGCTCATCTCGTCAGCATCAAACAATACCTGGTTTGACAGGTCGACATGAGAAGGAGAAAAGAATCCCAGACTCTTTCTGATTCTCGCAGTCATCATCTGCGTAAAGGCTACAGAGGCACGGGCATAGATGGCAAATTTGATAGGAATACTCAAGAGATGCGACATACCCGAATAATGTTTACGGAAGAAGATAAGCATCGCCTCGTAAAACACATGAACATAGCGGAAACTCGACTTCTGAGTACTTTCACCTTTGTAATGCAGGATATCTACAGGCAGATAATAGTTCTGATAACCACCCTTCAAGATACGGTAAGAAAGATCAATATCCTCACCATACATGAAGAAATCCTCATCCAGCAACCCCACCTTCAGCAAGGCTTCACGACGAATCATACAGAAAGCACCGCTCACAACCTCTATCTTTGCCGGCTTATCCCATGGAAGATAACCCATGTAATAATGACCGAAACTTCGATGCTGAGGAAACCGGCTGCACAACCCCATCATCTTATAGAAAGCCACCATCGGAGAAGGCAATCCTCTCCTACTCTCAGGAGCTGGTTTGCCATTGGCTCCCAACATCCTTACACCCAGTGCACCGGCATCAGGATGAGAACACATAAAACTGACAGCATTCTTGAGAACATGCTCGCCGATAATGGTATCCGGATTCAGCAAAAGAACCAGATCACTCTCGCTCTTGCGGATAGCAAGATTGTTGGCACGGGCAAATCCGTTATTATGCGTACAGGCTACAACATGGAGATTAGGATATCGGGAAGCCGGGAAACACTGTTCGAGATATTCCACCGTTCCATCCTGAGAATGATTATCAACCACGATAATCTCTGCCGTATCGCCACTTGCATCACCCTGCTGCCCACACTCCAACACGCTGATAGCTTTCTCTACCGAACGCAGACACTGGGCAAGATAGTACTTCACATTATAGCTTACTATGATAACACTGAGTTTCATATCGAATAGCAAATATTAGATACTGAGAGTTTAACCTTCCGCCTCTGTTGTTTCGTCCTCACATCTTCCGACAGAAGGATAAACAAAGAAGAGACAGAGAAAAAGGATGATAGCCATATATCCAAAAGCAGGCGCCATCGTCTGATAATACATAAACGTATTAATCAGCATTGGCAAGCAGAGCATATTCAGACGAGCAGTGCCCAGAGGAAGAAGTGCATCTCCCTTACGGGTTACCAACTGACGGTGAATAGCCTTGAAACTGAAGAGTTTGAGCGCCAAAGGAATAACGGCAATGGTAAGAAACTCCATCGCTACGGTAATCACATAGACCAACGTAACATCCCCAGCCAGATTAGTAGGTTCCAAAATTTCTGTCTCATAGAGCAAGACCAGCAGGAATCCTACCAACAGGACAAAGAGGAAATTGGTCATCAATATTCGTTGTACTTGTTTGATTTTCATTTTATTGTCTTTTGTTATTGTCCAAATGGAGTTCTGTTCAGAATACTCCGTCCGAGGGTAACCTCATCTGTATACTCCAATTCATCACCCACCGAGATACCACGGGCGATAACAGAGAGTTTAACAGGATAATCAGCAAGTTTACGGGAGATATAGAAGTTGGTAGTATCACCCTCCATCGTACTGCTGAGAGCAAAAATCACCTCCTTCACCCCACCTTCAGCCACACGCTGAACCAGCGATTCTATCTCTATATCCGAAGGACCGATACCATCCATCGGCGAAATAATGCCGCCCAAGACATGATAGAGTCCGTGAAACTGCTGCGTGTTTTCTATCGCCAGTACATCCTGCACATTCTCGACAACACAGATGGTAGAAGCATCGCGCCGGGAATCAGAACAGATCGGACAGACATCAGTATCGCTGATATTATGACAAACTCTGCAGTATTTCACTTCACGCCGCATCCTGGAAATGGTATCAGCAAAGAGTTCCACATCCTCACTCTTACGCTTGAGCATAAAAAGTACAAGGCGCAAAGCTGTTTTGCGCCCTATACCTGGCAATTTAGAAAACTCCGCCACTGCCTTTTCCAACAAAGTCGAAGAAAACTGTTGTTGCATCTTAGCAGTTTAGAGATAAATACCAATACCCAGTTTCAAACCTACAGTAGAATAATCTACATGCTTCTTGAAACTCTGATCGTAGTAGATAGCCGGTTCAAGGGTAACCGACTTGCCGAGGAAGAAAGCATAACCTACCTCTACCCCTGGCATGAAATCATTATAACCTCCGGAATGAGCCAACTTTACGCCGCCACCCAGATACAGACCATTCTGCTCGATATAATAACGTGCCTGGGCACCGACAGAGAAATAATCCTTCACGCCTTCAAGACCAGAATGATTATATTCTGCCTGCCCCAACAGCATCCAATCGTCTTCTACGAAGTATCCAGCCTTAGCCTGAATACCGAGATTGAGGTCCTGAGAGCCATTATAACTCAAGTTTAAGCCCGTCATCGACGCACCTATATACTGTTTTCCACTTTCAAACTGAGCATGGGCAGCTGTCGAAACGACAAGTGCCAATGCTGCAATAGCTAATTTTTTCATTCGTATCATATAAATTTACGTATATTGATTAATACTTATATATAAATCTATTGTTTCTTCTGATAACTGCGATACCAACCCAGGAACCATACCAAGGCTATCACCAGAATGATGACACTGCCCGTATAAGCCAGGCTCTCACCCAAAGCCAAAGCTGTTGGCGAAATGAGCAGGAAGGTTGAACATATCACGGTCATAAACAAGGCAGGAACCAGCGTCATCACAAAAGGCTTCTTCTGCTGTACCAGATAAACCGTCAATGTCCAGAGAGTGAACACAGAAAGCGTCTGGTTAGCCCATCCGAAATACTGCCAGATGATATTGAAGCCATCAGGATTTTCCATCTGCCAAACCAGAATGCCCACCGTAAGAGCAAACAACGGAACGCAGATATAAAGACGCTTGCGCATAGAGCGCTGCTCCAAACCGATAAACTCAGCGATAATCAGACGGGCACTTCTCAAAGCCGTATCGCCACTGGTAATAGGCGCTGCAACAACACCCAGCAGAGCCAGAATTCCACCAGCCACACCCAACCAGCTGGAACATACTATCTTGACAACGGTAGGCGCATCGAAGTTCTGGATAAGCGACTTGCCGCCATCAAACTGAGCGATAAACTGCTGAGCGGCCTCAGGGCTTACGCATTCACGCCATCCACCATAATAGAAGAAATACATGGAAACCGTAGCCCATATCAAGGCAACAACACCTTCTGTAATCATGGCTCCATAGAAAATAGGGCGACCCATCTTCTCATTCTTCATGCATCGGGCCATGAGCGGACTCTGCGTAGCATGGAAACCACTGATGGCACCACAGGCTATCGTGATAAAGAGGCAAGGGAAAATCGGACTCTTCTGTACAAAAGACTCCGTTCCCAACCAAGCCGGATTCTCATTGAGATTGCAACTCTGCAAATTGCTCCAGAGTTCAGGCAATGAAGGCCACTTCACAAAGAGACCTATCATCAGAGCACCCGCCATAAAGAGAAGCGAGAAGGCAAAGAGCGGATAAACCTTACCGATAATCTTATCGATAGGCAGTAATGTAGCAATGACGTAATAAACGAAAATCACCACAATCCAAAACATCTGGCTGCCCCAGAATGCATCCGTATTACAAATGCCACTCATAATGATAGCCGGACTGTATACAAACACAGCTCCCACCATCATCAGCAAAAGTACCGAAAAGACCAACATCACTTTCTTGGTGCGTCCACCCAAATACTTACCTACCAATTCCGGCAAACCAGCTCCACCGTTACGGATACTGAGCATACCGCTCATGTAATCATGCATGGCTCCTGCGAAGATACACCCGAAGATAATCCACAGATAAGCCACCGGTCCGTACCAGGCACCCATAATGGCACCGAAGATAGGACCCGTTCCTGCAATGTTGAGGAACTGAATCATGAAGATCTTCCAACTAGGCAGTACCATAAAGTCGACCCCATCGGCTTTGGTCACTGCAGGCGTAGGGCGGTCATCAGGACCGAACACATGCGCCACAAACTTTCCATAAAGAAGGTAACCCAATACAAGGGCGACCAAACTAATAACGAAACTGACCATTTTGCTTTTATTGCTTTAAATTTTCTCTCTTTTCGGTGCAAAATGCACTTTATTTTAATATTTCAACCGCAAAAGTAATATTTTTATTTGAAATAAAAAAAAATATTGGTATCTTTGTTGCCAAATTGTAAGATTATGAAGAGATTTAAGATATTTTTTATCGTTTTATGCTCTGTTTTGGCCGCTAAAGCCCAGAGTATCGTGTTCAATAACCAGGTGCCGAAACATGAAGTAAGAGCTGTATGGCTGACAACCATAGGAGGTATCGACTGGCCACACTCTTATGCCCAGTCTTCTTATTCTGCCGAAAAGCAGAAAAAGGAACTGACGGATATACTGGACCGGTTACAGCAGGCTAAAATCAACACCGTACTGATACAGACCCGCGTAAGAGGTACCATGATTTATCCGTCGGCATACGAACCTTGGGATGGATGTCTGTCAGGATTTCCGGGCAGAAGTCCGGGCTATGATGCCCTGCAGTTTGCCATCGACGAATGCCATAAGCGCGGTATGGAACTGCATGCCTGGGTGGTAACCATTCCAGTAGGAAAATGGAACGCACTCGGCTGCAAAACCCTCCGAAACAAGATGCCAAAACTCATCAAGAAGATTGGAGCCGACGGATACATGGATCCGGAAAACAGTCGGACAGGTGATTATCTGGCAAACATCTGCAGGGAAATTACACATAAATATAATGTAGACGGTATTCACCTCGACTACATCCGTTACCCTGAAACCTGGAACATCAAAGTGAGCCGGGAACAGGGACGCCGGTATATCACCAACATCGTAAGAAAGATTCACGATGCAGTGAAGGCTGAAAAACCTTGGGTAAAAATGAGCTGCTCACCTGTAGGAAAGTATGATGACCTGAGCAGATACCGGAGCTTTGGCTGGAATGCATACACGAAGGTCTGCCAGGATGCACAGGGCTGGCTCAAGAGCGGTCTGATGGACGAGCTCTTCCCTATGATGTATTTCAAGAACGAACACTTCTATCCGTTTGCCATCGACTGGCAGGAACAGAGCCATGGCAAGATTGTGGTTCCAGGACTGGGCATCTACTTTCTTGATCCGAAAGAAGGAAAGTGGAACATCAATGACGTGACGGCAGAAATGTATCACATCCGAAACCTCGGAATGGGATATGCATTCTTCAGAAACAAGTTCCTCCTGGACAACAAACAGGGTATTCTCGACTTTACCCAACGTTTCAATCCATACCCTTCATTGGTTCCGCCGATGACCTGGGCAAGCAAGAACCAACCGGAACAGCCACAGCAATTATCTGTAATCACCACCGATAACAAGGTATCAGTTTCCTGGAGCAATCCTTCAAACTATACAGATGGCACTAAAATCGCAACCCCTTATATATATAATAATGTATACGCGAGCAAGAAATATCCGGTTGACATCACCGATGCACGCAACCTGGTTGCCGCACGAATCATAGGAAATTCGTTCAAAATAGAAAATCCTGATGCAAAACATCTGTTTGTTGCCGTAACTTCAATGGACGGATATGGCATCGAAAGCCAGCCAACCCAAGAAAAAGAGAAAGAGATTCAACTTTTTGCCCAAACCACAGGAGCTGCGAAATTACTCGAATGTGACGGAAAGAAGGTATATCTAGCAGAAACTACCAAAAATCTCGTTTTTGACGTTCTGATGGTCGAAACCCTGCAAGGATGCGATATTCTGTACCTCCATGCAAAAGATAACACGCTAGATGTTAGAAACTTAAAGGATGGTATCTACCGCGTGGTAAGCATCAACAAGAAGGGGTATAGACATACGTTAGGAACCTTCAAGATGAAGAAAAATTGATTTTTTTCGAAAAAAGTTGCGAAAAAATTTGGTGGAATCAAAAAATAGTAGTACCTTTGCACTCGCAATTCAGAAATGAGGCTTTTAAATGTTGCACCCTTAGCTCAGTTGGTAGAGCAACTGACTCTTAATCAGTGGGTCTAG
>ERZ773229.2174-NODE-2174-length-11996-cov-9.146470_pt1 | contig 11996 bp, 4 predicted proteins | sample MGYA00580992_ERZ773229 | MGnify/ENA primary metagenome ERZ773229 (study PRJEB29015, sample SAMEA2737795) | human gut metagenome | biome: human gut; feature: human-associated habitat; material: faeces | place: China | collected 2012 ... | reverse complement strand
CTGCGACCCGGCAACGCTGCAGGCGACCTATGACCGCTACTGCGAGCTGGTCGAAAAGGGTGTCGACGAAGACTTCGGCAAGCCGGCCGAGTTCCTGCACCCGATCAAGGGGCCCAAGTTCGTGGCCCTGCGCATGCACCCGTGCGTAACCGTCACGTTCGGCGGCCTCGAGACGGACGTCTCCGCGCGCGTCATGAAGCCCGACGGCTCCGTGATCCCGCACCTGTACGCCGCGGGCGAAGTTGCCGGCACCGGCATGTACGGCACGCAGTACCCGACCTGCGGCACGTCGATCGGCAGCGCCCTGTTCTATGGACGCATCGCCGGCCGCGCCGTCACCGATCAGGCTTTGCTGTAATCCCCCCCTTACAGCATCTCAGATACGCAAGCGCCTCAGAGTCAAACTCTGAGGCGCTTGTCATTATGCACGATATGAAAAAGGAAGCATCCGGTTCGGATGCTTCCTTTGTGGTACGCCCGAGCGGATTCGAACCGCTGGCCTACAGAGTCGGAGTCTGTCTTAAAACACTCATTTTTCTTAGGAGTATCAATGGTTTCTTGCTTCGCAGGTGCAACACAGGTGCAACATCACGCCACCACATACAGCGTCCGCTGCAACATCACAGCACAAAATAGCCTAACTCATTCGGCCGAACTGAACAAAAAAAAAAACACCCGATACGGTTCATCGCCGTACCGGGTGTTTGCGTTCTTAGCGCCAGGGGCCTTTCTTCTTAGTGGTCGGATACTTGCTGCGCAGCATGAAGTCCTTCTGCTCCGGTGTCAGATCAAAGCCGTCGATGATCTCGATGGCGTCGGCCATCTTCGTCCCGCTCTTTGTCTTTCCGGTCTTCGGGTCAATCACGCCCTCCGCCTCGTCCACTGCGTCCTTCGCAGTGAGATATTGCGACAGGGTCATGCCGGTCTGCAAGGCGGCGCTGTACTTCTCGTACTTATCGTCCGAGTAGCTCTCGCCCTGCTTGGAGAGGAATTCCTTCTTCGCCACGTAATTCGAGTAACCCTTGACCTGAGCCAACACCTCGCCGCGGTCTTCCGCCGAGAGGTGCTTGTAGGTTGGGTCGTTCATCACGTCCTGCATAAGCCGGTACGTTGTCTGCCCGCGCGACCGCTGGTACGCCTGACGCTCATCCGCGGTCAGTTCAAAGTCCTTCTTCTTTCCGTCTTTCGTGTAGCTCGCTGTGTACGGCGCGTTCCGGTCGGGGTAGATGTTCGCATCGTCCGTCGCCGCGTAAACGCGATCCAGCTCCTTAGACACGGTCGACTGCCGGTAGGTGCGCAGCGAGCCGGGATTCACAAAGGCGTTGAGCACATTGCGCGCCGTGCTCTCCAGCTTCTTCGCCTGACCGAAATTATCCAGCTTCGGGTCGAGCTGGTTTCTTGCGCCCGGCATCGAGTTCTGCACCGACGATTTCGTCTGGTTCCAGATGTTCTTGTCGCCATACGTCTCACGATACACTTCATCGCTCGCCTGTGCGGCTTGCCGTATGGGTGAGGGGATGAACCCAGTGACGCTCCCCCGCGCGACCTCGAACGGAATTTCCGCCCACAGCGGCAACGCTCCGTCCTCATCGTGGTACTGCACGGTCGACTGCACAGTCTGAATGGTCTGCATCGTCGGGATCTCCAGAATCGACTGGTACAGCGCTTCCATCGAATCGCCGCCGTAATTGCCGACCTTCTCCCAGAAGGATGCGTCGACATTGTCCTTCGCCACCAGTGCGCCGATGGTCATCAGCGCGTTCAGCGGCTCCAGGAACTCAACCGACATGAGGTCGTCGCCAGTCTGCCACTCCGGGCTCTCGCCTTCGATCCAGCGCCCCAGTGCGCTCACGTTGAGCTGCGTGCCGGAAATGCCCTCCGCGGCTTTCAGCGCCTTCGCATCGGCGTCGTCTTCGTCGTCCGCGCGGCGGAGGATACCCTTCCCGGCGAGCATCGTAAACAGCATAATCAGGCCCGTGCCGGTTATCGCCCGCCCGAAGGCGAGCGCCGCCACGCGCTGCCGTTTGTTCGCTTCAATCCGCGCGTCCTCGGCCGCATTCTTTGCGCGAAAGGCCTCGCGCGCACGGCGGTTTCTCTGCTTATGCGAGCCATTCTCGTCAGCCAGCATTTGAGCCTCTTCCGCCGCGGAGATTTTCGCCTTTTCCGTTCGCGTGGCCTTAACGAATTGCGCCGTGTTATAGAGTGCTTTCAGATAGCCGACCGGGCTGAACTCAAGCGTGCGGGTAATCAGCGCGCCTGGCACCTGCGTGTATTTCTGCACAAGGTCGCCCAGACCGAATTCCTTGATGTTGGCTTTGCCCAGCTTCTTTCCGCTTTTGCCAACGCCAATCGTGTTGAAAAGATTCTTCAGGTTTCCGAGGAAGATGCCCACGAACGTATCGTCCTGGAACGAACGATACAGCGCTTCCTCGCGCGCCCACGCCTCCGCTTCGGCCTGCGTGATATCCCCGCGCTCAACCGCGCGGGCAAGGCTCTCAAGCGTTTCTGCCGTAACGCTTCCCTTGTGGAATTCGTCCGTAACGTTCAGCTCAAATCCCATCGCCTTCTCCAGCGTCGACATGGCCTGCGCGCCCTTGTTGCCGGTCATCTTCCACGTGCGTCGTGCGGTGCCGTATTTGTCCCGGCTGTTCGCGGCGTCAGGGTCGATGTCCAGCGATGCCTCAATCCACGACCGACGCAAGCCTTCCCACGCTCCGCTGCGCTTTGCTTTCGACGCCCAGCTCTTTTCAAAGCCAACCGTGCGCCGACCAGTAAATGCGCCAAAAATCACATCCGGCAGCAGCGAGATATTGTTCGCCGCGGAATCAACAAGGTCAAAGATCTGGTTAGAGCCGATGTTTCTAAGGCCGGTGCGCAAGTTCAGCAAGTGCGCGATCGTCTGGTAGGTGCTGATCTTTTTGCCGACGGACGGCTTGACGTAGTCCTTTGCGATCTGGTCCATCTGGTTGAGCGCCGCATCATACAGGTACTCGAACTTTTGAAGTCCCAGATTTCGCAGTGTGATTTTGCTGACCTTCGTGTTGCGCTGCCCAGCCTGATCGAGGATGAGCTGAATCATGGCGTTCTTATCCCCTGTCTCGATCGCGCCGAGGGTCTTTGTGAAGTCGGCAATTCGGTCGAGGAGCTCATCGCGCTGCTTCGGCGCAACGCCCGCTTCGTCCAGAGTTTCGGCCGCGCGGACGAGCACGCCCTCGGGGCTGCGGGTATACTTTGCGAACGCATGAATGAACTGACCGGCGCCGGTGCCCTGCTCCTGGATCAGGTGCGCCCACTCCACGGCTTCGTCATAGTTGCCGGTGCGGCGAGCCTCCGCAAGCTCCGACGCGAGCACGCCCATCGCGGCGTCCAAGTCTTCGCCGGAGCGCCATGCGCCGTCCTCCAGCTCGGCCTTCGTCCCGTCGTAGTCCTGCGCCAGTCGCTCCTTTGCGCGTGCCATGCTCTGTTTTTCGGTCTCCACGTCGTAGGTGTACTTGTCGGGGCTCATCTCGTCCATGTTCTTCTCGTCCATGGTCAGGATGCGGTCGATTGCCTTTCCACGTTCCTCGCCCAGCACCCGCGCGGCCGATTCGCGGCGCGACTGCTCCAGGGTGTTCGACCGCACGCGAGACACCCGCTGAGCCGGATCGGCTGTTGCTCCGGTGCCCGCGGCGCCGTAGCCAGCAAAGAAGTCGTTGAAGAAGGACTGAAAATCGTCGCTGTCGAAAAGATGATCCAGATCGGCCTGCGTGTCGGAGTCCACCGAGTAACGTTCGCCCGGGTTCTTCGCCGGGGCTTCCTGCGCTTCGGTATTGACAGCGTTGCTACTCTGATGTACAATGCCATCAGAGCCAGCGTTGCTGAGGCCTGTGGCGAATTGTACGCCTTGATCACCAAGCAACGCCTGGCTCTTTATTTTGTTGATATACAGAATGCGGCCATCCCGTGCAGCGGACTCGATGAATTTGTCAAAATTCTCGCGGCCGTACATGCTCAGCAGGAAGTTCGCGGGCTGGCGGGTCATCTCATAGACGCCGCTGCCATTCGGCCGGATCGCCGCGACGATCGGCAGCCCATCCGCGTCGGTCTGATCGGACACGAACACGACGGCGTCATTGCGCTGCGCCGAGTCCAGCACCATCGCGGGATCCGACAGGATGCCGCCCAGCGACTTCACCTGGTCTACGGTAAGCCCGTGGTAGCGAGTGTTTCCAGACCGCTTCTCGGCGACAATGTCGCGCAAATGTTTCGACGTCATCAGCACCGGGAGCTGTTTCAAGCCGAGCTTCTCCATCAGCGGAGAGGTCTCGCCAACATACAGCGCGTTATACTGATTCCACTCCCCATTCAGGGCCTTATCGACCTGCTCGGAAAAGTCGCCAACCGAATACCGGAGATCACCCGAAATAGAAACCGCACCGGCGTCCTCAGATGCCTGTGCGGTCTTTCTCTTTTCGAGCTGTTCTTTCTGATATGCTTTGGCCTCGTCATAGTCGGTAAACTCTTTGCACGTCTCGCGGATTTCTTCCGGCGTGTAGTAGTGGTAGTCGCCGATACGCTCGACAACTGTCCCAACAGAGTCACCGTTGTGTACCCACATGACCACATCCGGCTCGCCGAACGAGTCATAGTCCCAACTCGGGTCTGCATACTCACGGTTGAATCGGAGGTATGCGACCGGCTCAAAGCCGAGCTGCGCATAGATGTCGCCGAGGTTGGATTGACTCACCTCCGGCTGAAGCACATAGCAGTCCAGGTGGTCGCCGCCCTCCGCGATCGCGTTGAGCAGAAGATCCTGCGCCACCTTGCGCGTGCGGTTGCTCGGATTCTTGAACACGCCGACGATGTTGCCGTCGCGCTCCACCGCCACGCCCGCGGTACCGTCCTCATTCAGGAAGGTCTTTGCGCCATGTTCGGTCAGCTCCTCCACGCTCTGCGGGTCGACCATCGCGCCATTGCGGTTCGCTGTACGGGCCGCATCTAGCGCTTTCGAGAAGGCTTCGTAGTCCGCCGTCTCTCGCAGCCCCAGATCCGGTACGTCGCGGTCTGTCGCGCGGCGGCGAACGGCCTCGGTTAGTTCTCGATCATGAACTGCCAGATCTCCTGATCCGTCGCCCCGCGCTCTCGCAGATGCTTCATCAAGCTCTGCCCCAGCGCGTCGTTCGGCGCGATCAGTTCGTCCAGCGTCTTCCCGTCCTCGATGATCGGCGCTGTCGAGGCTGTAGCGTTTTGCTCCGGCGTCTCCTGCTTCTGCTGCTTCGCCGTCGCGGGCAGATCCTTGCCCGTCAGCTTCTTGTACTGCTCCTCGAACGGCATCCCGAACGCCCGATCCAGTTCCTCCCGCGTGTAGGTTCTGTCGTACCCCTCTTCCGCGATCTCCTTCCAGAGGTCGCCCTGCGTCTCCTGCTTCGTAGAGGATCGGCTTTTCTCCTCTTGGGACATCATTCGAGTAGTGCGAGTATCCATCAATCAATCCCTCCTGCTGACGAATGTAATTATAGTTCTGCGTCGGCTTGTCGCCAACCTTCAGCACGACCTCCGGGTCAACGAACCGCCCCTCCGAGAGGTAGCGCCCCAGCGCACGGCCGGTCGCCTTACTCGCCGACAGTTCATTCAGGTGCAGATACACCGAGTAGCCATTGTCGCGGAACTCTTGAATGCTGCTCAGCAGCTTATCCAGCTTGTCGCCGACCGTCGGCCAGACAATGTTGTCGCCTTCGGCCATAGCCGCCAGCTTCAAACGATCTCGGATATTCGAGCTCTCACGATGAACGTTACCGGCGCCCTTGCCATCGTCGTATTCCGGCAACAGCTTCTTCGCATCATCGCTGTCGATCACGCGGGACTTGTGCTGTTCGGAAAGTGGATCCACCAGCACGGAGGATTTACCCGCCGCAGGTGCACCGATGACGATATCGGCGCGCCGCTCCTGCGCGATCTCGCCGGTGTAGTCGTGCGTCTCGCTGGAATAGCTGCCGCGCTGGTAAAGCTGTTCCAGCACCTCCGACCGGAGCTTCTGGCGCTCCGGCGTCTGGATGTCGGCGGTATTCATCTTCGGCAGCGCACGAACTTCCGCCACCTCCGGAATACGGTCAATCTCCTCCCGGCTCACGTCTTCTCCGGCGGTCAACCGGTCGATCGCCGATTGCAGCTCCGGGCTGGCTTTGGGCTTCTCGGTGGTGGTGCTCTGCGTTTTTTCCGCCGTCTGCGATTCGCCTTCTGCGTTCTCATTATACGCAGTTTTTCCTGACGTGTCAATGTTTTCCGGGTTCGGCCGCGCGGGCGCACGCGAGGAGCGCTCCGCCCTTTCGAGCGCAGATTTCAGCCTCTGCTCCAGTCCATTCACTCGGCGCGTTGCATCCGTGAGCGTCTTGCCGCCGTTGAGGATGCCAGTCTCCCCGCGCGTGCGGATCTTCGCCAGCGCGCGCAGTGCCTTCGTCACCAGCTTCGGTTCGATACCGGCCAGGCGCTCCAGCGTGTTCTGATTTGCGAACACCTCGCCCATCCAGTCCGCCGCGATCTCCTCGCGCACGTATTCCTCGGTCACAATCGCATCGGCCTGCTCCTGCGTCATGCCACGCTCCTGCACGAGGTATCGCTTGTAAACGTCCGCCTTTTCCGCGATGAGTGCGTCCAGATTGTCCACCTGCGACTGCATCGTTTCGGTCAGCGCGCCGCTCATCGACAGCTTGTCGAACGCCCCGATGATCGTGTCCACAAGCTGCGTATCCGTATTGGCGCCCGGGTGCACCAGCTCGTGGCCGACCGCCCAGACGATCATGCCCTGCGTCGACAGCTTGCTCTCGTTGAGGTAGATCGTACCGTCAGCGATCATGGCATTGGCGCTGCCGAGATGCGCGCCGTCAAACACGACTTCTTTCACGCCAAGGTTTTTCAGCGTGTCCTGCACATACCGCGCCGTCCACTGCTGCTCCTTTGTCGCGCTGCCCGGCTCGCGGATCGGCATGGCATCCGTTCCGGCGTCCACCGAATAAGCGTTCTCCGCCTTCGCCTCCTCGCTCGCAACCAGCGGACCGTTGTCGGCGTTGTACTGCTTCATGCGGTCGTACAGGGTGTCCACCTGCCTGGGCGTAACCGTCTGCCCACGCTGCTGGAAGTAGTTCTCGACGTACTCCCGGAAGTCCTCCCGGTTGACATACTGTCCGTCTCGAATCATGACGCCGCGATCGGCCTCAGCTTCAGCCTCCGCCGCAGCGGCCGTGTTCGTACCCGCAGTGCTTTCTTTCGCAACGCGCTCTTGAGCATCGCTCATGAGTGATGCCGCCGCTTCATCCGCGCGGGCAGTGTTTTCGGCCTGTGCCTTTTCCACGGCCACCTGCGCCTGAGCAACGGAACGCCCCAGCGCCTGCTCTGCCTTTTTCGCCTCCACGGCGGTCTCGGCCGCAGCACGAAACACCTGACGGAGCTGACTGTTCGTCGCGTTCTGCGGCACCTCTACGCCGGTGAGCTGCATCAGGACGGCCTGAGTGTTCTTGTCGCGCAACCCAAGCTGCTCGAGCTGCTTGTTGCTGACCTGCTCGCCGGACATCATCCGTTCAAGGATCTGCGCCTTTTCTACCGCGACCGGTGCCGTGTCACCATGCGTGCGGAATGCCTCGGCGACCGAGCTCATCTGGGTAACAACCTTGCCGTCCCCATTCACCACGCGCGCCGTCGTCTTGTGGCTCAGGTCGGGCCGGGCGCTCTGCTCGGACTGCATCGCCCGCAGCAGGCGGCCGTAGTCCTTCGCCGTCACGCCGGATTTGGTCATGTCCTCCGCCGCGTCCAGCTTCGCCGCCATGTCCTCAGCGATTGCTCGGCTCTTAGAGCCTTCGGCATAGTTCAAGCCCAGCTCAACCAAGCTGTAATTGATCTGCTGGTCAATCGCGCTCTGCCCTGCGACCGCACTACGGACGCCAGCCGTCTTGCCACGATCGGCCGATGGGGTCAGGGCTTTGCTTGCGAGCGTCTGCCCGCCGCCCAGAACGCCGCCGACAACAAAGCCGCCCGCGAACTCTTTTGCAGCCGTAACGGGGTTCAGCACGGCGTTCTCATCCGAAACGGATACAATCGGGTTGCCCCGGTCATAGACCAAATTTTGCAGCGCCCTCTCGAGGACGCCCTGAACGACCTCTTCCTGGCCCTCCTCTGCGGCGCTGGTAATCCAGGCGCGCAGGCCCTTTTTCCCCGCCCGAAGCTCCACCGGCAGAGTCTGGATACCTCCGCCAACTTCGATTGCAGCGTTGCCAATGCCGTTCGCCAACGCGAACATATTGGCCTCCCACTCGCTGGCGCCATCGGCCTTCGCGTCTTGATAGCCCTGACCGGCGACCTGTGCAAAAGACGCCCAGTAGTTCTTATCCTTCGCCATTGCGGTCGTGATGTCGCGCACAGTCTTTGCGGCCCCCGCCACTTTCGATGAATTCATCGCCGCGCTCGCCGCCGCGGCCGCTTCTGTACCGGCGAGCTGAGTACCGCCCGCGGTGAGCGCACCCGCCCCCTGGGCACCGAGAGAAGACCCGGCCGTCATCATGGCGACGATTGCTTGGGGGATAGCCGCTACCGTCGCCGAGCCATACTCGTCCACGATCTTCTGCGCCTTTGAACCGTTCGCCAGGTTCTTCGCGTAGTAGACCTCGTTCGCTTCCTTGTTCGTCTGAGCGTATTTGTTCCACTCTGAGATCGGGTTTGACTCCCAGCCCAGAGCCTTCAACGGGTTGCCGATCAGCCAGTCCAGCGTAGCCGTAATGCCCGACACCGCCTGATCCGCGCCCTTGACGATCGTCCCCTCCGCGAGCTTGGCCTTACTAGGCGCCGCGGCCTCCTGCATCTGCTGGTTCGCGCTCAGCCGCTCTTCCTGCTTCTTCGTTCCGCCGAACATATCTTTCAGGCCAGACTGAAGCGCATCGAATGGCGCCGAAACCGCCTTCTCCGCGTAGTACAGCGGATTACTCAGCACATCGCCGAGCGTCGTCTTCTCCTTCGGCTGAAAAGCGGTCGCGCCGGGTAGGGTATTGCCTTTTCCGGCGGTCGTGCTTGTGCCGCTCTTACTCGGCGACGCGCCCCTCCACACCGGCAGCGTACCGTTCTGCAGCGCCGCTCGGCTCTGCGCCTCGGTGTTCTGGCGGATGGCGGCAGAGATGTCGCCGCCATTGCCGCTGCCGAATCTGTTTTTTCTCTTCGTATCGGCCATGCCAAACTCCTTTAATACCCGTATTTGCTCAGATCAACACCGGTCTGTGACTTAAACTTGCGCCGCAGCACCGCCTCATCCTCATCGCTCAGCGACGCACTATTCCAGGCGCTCACCAGATCAGACACTTTTGAATACGTTTTGCCGTTCCAGACAAACGTACCCTCATCCTGATTCCAACTCAGGCTGCGCGCCGGAATCACACGGGCGTTCCCCTTAGAATCTACGGTGTAATCCTTCGCGGAGCTGGCCGTCTGTGGGCTACTCGGGGATGTACTGCCCCCGCCGCCACCCCCGCTTCGGCCCCGGCTGGATGACGATTTCGCAGCAGTCTGTAGCCGCTTCGCGGTGATATAACTTTGCGCCTGACCAGAGGTCATGCCGAGGGCCTTGAGCTGCTCATCGTTCGGCATGATACCCGCCTCCAGCAGCGCGGATGCGATACCCGCCGCGGCCTCGCGCGCGGATTCCGTGGCCGCTCGGGTCGGTGTGCCATCCGTGAAGTACCCAGTCACGTTCGCCTTGTTCAGGTCGTACTCCTTCTGCCACTGCTCCAGTGACTGCCGCATCTGCTCCTGGCTCATGGCGTACTGAGCGCCCCACTGCTCCAGCGACATGAGCTGACTGAGCTTCTGCTGGGTCAGCTTCAGGAGGTTGTCCGCCTTCTCGAACTCACCCTGAGCACGCAGGTCAGCGATCTGACGAGCGGTATCCGTTGCGAGCTTCGTCTGAGCGGCGTTGATTGCCTGCCGGTTCTGCAAAGCCGCCGACTGGATCTCGTTGTACTGCGCCTGGCCGATACCGCCTCGGTCGCCGCGCGCCTCCGCGTACAGAGCCGAGTTATCCAGCGCTCGGGCTTCGTTCGCCGCAAGCTGATTTCGCTGTGTCTGAAACTGGGGCGCGGCATCCTCCAGCGCACGGTTCAGCGCGGTCGTGCCCTTCTCCGTCGCATAGTCGATCTGCTGGTTGCTCTGGTTCTTCGACGTCTCAAACCACTGATCGAGAATCGCCTTCAGGTCCTTCGTCGGGTTCTCCAGGTTAACCCCCGGTGTCGCATACTCCCCGCGGTAGGTCTGCGAGGTCTGCGCCTTATTTACCAGCGTCGTCCGATAGCTGCCGTCTGCATTGAAGCCGTCGATCAAATACGTACCGCCGCCGGTTACAACTTGATCCCCGGCTTTCAAACCGTCCGGGCTCTTGCCATCCGCACCGACACGGTAGTAACGACCGGTCGGCGTTGTCGTGGTATTGTAGCTTCCGGTGTAATTTTGCGTGGTCTGATCGGCATTTACGAGTTTGGTTTTGTACGTGCCGTCCGGGTTCACGGACAGGATGGAATATGTGCCGCCTCCCGTCACGACCTGATCGCCCACGCCCAGCCCCTGCGGTGCGCGGCCGTTGGCCTGAACCTGATAGATCTTCCCGGAACGCTCCTGCGTCGTCTGCGAGTCCATACCCGCCTGCGTAGCGCCCGCTCCGGCTGTAGGAATCGTCATTTCAAGCGGGTACCGCCCACTCCCGTCGCCGCCCCCGGAATAACCATACTGGGCGCGGGTATTCTCCGCGCCCGTGTGTGCAGCGTCCATTCCTACTTTGTCTCCGGCTGCCTGTGCCGCCCTCCACTGCTCGCCGAAAGCGTCGATCTTCTTCTGATCGTCCGCGCTGACGGGCGTATTCGTCTGTGCCATATCGCGCAATCACTCCCTTATGTTCGTCGCTCGAGTTTCGAAATGCGGCTCTCGTGGCCGTTGAGCTGCCTGCGCATCTCCGCATGATCTCGCAGGTTGTCGTTGTCCATGTGCTGTATGCGCTCAGTCAAGGCCTTCAACGCATCCGTCGCCTGCGTCACGATCACGCACAGCCGCCAAGTAGCGCCAATAATGCTGAGCATCACGCCACCCAGCGCAATTACTACTGAGAGGCTCATCGGCGGGTATCATCCTGTCTGGGTTCGGTGTAAGTCATTGCCCGAGCACTATCCGCAGTACCGGCGGTGGTCGGATCAGTGACCACGCCGATGATCGACAGCACAGCAAACACTGCGTTGATGATTGCTGCAAGCTGCTGATTCAGAACACCGAAATCCCACTTGTAGCCGAACGGGGCGGCTACCACCTGCACCAACAGCAGCAGAGCCGGAATCAGCGCCAGCCAGAAGTTCTTGTTGCGAATACGTACTTTCCAGTTAATGTTCATCATATGTACTACCCCTCCATCACTTGTTTTCGTCGACCATGCGCTGGCACACGATCATCGTGCGCAGCATGTCCATCGTCACGTTCAGATTGCCGTGTTCATCGCCCCGCAGCGCGCCGCGGTCAACGAGCCGCTGCGTTTCTTCCTGCGCCCATGCGGGCATGTCCTTGATCGTCTCGTACCGGGGGTTGCGTGCCGATGCGTACTTGGTGCCGACCACAAGGCCACGGATCATATCCATAGACAGATCCAGATTGCCGCCGCCCACGCCGCCGAGTGCGCCCGCATCCACCAGCGCGCGTACCGTGTCCTGCGCCCAATCGGGCACGTCCTCGATTTTGTTGTACCTCACCATGTCATCATCGTCCTCCTCTACTGTAGTGTTTTGCGGCGTCAGCATGGCCAGAAATGCTGCCCACTGCGCCGGGTCATCTACCCACGGCATGGGGCAGCGCTTGCCCGTTACGTCGTAGTGCCGCAGCACGTGGTCGGTGTCGATGCCATAGCGCTGCATAATGTCTTTTGCCAGCGCCGCGGCGTTGGCCACGGTCTCTTGCAGGATGTAGTAGCTGCCGTCGGCGCGCTTGCGGCTGCACATCTCGATGCCGAT
>ERZ773229.2168-NODE-2168-length-12018-cov-4.359191_pt1 | contig 12018 bp, 18 predicted proteins | sample MGYA00580992_ERZ773229 | MGnify/ENA primary metagenome ERZ773229 (study PRJEB29015, sample SAMEA2737795) | human gut metagenome | biome: human gut; feature: human-associated habitat; material: faeces | place: China | collected 2012 ... | reverse complement strand
GCCTGCCGCTGTACTTCGGGCAGGACTTCGCAAGGGAACAAAGGATAGGCAATCCCGCCGCCCTTGCTGCCTGCTGCCGGTCTTTCTCCGGCTGGTGGCCTTGTATCACTGCCTCCGTTCAAAAGTTCTCGATGATCTCGCCGGAAAGCTGATCCCACCATTCGCCCATGTGCGCGACAACGCCGGGAGTTTGCCGTCTGCTGCCGTTGCCGCCGCGCCCGCTACAATAGTTTACAGTAGTCATGAGGTCATCCCACGCTTTAAGCGTCTTTCCCGTGCCTTTGGCGCAATCCTGCGCGAGAACGGTTAAAGCAACCCTGTCTTTTCGGTCGTCGGTGCTGTCGGCGGCTTCCTTTGCATAATAACCGATCAGCTTTAGCATGGTCGGGTTTCCGTCGTATCTGTCCGCAAAACCGAAATAGTCATCCACCGTCAGAACGCCGGTTTTCATCAGCTCCACGGCGTTGCTGTCAACGGCGGAAGGGTCGGCAAGGTTGCTTGCCCGTACTTCCTTTTCCAATGCGCTGCGGAGTTCTGCGGCCTTTGCATCGAACGCCGCCCAAATGCGGGCCGTTTCCGTTCGCATCTTGTTTTCTGCCTCTTGGAGCTGAAGCGTGGCAATCTGCCTTTTCAGCGCGTCCTGGCCTGCGTCCTGCATGGCTTTTCGGGCCTGCTCTACTGCGTTATACGCGGCGGCGTATTCGCCCCGGGCCGCCTTGAAAGCGGCGTCAAGTTCTTTTGCAAAATGGTTAAACTCGCTCATTCTTTCGTTCCTTTCTGCTGCAAAAGAGGGTGCAGCGCCCATTCTCGTACATGGCGCAGGTATCGCCGCAAGCCAGACGCGCAGGGAAAGGGCAACGCTTTCCCGTCTGCGCTGTTCCCGGCTTGCACTTGCCGTTTTCGTAAAAGCTGCAATCCTCTCTGCAGCGTGGATATAAGCCGCTCTGAAAGGGGCAGTCTTTCAGCTTCTGCGGCATTGGCTCTGCCGGTGCTGGCTCGTGTACGATCAAAACCGGCGCATACTCACGGCATCCGCGCCCAAACTCGCGGTATCTTTCGCCGCGTTCATCAATTAGGGGGTATTCCTTCAAAATGTCCATGTGCTTCCTTTCAGTCCAAATTTGGACAGTTTTCATAGCCGTTGCGGAATACGCTGTCGGCCTCATAGCTGACTTCAAAAAGCGGGGTACGGTAGCCGCTGCTGTCCTTTACAAGCTCGCGGTTTGCATCGTCCAGCGCAAGAAACGCCGGTACAATCTGCTTTTCCCATGTCTGCTTTTCAATGGCCTTGAAGCAATGCGGGCAAGTGCGGGCATAGTCCCCATTGGTGACGCTTCGCCCGTACACTTCCCATGTGCCGCCGCAATAGTGGCACTTGATACGCATATAGCCCATTACTTTCTCCTTTCTTTAAGCGCTCTGCCCTCGCTTGCGGTAAATCTCACGGTCTAACGCATATGCGAGGCTGTCTATACTGTGGTTGTCCCTGTCGGGGAGAGAGGAAAGCATATTGCCGTCCTTGTCCTTTTCGTATTCGTAGTTTGCAAGCTCCCGCGCCGCGTTTGGCGTCCTCGCAGGATCAACCACAATTCGCCGGTGTTGCAGCCACTTGACACGATACGCCACGCATCCCGGCTCTTTGTGGCAAGCTCTGGCCTGCTTTAAGCCGTGGTCGCGTAGATCGGCTATGCTTTTCGGCTCTGCTGCATCGCAATAAATGTCGCTGTGATCTTGAAAGCACAAGCCGCTTACCGGGGAAAGGTATCTGCTGCCTTTGGTGTCTCCCTCCACAAGCGGGGCGATTTCCTCCGCAAGCTGCCGGTTACTCATGCCACGCTTGTAAATCTCGTTCAAGATGTAGATCGTCTCATGCTTGCGGTCATAGCTGCAGCGGATAAAGCAAGCAGGATCGGCGGCAAAGCCGAAGTCCACGCCGGAAAAGAAATATTCCATGTTCGCCACTTCCTCGGCGGTGATCTCCCGCACTTCCAGCGCCGGGAACACCTCCGCGCCGGTGCCGGTCGCCTCGCCTAAGTATTCGTGCCGGTATGCCTGCTCATTGACGGCCTCCAGGCGTTCAGCCTCCGCTATGAAAGCCTCGCCTAACCATTCGGCGGGGATGTCTTTATAGGTGGTGTGAAAGGTGATCCCCTGCGCGTCCGGCTCTGCAACAAACTGATTCGCCCAATTCGCCTTACTGATCGGCGGGTTGAAGCTGCGGAATACCTGCGGATTTGTCCCTTGCCCTCGCATGACCGATTGCAAAACATTTCGGGCAAAGTTTGGGCCGCTTATCTCGCTAAATTCCTCAAACCAACAAAAGCGGAAAGTGCCACGCCTGGGCTTGATAGATTTCAGCTTGCTTGCATCGTCCAGCCCTCGAAAAAGGATCTGTGCGCCGGTCGGTCTGTATTCATACATCATCGGGGAAACGGTCGCTTTCCAGAGGTGGGAAACGCCCAGCATATCAATAGCCCATGCGATTTGAGAAAAAACGCTGTCGCGCATTGTCCCCGCCACTTTACGAAACACAATAGCGTTGCTCTGGCCTGTGGGGTCGCTCTGTATGCCGTCCACGATCTCCAACGACACGAAAGAGCTTTTGCAGCTCCCGCGCCCGCCCGGAAGATTGTAAAAGCGGTGCTGCCCTGCCTTTATGTCCTCATGCAAGGGGAGATAGCACGGGGCTATAAAGTCCTCCACGGTGGCGGTGGCGGTCATGCTATCCCGGCGCTGTTTCTCTGCCATTTCAAGGGCTGCTATGCGCTGTTCCAGCTTGTCCCGTGTTATCATTGCCGCATTTCCTCCAACGCTGTAAGACGCTCTGCAAGGTCGTTCTGATCGGTCAAGCGCACGGCATAATCAAGGGCGATTTTCGCGGCGTTTACTCTGGCGGCGGGGTTTATTTCCTCGTCCTCCATGACCGTCTGCAAGGTGGATAATGCAGGCTCTAATAGCTGCTGCGCCCTGCGCGTTGCGTCCTGTACTACTCCGGCGAACGCTTCGCGGTATCGCTGGCAAAATTCGGGGTTTTCAAAATAGCGCCTCATGGTGCGGTCTGTGATCCCCGCTTTCTCTGCCGCCTCTAACTTTGTTTTCGAGGTCAAGAGCGCAGATAAGGCGCGTTCTTCATTGGGTGTCATTCGCTGCACTCCTTTCCGATTTCTTCCGCTTTTTTCCGCTGGTAAAGCTCTATCCAGTTTTCAAGCGTCATGCAGACAAGCCACGGTGCGCGGTTTTTCCTCCAAAAGATAGCCGGTAAACCGTCCTTAAATTTGCCGCTGTCCCTCTGCGCCTGCTCGATCCACTCATAAAGGGATTGCCTTTCGCCGCGCTTACACTCAATATGTACGCCGTCAAGCCCTGTCAAATCTGGCGTACTGCCATAGCTCACGGCCTCGCCCGGTTGCACGGGGTAGCCGTAGCCTTGCAATAAGCGGCACAATTCAAGCTCCCCGGCGCGGCCTTTAGCTTGTGACCGTTTCCCGCTCGTTCTGCTCACCTGCTTTCTTTCGCTCACGCTCTGCCTTGCGCTCCCAGTATCGGGCATTGTTCGCCTTTACCTTTTCGGGGTTGGCAGCTCTCCACGCTTTGTAATATGCGCGGCGCTTCTCTGCGGCCTCGTTAGTCATGCTTCTTGCTCTCCTTTCGCTTTATATTCTTGTTGAAGTTCTTAACCGTTGTAAACTTCTTATGCATATATTATATCAAACATTTGTTCTTTTGTCTACATCTATTTCTTTATCTATTTTGAATTATCGGAATACGCTCAATTAGGCTTTTGGGGTTTTAGGGTGCGCCCTAACAAGCGGGTAAATATATCGAGTGTATATATTTCCCCTCTGCTTGCTATGTATCTTCGAGGCATAAAAAAAAGCGTCCCCGGTATTTCGGGGACGCTCTGCGCCTATATTCACTTTCCGGCAATAGGAACAACGGCAAGGGTCTTTCCCAGCGGCGCTAAAATCTTTAAGATTGTATCGAGCTGCGGGCTTGTGCTGCCGGTTTCCATTCTTGCAATTACGGGTTGTTTTACTCCGCTCATTTTTTCAAGCTCTTTTTGAGTAATCCCCTTTTCCTGCCTTGCTTTAATCAGTTCCCCTATAAGGGCAACTCTCAAATTGCTTTCTGCGATTTCTTCCGGGGTGAAAAGTTCGGCTCTCACTTCGCCCCAACTGCTACCGATTGCGCTATTCTTGTTCATCATCAAAGCCCCTTTCTATAAGGCCGGCAAGTTCTCTCTTTGCCTTGTCTATTTCCCGCGCTGGTGTTTTCTGCGTCTGCTTCATAAAATGATGGAGCAAAACAAAGCTGCCATTTACCCACGCAACAAACAATATGCGGTCGCGCAGGGGGCGCAGCTCCCATATATCGCCGTCAAGGTGCTTTATATACGGCTCTCCGGCTTGCGTCCCGTACTGGCTCAATACTTCGATATAGTCATTGATCTTATTTGCCTTTATGCGGCTGTCTTTGTCCTTTTTCCGCGATAGCTCCCGCAAATACTCTAATACCGGCTCTTTCCCGTTCCTATCTCTGTAAAAATGGATCTCGTGCAAGGGTATCTTTCCCCCTCTCTCTACTGGATATTATACGCGCCCCTTTTTCTCTTGTCAATAACTTTTAAGTTATTAGGTGTAGTAAAGGAAAAGGGCGGGCGCATAGCGCCTGCCCCTGCTCCTTACTGCAAAGCCATTATTTCGGCTTCTCTCTTTTTGTGCGCTCTGATCGCGGCTTGTATGCGCCTGCGGCTGTCCTCTGGCTCTGCGTCCAGCTCCGGCCTTGTCAGCATAGCGAGGCGGGCTTGTATGCCCTCTAACTCGATTTGCAACGCCTCCGGCTGCATCAATGCCTTTCCGTACACCGTTACAAGGTCGGCGCGGCTCTGCGCTGCAAAGACGCTATCCCCGGTGATCCTGCCTATACAATCCACTGCAAGCAATAGCAGCTTTGCCGTTGGCTCTCCCGCCTGTATGCCTTTAAGAATAGAAGTTCTTGCGGCCTCGCTTTCCGCTATGGCTGCTTGTTTCTCTTTGCAGATAGCAAGTGCCCTTTCTTCGGCTTCTGTGCGCCGTTCCTGCTCTCGCAATATCGGGGCTATGCTGATACGCTCCGCGCCCTCCTGCGCGTCCTGTGTGGCTTCCTGTGCCGTTTGCGCGGCATATTCCCATAAGTTCATATTGCCGCCCCCTTAAAAGCGCTTTGCGCCCGCTGCGTCCTCGCTTTCGGTCGGTCTAAACAAGTCAAACTGCGGGTAGTATTCAAAGCTGGCCTTGTAACTGCTGATCCCGTAGCGGTTTTTAAGGCATACAAGCTCAACCTGTCGCGGCATTTCCTGCTTTGCCTCTCTGATCCTTTCGCGCTTCTCTATAATGCTTTTTTCTTTTGTGAATAGATCATCATTCAAGGCCGAAAGCTGCAAGCCCCATACTACATCGGCGGTATATTCAATGCCGCCGCTTTCTTTGAAGCTCTCAAAGTCAATAGGCGCAAGGTAATTGCTGCGGTTTACGCTGCTTACAAGAATTATTGGCAGATCGAGGGCGCGGCTTATACGCTTTAGCTCCGTTACATTGTTGTCTGTCTGTTCTTTTACGGTCTGCCGCCCCTCTCCCTGCAAGATTTGCAGATAGTCCACGATAACAACGGGCTTTACTTCGTTGCGGCTCATATACCGGCGCACATACTCGCCTATAAAAGAAACTGTGCAAGCAAAGTTCCCCTCAATAACGCTCATGCGGTCTTGCACGGCCTCTGTGTACGCTCTGGCGGCATCCAGCGCCGCCTGGGTCAATCTGCCGCCCCGGATAGAAAGGCTTGTGCAGGCGGTGCTTATATCCCGCTGCGCGGTGATCCTCGCAAGGCTCTTGCTTACCATTTCAAGGCGGCTTTGCTCCATGCTGAAAAACAAGATATGTTCCCCCGCTGCCGCCATCTGATCCGCCACTTGATGAATAAATGTTGTTTTTCCCAAAGAGGAAATAGCGCCCAATACATACAAGCCGGGGTAAATGCCGCCCGCCTGCCGGTCGAGGTTTTCAAAGCCGGTTTTGCGGGTAGAGCTGCGCCGGAAATTCTCAATTTCCCCTGCCATCAAAGAGTTAATATAGGCGGTTACGCTGTCCGGCGTGGCGCTGGTGCTTCGCTGCGCGGCCTGTACCGCGCCAATAAAAGCCGCCCTGTCGCTTGTAAGGGCTTCATTTGCGTCTTTATGCCCCCCTGTAATATCCACGCTCAAATGGGCTATATTAAGCCCCTGTAAGCCCTCTGCAAGCTCTCTGCCCGCTCTCCGCCCCGCTTCGTCATTGTCGGGGCAAAGCAGCAGCGTTGCCTTTGTGCCGTGTTCTTCGATATACTCAAGCAATTTGTGCGTGTTGCTGGTGCTTCCGGTCGCCACGGCCTCCCCGCCTGCCTCGATGATAGAAAGCGCGTCTATTTCCCCCTCCACGATAAACACGGGGGCATTTTCCGCGGCTCTCGTTAATGCAGCGGGGTTAAAGAGCTGCGCTGCTCCCTCTTTCATCTTTGCAAAGCGATTCTCCTGCTCCGTCAGCTCCCGGCGTGTATCTCGCGCAAGGTAGCTGCTGCTGCTGGTCGGAATAATCAGCCGGGGGCTTGTCGGCGGGTTTCTGCCGTTCTTCATGGCCTGCGGGCTTCTCCATGCAGGATCAAAGCCTAATCCATACTGCACCGCCGTTTCTAAGCTGATCCCTCGAAAAGAAAGATATTCAAGCGCTGCCCGGTCTGTAAGTCTCTCCCCGCACTCGATGAAATACGCCTTATAATCCGCTTGCGCCTCCGCGCCCCCTGTTGCGGGGGCGCTGGTGGGCGCTGGCTGCGTTTTAACTGGTGCGGCGGTGTGATCGTCCACGGCAATATTAAAGCGCTCACAAAGGGCTGCGAACGCCTCCGGCATGGTTGTGCCGTGTTCCTGCTGGTAAAGGTCGATAATATCGCCCCCAAAGCCGCATTTGAAGCACTTCAAATGCGTTGTGCCTGGTTTAACGGTGATCCCGTCCCCGGTGCTGCCGGTGCCGTTCTTGCACAAGGGGCAAATATAAGTTCCGTGCTTCTTCGCCGGTTGCAGATAGTCCGCATACCGGCTCTTAATTTCCCGTTTTGCCTGATCTCTCGTCATTTATTTTTCCCCCTCAAAAGCGATCTTCCATACCCTTAACGCTTCGGCTATTTCTTCATCCGTCATATTTCTGACTGCTGTTAAAACTGCCGCTTTGTCCCTTTTCGCTGCGGCTTCTGCGAGGCTTATTGTTTTGCCCAGCAGTTCGCGGGGCATGGCTTGCAGCTCCTGCTTTGCTCTCTCATTCAGCATCATTGCGCCCTCCCTGCTCTGCTGCCTGCTCCTGCAAGGTCATAATGAGCGCTTCATAAACAATGCGGGTTGCGTTCATAAATCCCATGCAATACGCCTCGCTGCTGATCCACGCCATTTTCTTTATCGTTGGCCACTTTGCGAATGACCCCTCCGCGCCCTCTGTCTTTTCCATTGCTGCGGTGTTTTCTCCGATTTCCACCAGAAGATTATAGGATGCTTCCTCGTCCATCTGCGCTTTTACGCTTTCGTAAACTTTCAAAAGCTCGTCATCGCTGGGGATCTCCATATCAATGATTCCGTTAAAGTCGATTTTCATTTTCCTTTTCCTTTCAGTTGTAAAAACGCCCTTATTGTGGTACACTGAAAGGGCAAGGGCTGCGCCGCTTTCGGTGTAGTCTGGTTGCGGGGGCGGTAGCGTGTTCACTTGCCGGTGTGCGCTGCCGTCCTCTTTTTGTGCGGATTTCTAATTAAGCGTATGTATCTAATCTCGGTTAGCCCTCCTTTCTTGCCTATAAAAAGGGATTTCCCGCAATATAAAATCACCCTTTTTACATTGAGTTTATTATAGCACGCCGCCCCGCGTAGCGGAGCAGGCGGAGTGCTACTTAAATATTTTAGATATTTTAGTTATTTTAGGGATTTTCACCCCTTGAAAAGCCTTGTGCTGCAAGGGGTTGTAAAAATGTTTGCTGTCCGCTACCCCCCTTTTTGCTGTCCGCTACCCCCCTTTTTGCTGTCCGCTACCCCCCTTTTTCTGGCCTCTTTTCTTTCAAGGCGCTTTGTTTGGTCTGGGTATTCGCCCGTCCAAAAAACATGAATACGGGTTGCTGCAAATGTTTCGTAGTCCTGCATACTCAAATCATGTTCGGGTAACGGGGAACCATTCTTCCCGCAATATTCCCACGAAAGAAAAGACGAAAGGGCGTTCATGTCGCGCTCAAAAGGTTCTACAATACGGCGCCCGAAAGCGCGGTCGGTGTCTTTGACCTCTGCATACTTCGGGAGATAGGGGCAGGCGGCTAAAAGAGTTTCCACGGAAATAATATCTTCGTTGGGTTTCCCTGCGTTCATGTTCTTATGCTCTGAAATTCTGCGGGCAAGGTAATAGCTGTTCGGGTTTTTCCGGTCGTCGAGGCGAAAAGCGTCTTTCGGGTAAGGCATAATTGTGCAGCGCATCAGATATGAATAGTAAGTGCTGCCAAAGCTGAAAAGAATATTTCCGCGCTTCACTACTCCAACGGCGTCACATATACGCATCTTGAACCATCCACCATCAGCTCCGCGCCGCTTCTCTGTAAACTCTAAGTCGGTGTTATACATGGTCAGTAAGTCGGCGTTTACTTGTTTACGCGCTTCTTTTTTGTCGCTGATCCCGCGTAACTCCATATATTCATCTAAAGGCAGCGTTACAAACGGGCTTTTTGCGCCGGTTTCCGTAAATTTTCGTGTTAATGCATCAAGCAGTTTGTGCGTAGAAGTCTTAAAACCTGCTATGCTTTGAAAGTCGCGCAAGGAAACTTTCAGATTGCCGCTTTTGATTGTAGCTATACCGGTGATCTCGTCCACCTTTGCACGGTCGCTGCGAATTTTAGAAAGGGCATTTGTAGCGCTCCCTTGTCTGATAACGCCGAAAGCCTTTGAAAGTGTATCGACAATTTCTTTTTGCGCTGCGGCGTTTTGGGGCGGGAAAAGGCTTGCTTGCCCGTCGAGCTGGTCAGCATCTATGAGCGCGGAGAGTATCGCCGCTACGCTTTGCGGGGCGGTGCCGGTCATGTCGCCCAGGCTAAAAAGCAAAGCGCGCTTTATGCTGTTTTGGTATTTATTTGTTGTGGCTAAACATTCGGCGTTCCAAGCTGCCCACGCCTCGGCGCTGGCCTCGTCCGCGAAATTGTATTCCGGCTCTTTCGCTTCAAGGGCTTTCATAGCCGATAAATAAGCCTGTATGTTCTCTCGGTCGGTGGCAGTTAGTTTTTCAGCCATGCCATGCCCTCCTTTCTCTTAAAGGCTTTCAAGGATCGCCTTTGCAGCGTCAAACGCTGCGCCGTTCTTCTCTCGTTCCTCTGCCACAAGGATATTCACAAACTGCGTCATAGTCTGGCCTTTCAGCTTTGACATTGTGCGTATATAGTCCATGTTGTCAGCGGTAAAAGCCATATTGATACGGTCGAGCTTTGCGCCTTTCTGCCCTTGTGTTTTAAGGTCTGCAAGCGCCTTTTGTGCTGGTGTTGCTTCTTGCACTTCCTGTACTTCCTGCGCCGCTCCGATGATCGTACTATAAACCGGCTGCGCGGCTTCTGCTGCGGGCTTGAAACTCTTTCCCATATTCTTTATACCTCCAGTTCGTTTAATAGGGCTTCATAGTCTTTCGCGGGGTTGCTGCGTGGTGCATAGTCAAAGAGATTTTCCCGCATGGTCTGCGCCTCTTTCACGGCTACGCCCTCGCGGATCGCCGTTGTAAGCATCGGTATTCCCAGTTCCGCGCATTTCTCCGCTATGGTGTCGCGCAGATCGCGGGCAAGGACGGTGCGGGGGCTGTACTTCGTCAATAGCGCCCCTCTGATCGTCAAGCCGGGGTTACAATACTGCTGCACTTGCTTTATCGTGTCTGCAAGCTGGTAAATGCTCTGCAAGGCGAAAGTGTCAGCCTGTAAGGGTATAATAACCTCGTGCGCCGCCGTCAGGCTATTTACAAGCAGCGTTCCCAATGTGGGCGGGGTATCTATCACGATAAGGTCATATTCCTTTAGAGGCTTCAATGCAGCTTGCAAGAGAAAGTCGCGCCCCGCCCTGCTGGATAGTTCCGCATCAGCTCCGGCAAGCTGCAAGCTGGCGGGGATTATATCGGGCATACCGGATATGTGCTGGATAAGCGGGGCGGCATCTGCGCCTTTCAAAAGGTCATAGCTTCCCTTTTTCGTTCCGTCTGCGCGGCAAATGGTCGTTAGGCTGCCTTGCGGGTCGAGGTCAACGCAAAGTGCGTTCTTGCCGCGTTTAATTGCCCCCTGCGCTATTGCTGCGGCGGTGCTGGTCTTTGCTACGCCGCCTTTTTGGTTTGATACGCTGATAATACGCATCGTGTATGCTCCTTTCAAGGCTCTTGTACTTCTTCCGCTTCTTCTACGGATACGCTATCAAAGCAAGCCCGCATCTGTTCGAGGACGCGGCAAACGGTCTGCGCGTCCAGCCCTGCGGCCTGCATAGCAAGGATTGCGTAGCCCTCGCAAGCGTTGTTGCTCCATTCTTCCATGCTTTATAAACCTCTCTTTCTTCAAGCGTTTTATATACTTTATACGCATCATGTGCAATTTTCTAATTAAGCGTATAAATGTAATTCTGATTAGCGCAAAGCCTTTAGAAACTCGCAGACTGCGCCCAATTTTGCGGGGTCAATGGTGGCTATAAGCTCTATTGCCTCCTGCCGCTGATCTTTGCCCGCCGCCGGGTTGAAAAAGTAATTGTAAACTTGCTGTTCCGTGTTTCGTTCCTCGCGTTCCTCCGCGTGGACATATATTTCCGTTGTAGACGGGTCGGCGTGGCGCTGGTGCTTCTGTGCAAGGTAAATATTGCCGGTCGCCTTGTAAGCGCCCGTGCCGCTGGTGTGGCGCAGGCTGTGCGCCGTCAGGCGGTCGCTATCATATCCGGCACTTACAAGGGCTTCTTTAAGCATGGTGCTTATTGTGGTAGGCGCTATGCGCTTTCCCTTGCTGCGATTGCTGGTGCTGACGAAAAGCGGGCTTTTTGCTGTTGGGCTGTCCGTCCGGCTCTGCAAATAGTCTTGCAGCGCGGCCTTTACTTCGGGGATAAGCAAAACTGGTTGATCGTGTTCGCTGTGGCCTTTGCCCTGTAAGTAAAGATAGGTGCGGTCGCCGGTTTTCTTTATGTCCTCGATATTGGCGCGGTTGATCTCGATTGTTCGCAGGCCGCAAGAGATGCAAAGAAGATACATAGCATATAGGCGCTTGCCGCTCTCTGTGCTGCGGTCGATATGATCCGCTATGATCTTCACGGCTTCGCGGTCGAGCGCGTCTTTTTTGTGGGTGTCGTGGTTGATCTTTACGCCGTGGATATTGTCGGCTATGTTCGGGTAAATGCCCTCCGCTGCCGTCCATTTGAAAAAGTGCTTGACGGCTCTAAGGTACTGCTGCTTTGTGCCGGCCTTTAGCAGCTCCGCGCCGCTGCGCCCAAAGTGCGCGCCGTTCAGATATTCTTTATAGGCGAGAATGTCCGCCCTCTCTGGTTGCGTTGTGTCGGTGGCGGTGATCCAGTTCGCAAACTGGCGCAGGCAAGTAATATATCCCTTTGTTGTGGTTGGCTCTCTGTCGGTGTACTCGATGAAACGCCGGAAAAGGTCGGCGCTGATCGCTGCGCGGCTTTGAAGCTGGCTATTATAGACGGTGATTTCCTGCATCGTGTGTGCCTCCTTTTGCGGTGTTGTCTTTGTCTTTCTCTTATAATAGCACAGCTCCTTTTAACCGTCAAGTACTTTTTTAGCTTTATAAACTTCTTGTGCATTATATGCAAATAAAGGGGCGGGGACTATTGCCCCCGCCCTATATATTGAGATTATGGCACTATTTACACACTCCCGCGCCCTGGTACTTTAGGGCGCCGCCTGCCGCTGTACTTCGGGCAGGGCTTCGCAAGGGAACAAAGGATAGGCAATCCCGCCGCCCTTGCTGCCTGCT
>ERZ773229.2164-NODE-2164-length-12034-cov-7.083730_pt1 | contig 12034 bp, 10 predicted proteins | sample MGYA00580992_ERZ773229 | MGnify/ENA primary metagenome ERZ773229 (study PRJEB29015, sample SAMEA2737795) | human gut metagenome | biome: human gut; feature: human-associated habitat; material: faeces | place: China | collected 2012 ... | reverse complement strand
GTAAGCCACTCTTCCTCTATGTCTCTCGGCACAGTATCTTGTGCTATATTCTTGCAGTATTCCTGCTGCTCAAATATAATTTGCTTTAATAACTCTTTCATGTTCAATCATTTATTTGCTTGCAAAAATACGATTTTTTAAGTAAACAACCAAACAAATCTTCATTTTTGTTCATTCAGAATGAGTATTTTTTATCTTTTTTACTCATTCAGAATGAGTAATTTCTATCATTTTTACTCATTCAGAATGAGTAATTCTGAGCAAAAACACTCATTCTGAATGAGCGTTTCTTGAAAAGTGCCTTTTATTCACTGTCTTAGACCTTTATTTCTTTCGTCAACTCACATCCCACCAATCCATCACCGCCAATGCTGTGGGAACTTACATATCAACGCAGTCAAGCAGTTACTATGATGAAGGAAGCCCTTACCAATATGACGTGAAAGGCAAGACCGCCTCTTTGCTTTCCGAGATTATCTATGAGAACCGACTGAAGCCATTTACGCTCTCCGTAGGCTTGGCCTATACCTACAAGCACACTATGAACAACTACCAAGGAGATGTATTCGCCCAGAACAAGACAGACAATAACAAGGTGTATGCCTTTGGTGAAATCAAAGGTGCATTGAAACAACTGCGCTATAGCTTGGGAGTTGGCATAAGCTACATTCATTATGCACAGGCTGAACATCAATACAACTACTGTACATTCCGCCCCAAGGTATCAATCGCAAACAATATCATGAAATAAAAGGGGAAAGTGCCAAATCACTTTCCCTCTTTCTCCTCCATCCATTCTTCCAATACCTCGCAATACTCATCATTTTGCTCGGCAAATGGCATGTGTCGGGCTCCTACGAAGAGATGCCACTTGGAATCTTGGATACCATCGTAGAGCGTCTTTGCTACCAATGGAGTACAGAGGTCATTGGTGCCACTCATCACCAAGCAAGGCACTTGAATCTCGCCAAGGCGGTCGGTGTAATCATAATCACGGAGCGTACCAGTAGGAGTGTATTCGTTTGGTCCCCAACCATGGAGATAAGCCTCAGCACCAGCACGCTTCTTCCGGCGAAGACACTCTGGACTATCCTCCGTCACCTCACTGGCACAATGCAAGAGCATGAAGTGCTCATTCGCCTTGGCATACGCCTCGCTCGAAAAGTCATCCTTCGCCTCAGCCTCGGCAATGGCACGCTGGTCTTCCTCCGACATAAACTTAATCATACGATGTTGCTCACTTGCCCACAGTTTGCTGCTCGAAAGGGTGCTGCTGAGGATGGCTGACTTCACGCCCTTTGCTTGCTTCTCTATCAGATAGATGATGGCGAGCATGCCACCCCACGACTGTCCCAAGAGATGAAAATGGTCGATGTGGAGATAGTCGATGAGGGCACAGAGTTCTTTGAGCCATGTCTCAGGAGTCCAGAGTTCGGGATGTCCCTCCACAAATGAGTTGCCACAGCCCAACTGGTCGTACATGATGACAGCTCTACCTGATTCCGCTACCCTATCCAATAGCTCGAAATAGTTGTGGGTACTGCCTGGTCCACCATGCAAGAGGATGATAGGGCTCTTGCCCTCCTCTGTTTTACCTACGATACGATAATATGTTTGATAGCCCATGAAGGGCATATATCCTTCCTTGATTTCCATTGTCTTCAAATGTTTATATATTATAATGTGCAAAAATATAAAAAATATGGAAATTAAACAAATATATCTTGCTTATTTTATCAAAAGAACTTAAATAATTTGGCTGTTTCTAGCTAATGCAATATCTTTGCATTCTAAATAATAATGAAACCAAATAAAATAGAATATATGTTTAGTGGAATCGTAGAAGAAATGGCTACCGTCGTAGCTATCAGACATGATAAGGAGAACATCGACTTTACGTTGAAGTGCTCTTTCGTTGATGAACTCGGCATCGACCAGAGCGTGGCGCACAACGGCGTCTGCCTCACCGTAGTGGAAATAAAAGACGGCACCTATACCGTTACCGCCATGAAGGAAACCCTGGACCGCAGTAATCTGGGACTGCTCAAGGTAGGCGACAAGGTAAACGTGGAACGTTCGATGGTGATGAACGGCCGTCTGGATGGTCATATCGTACAGGGACACGTGGACGAGACTGCCAAATGTATCGCAATGAAAGACGCTGATGGCTCTACTTATTTTACTTTCGAATATGAGCTCAATAAGGAAATGGCAAGAAAAGGATATTTCACGGTCGACAAGGGCAGCGTTACCGTTAACGGCGTTTCGCTCACCGTCTGTGATCCTACAGACAACACATTTACCGTTGCCATCATTCCTTATACCAGAGAGAATACCAACTTCTGCGACATCGAAGTGGGAACGGTAGTGAATATCGAATTCGACATTCTGGGCAAATATATCGCTCGACTCAAGAGCTTTGAATAAGCCAGCAAAGTTAAGTACGGACGTTCTAAAAAACTTGCACATTTCTTGCGTTTTGCGCACAAAGCAAGACTAAATGGGCATTTTTTTTATAAAATATTTGCGTAAGCCATAAAAAAGTGTTACTTTTGCCCCCGTGTTTTGTCCCAAATTGAACATTGGACAGTAACTTATTAGACGATAGCAAGTCTGACAATCGCACTAGACGACGTACAACTTGAGTACTGAGCACTAACAAACTTAGGAAATTATAACAATAACCATTTTTAAAAATATGAGTTTAAAAATCGTAGTACTTGCCAAGCAAGTACCTGACACAAGAAATGTGGGTAAGGATGCGATGACCGCCGAAGGCACAGTAAATCGCGCTGCCCTTCCTGCAATCTTCAATCCTGAAGATTTGAACGCATTGGAGCAGGCTCTCCGATTGAAAGAGCAGAATCCAGGTTCTACAGTTGGTATTTTGACCATGGGTCCTCCACGTGCTGGAGAAATCATCCGCCAGGGTCTTTATCGTGGTGCTGATACGGGTTGGTTGCTTACCGACCGTCTCTTTGCCGGTGCTGATACATTGGCTACTTCCTATGCCCTTGCTACTGGTATCCAGAAGATTGGTGACGTTGACATCGTGATCGGTGGTCGCCAGGCTATCGATGGTGATACAGCCCAGGTAGGTCCGCAGGTGGCTCAGAAGTTGGGATTGAACCAGGTAACCTATGCAGAGGAAATCCTCAAGGTAGAGGATGGCAAGGCTACTATACGCCGCCTCATTGATGGTGGTGTGGAGACTGTTGAGGCTCCATTGCCATTGGTTATCACCGTAAACGGAAGTGCTGCTCCATGTCGCCCATGCAACGTGAAGCTCGTAATGAAATATAAATACGCTACCTGCCCTATGGAGCGCAAGGGTGATGAGCCTTGGGCCAACCTCTATGAAGAGCGCCCTTACCTCACTCTGAACCAGTGGAGTGTTGCCGATGTTGACGGCGACCCTGCACAGTGCGGTCTGAGCGGTTCACCTACCAAGGTGAAGGCCGTGAAGAACATCGTGTTCCAGGCTAAGGAAAGCAAGACCTTGACCAGCAGCGATGAAGACATCGACGGACTGATGAAGGAATTGTTGAACGAAAGTATTATCGGATAATTTTGAAAAGACAATGAACAACGTATTTGTATATTGCGAGGTAGAAGGCACAACCGTTGCCGAAGTATCTCAGGAATTGCTCACCAAGGGTCGTAAGCTCGCTAACCAGCAGGGCGTGGAGCTCCATGCCATCGTGGCTGGTACCGGCATCAAGGGTCAGGTAGAGGATCAGATTCTCCCTTATGGTGTAGATAAATTATTTGTTTTCGATGCTGAGGGATTGTTCCCATATACTTCAGCTCCTCATACAGACATTCTCGTCAACCTCTTCAAGGAGGAGAAGCCTCAGATTGCATTGATGGGTGCTACCGTTATCGGTCGCGACCTCGGTCCTCGTGTTTCTTCTTCCCTGACCAGCGGTCTTACCGCCGACTGTACAGAGCTTGAAATCGGTGATTACGACGATAAGAAGAGTGGTAAGCACTATGAGGGTCTGCTCTATCAGATTCGTCCTGCCTTCGGTGGTAACATCGTGGCTACCATCGTAAACCCAGATCACCGCCCACAGATGGCTACAGTCCGCTCTGGCGTGATGCAGAAGAGCATCTACGAGGGTGAGTGCAAGAAGGAAGTAGTTTACCCTGAGGTAAGCAAGTATGTTCCTGCTGAGGACTTCGTAGTAAAGGTACTCGACCACCACGTAGAGGCTGCCAAGCACAACCTGAAGGGTTCTGCCATCGTTGTAGCCGGTGGTTATGGCGTAGGAAGCAAAGAAGGCTTCGACCAGCTCTTCGAATTGGCTCATCTCCTCCATGGTGAGGTAGGTGCTTCCCGTGCTGCCGTAGATGCAGGCTGGGTAGATCACGACCGTCAGATTGGTCAGACTGGTGTTACCGTTCATCCTAAGGTATATATCGCTTGCGGAATCTCTGGTCAGATTCAGCACATTGCCGGTATGCAGGATTCAGGCATCATCATCTCTGTGAACAACGATCCTGATGCTCCAATCAACAAGATTGCCGACTACGTTATCAACGGCAATGTTGAGGATGTGGTTCCTAAGCTCATCAAGTACTACAAGCAGAATTCTAAGTAATCTGCATTACACATTATTTAAATAAGAAAAGCAAAATGGCTAATTATTATACAGACCATCCTGAAATAGAGTTCCACTTGAATCATCCGCTCATGAAGCGTGTTGTGGACTTGAAGGAAAGAAATTATGTAGAAAAAGACCAGTTTGAAGATGCTCCAGTTAACTACGAGGATGCCATCGAGAACTACAAGCGATTGCTGGATATTACCGGCGATGTAGCTGCTAACATCATCGAACCAAACTCTGAGGATGTTGACCTCGAAGGTCCACACCTGGAGAACGGCCGCATGATCTATGCCAGCAAGACATTCGAGAACCTCGATGCTACCCGCAAGGCTGGCCTCTGGGGCTTGTCTATGCCTCGCCGTTACGGCGGTTTGAACCTGCCTAACGCCATCTTCTCTATGGCTTCTGAGATCATCGCTGCTGCTGATGCAGGTTTCCAGAATATCTGGTCTCTGCAGAGCTGTATCGATACGCTCTATGAGTTCGGTTCTGAGGAGCAGCGCCAGAAGTACATCCCTCGCATCTGCGCAGGCGAGACCATGAGTATGGACTTGACAGAGCCTGATGCAGGTTCTGACTTGCAGCGCGTAATGCTGAAGGCTACACAGGATGAGGACGGCACATGGCGTCTGAATGGTGTGAAGCGTTTCATCACCAATGGTGACTCAGATATCCACCTGGTTCTGGCTCGTTCTGAAGAAGGCACCAAGGACGGTCGTGGTCTTTCTATGTTCATCTACGACAAGCGTGATGGTGGCGTAACCGTTCGTCACATCGAGCACAAGTTGGGTATCCACGGTTCTCCTACCTGCGAGTTGGTTTACAAGAATGCCAAGGCAGAGCTTTGCGGTAACACCCGTCTTGGATTGATCAAGTACGTGATGGCTCTGATGAATGGTGCCCGTCTGGGTATTGCAGCTCAGAGTGTAGGTGTTGAGCAGGAAGCTTACAACGAGGGCTTGGCCTATGCCAAGGAGCGTGCTCAGTTTGGTGAGAAGATCATCAACTTCCCAGCCGTTTACGATATGCTTTCAAGAATGAAGGCTAAATTGGATGCAGGCCGTTCACTCCTCTACTGCTGCGCTCGCTACGTAGATATCTACAAGGCTTTGGAAGACATCGCCCGCGACACTAAGCTCACTCCAGAGGAGCGTCAGGAGATGAAGAAATACACCCGTCTTGCTGATGCATTTACTCCATTGGCAAAGGGTATGAACTCAGAGTATGCTAACCAGAATGCATACGATGCCATCAGCATCCACGGTGGTTCTGGTTTCATCATGGAGTACAAGTGCCAGCGCCTGTTCCGTGACGCCCGCATCTTCTCTATCTACGAGGGTACCACCCAGCTTCAGGTTGTTGCAGCCATCCGCTACATCACCAACGGTACTTATCTCAGCATCATCAAGGAGATGTTGGAGAACGAGGTATCAGATGACTTGAAGCCATTGAAGGAGCGTGTAGCTAAGCTCGTAGATCTTTACGAGGCAGCCATCAACAAGGTGAAGGAGGCAAACGATCAGGCAGTTCACGACTTCCTGGCTCGCCGTCTCTATAACATGACTGGCGACATCGTAATGTCTCTCCTCATCCTCGACGATGCTACCAAGGCACCAGAGATGTTCCAGAAGAGTGCCAATGTTTATGTTCGCATGGCAGAGGAGGAAGTTCTCGGTCATTCAGCATACATCCAGAACTTCAAGGCAGAAGACTTGGAGAGCTTCAAGGCATAAGACATTTATAAGAATAAGATAATTAAAAAAGTCCGTGGGCAATGAATGCTCACGGACTTTTTTAATTACAAACTTTCTTCTTCACTTACCTGATATACTCCCAAAAATATTGGGGGAATCGGATATTATTAGAGTAAGAATTTCGGGGGAATCGGATACCACATATCTATCTTCCTCATTTTCATTGAATTAGCAAAAATATCAAGTTTTGTACAGCAAAGTACAAGATTAAAGGGACTTTCTGCAAAAAAATGCAACAAGCATCTACCTCAATCGGAGCAAAAGAAATGTACACCTCATAAATATACTTTATAAGCCGATTTCTTCGTAACTACTCAGTCCCCATTGAAGCCCCCTATGGATATGAGTAGTTACCTATAATCTTATTGACAGAGAATCACTTCTGGTTGCTGAATAATTATTGACGTTAACGTAACAAAACGCTCTACAATATCACTCTCAGAAGCATAATCTGACACAACCCATTCCGGTGCATTTTCCTCATTATTATGGAATCCATACTTACTATTAAGCACAATATCTTTCAATTTTCCCTGTACGTTTTTACAGATTCTCTGACTTAAACACTTAATCCCCCAATAGTATCCCCCTTCGTCAACAGAAACCTCACATCGGAATTTAGATTTACGATAATCAAAATCAAAACCGAATTCCGTAGAAGATTGACATGTAAGGATAAGCTTATCGTCAATAATGCCAACACATTTATTATACCATTCTTTAAAATTTTCCTCATCATATTCCTCTTGATACTGTTCTTGTAAGAACTCTAAGCGTTCACAGAGTTTCTGAACATTTTCCAATTCATCTTCAATAACCTGTAGCTTTTCAGAAGTAGATTTATTATCTAATTTAAGTTGTTCCACTATCAATTTATCAAGTTTATTATTCATAATTATTTGTCTTTTTGAGTTTCCAAAATATTCTTCTAAATAGCCAATATAAACGACTATAGAACTTTTTAGCTGCTGTTCTGTATCAAAAGGAATTATCCTATTGACAGAATATAGCCAGTTTAGAATATCAACCTTATAATTTTTGCAGATAAAATTCTTACCTAACTTCATTTTAACTTTAGATGATAAAGAATACTCTGACGGATAGGTATATCCATCTTGGTTCAGATATAGTACATAGATTTCCTTTGAAGGATAAATCTTGCTTGCTATATCAACATATCTATCAACCTGTTCCTTTTGTTCCTGTGCTCCATTAACTTTATTCTCTATTATCAAGAAGAAGTTTTTCCCTTTAATAGTTAAATCAATTCTATTTTTATCAGGATATGGTATCGTAATATCATTAGCTGACACATCTATGTCTAAAAAAAACTTTATAAAATGTTTTTTTACGACATTACTTCCTGTCAATAGAGAATATAATATTCTGCTATGCGCAGTTTCTCTCAAGCTATGATTAAAATGTGCATCAACAAGTGGATTTATGGAAACTGGCAACATCTCAGTATTCTCAATATAACATTGTCGAAATGAACGAGAAAGGGATAGCGTATTCAAAACACTTTCCTGAGTAAGAGACGCAAATGTCTGCACAATTTTAAAAATATTCATATATCTTAATCCTATTGTTTTCTTTTTTTATTGCTACTTCTCGCCATCGAGGGGTCAGCTACATACTTTTGCAGTGGATGATTAATCATCTCGGGAATCCAATAAAAGAGCTTGTTTGCTAATCGTAAAGGCTTTATGTACTTATCCTTCATAGGCTTGGCCGCTCTTTGAATTATCAAAGCAAGCTCTTCGTAGCTATAAGGCTTAAAAGCGCATAAATCTACAAGGAGTTGACTAACCTTTTCCCGAGATGCCCACTTTCCTAGTTTTGCAACTCGTTCTTGGAGCCCTTTAGGAAGTTCCCTCAGTAATTCGTTACGACTTTTCGGTTGGCTTTCGATCTCAAATGTACCATGCTGAGGTGGTATCTTTTCGCCTTGAGGTGGTATCTTTTTGCCCAATGTACCATGCTGAGGTGGTATCTTTTCTCCCAATGTACCATGCTGAGGTGGTATCTTTTCATCTTGAGGTCGTAACCTTTCCCCTAAGGATACCACCTTGGAGGTTCTTATATAATAAGTGTTACGACCCTGCCCTTTCTTCTCTAGGAATCCAAGATCGCAGAGCTTATGAATCTCCAAACGTGCACGGGCATGAGTAATCGAAGAATCCAGCTGGCGATAAGTAGCATTATCTATCGCACCCACTTCTCTCACGAAGACTAGAGCCAGCTTCTGCTCATTCACCAAGTCAAACTCGGCATATTGAGCCAACCATTCCATATTCTCCTTGCTGAGGAAATGATGGAGCAGAAGTCTTGCCGTAAACTTATTCGCTTCATGGTTCGACTCAAAAGTCGGCGGCATCAAGCCTGCCTCCTTCATCAATCTGCGCATCGCACCAATACCAGTACCCTTAGTCTCAGCAAGATTCGTATCATGGAAAATCTCACTGATTCTTGGATTGCGAAGCATAGAGCCTGGCTCTCCCCAATCATCCTGAGGTTTCAGAGAATAGCCTGGGTTGTGAATCTCAATACGATTGGAATAGCGGATAATCTGAATCGGCTGATTCACTCGATTAGAACGATGAATATACGAATTGACTATCGCCTCACGTAATACCTTATTGGGAAGAATCGCTGGTGTAGATGCCTGCATGGAATCTTTCTTCAGTTCAAAGCCTTTTGGCAGGTCATCCATCACTGCACTACATGCCTTGTTTACCATGAGGATTAATGGTCCGCGCATATCGATAGTTTGCTCAAAGCGATTATCGCCATCAGCTAACCATTGATTGCCAGAAATTCTGATGTAATCAACTCTGAAAGAAGGAACCAAACGACGAAGCGACATTTGTTTTCCAAAAACCAAGAGCCCCGTATAAGTCAAGTCATATCCACCTTGCTTATTCTTCTTAATAGCTCCTAATGCTCTCAACAAATCAACATCATTCAGCGTCAGTTCTTCCGCATCAGGATTCACTTCCTTGCGAAGTTTACGATAGAAATTGAGTGCATTCTCATCTATATCATCAAGGTCTGCATCATCTACAATACAACTATCATAGGTATCAGCAGACTGATAGAAAAGATACATATCCTCTTCTGAGCATTTTTCATCAGAAGGACCAATACGACGAAACGCCCCCTCAGGCAAACCACGCTTGGCAAAATACGCTGGTTTCTGACTCTCAGGTAACTCTTCGATTTTGACAACAATAACAGTCTTACCCAAATATTCCTCCACATTAATAATCGGGCGAATACGGACATTGAACATAGAGTTACACATAGCGACAAAATCAGATTGAACTTTGTCTGTGTTCTCAATATTCTCAGGCTCATAGACAGGTCTGCCGTCTTCAGCCATTCCGGTACGTTTGGCGCCTAAAAGCAGATAACCACCGCACAGACCTGGCTCGTTGGCAAAAGCACAAACCGTTTCCATCATGCTCTTGCCAACAGCTGATGCCGACTTGGCTTCTATTCTCCTATTTTCATCAAAGCTATTTAGCTCTGCAAATAATTCCTTCGCTGTTCTCATTTTCTTAATTATATTTAGGTAAGGAGACGTCATTTGTCATCCTCTTTGCCTATTCGGCGGTAAAGTTAATCAAAAATTCACAAACTTACAAACAAAAGATGGATTTTTTCGCTTTATCCCTTTCATTTTCAGATATAATTAGTATCTTTGTGGCGTTTTAATTGGAGGACAAAGATATGAGTTTAAAATTAATTGATAGGGAGGAGAAAAAAGGACTTGCCAAACTATGGGAAGACATAGATATCTGGTGGTATTGCCATGTAACAGACAAATACCGCTCTGTATGTTGCTGGTTCAGAATATGCTGTAACAAAAGACGTTGGAAGCTCGTAAAACAAGCAGCCTTCCATACATATCCATTCTCTTATGAATATTTTTATGATTTGCAGAAAACATACATGGAAGAGTTAATAGCACATTATAAACATGGATATTTCGCTACAGCAGAAACTTACGAGCCAATAGTACGTTGGATAAAAATGGCGGTCAAACTCCATGATATTATGCTTGACAATAATGTTGATCTTTTCTACTATGAAGGAGAGATGGAGTTTGTGCCAATAGATGACGGAAAGTTCTATAAATTGAAAGATGACAATGTGAAGTATCGTTGCTTGGTAAAGGTAAATATGAGAAACCTTGACCGCTATCTGAAATTATCACATAACCAAAAAGCTAAAGATTGGTATATAGAGCATCCTCATGAACTATACCAGTTGAAAGCATGGTACTTATATCATAAATTGCTTGCTTACTATGCACAATCTTGGTGGGACTAAAACCATTCATTTTTGTCGAAGTACAGACCTGTCAAATGACCAATGGATATACAGTTGTACAGCTAAAAGGTATATAGTCGTACAGCTAAAAGGTATATAGTTGTACAACCAAAAGATGTATAGTCGTACAACCAAAAGATGTATAGTTGTACAACTAAAAGGTATATAGTCGTACAACTAAAGAGGGTATAGTCGTACAACTAAAGAGGGTTGCCACTAGGCTCGGCAGAACTTCCGACTGCAGTCAGCAGACCTGCTGACTAGGCTCAGCAGAGCTGCTGACTGCAGTCGGAATCTTCTAGAAACAGGCTTCGTATACTTAATATATTAATTCATTGAATCTGATTAAATACCTTTCGTTACTTACCCAGTCATCTCGGTGCGTTTATTCAGTCATATTAGGCTTTAGCTGTAAATAACAATCTTTTTTTATAATCACAGCCATTCCCGAAAAGTGAAACAAATAACAAAAATCGGAAATAGGGATTTTCCCTTCTACTTTAGGGAATCCTTCTCTTTTTATTTCAAAAGAAAGCTGTACTTTTGCAACCATAAAACAATATAATAACTTATAAAAACAGTATCGCTTATGAAAAGAAATGAAGTAATGGCGCTCATCGCCACAACCATATTGATGTTTGCCGTATGCCTCTCGGCTTCGGCTAAAGGAAAAAGAAACGTAGAGCGAGGAATGACCAAGCAGGAAGTAATAGCCATTCTTGGAGAACCTAAGCTCACCAGTTTCGACATGTTTGGGGACAAATGGGAATATGCCAAATATAATAATCTGTTTGGAGATTCCAAGTACATCACGGTCTTCTTCGACAGAAACGGAAAGGTGGTGCAGTACGATACAAGAATCATAGAACCCAACAGCCAGACGTCGAATGTACAGCAGCCACACCCAACTCCACCCCTCTACGATGGAAGATGTGATCCAGATGGCAGAATGGATTACGGCTATTGTCTCGATGATGCTTCCTTCTCCAAACTATATAATAAGGTGAAGAAGGCAAGCTTTGATGACAACAAGTTCGACTTGATAGAAGTGGCCAGCCTCGGCTGTTATTATTCCTGTGCCCAAACCGTCAGTATGATGAATATATTCACTTTTGGCGACAGCAAGATGAAAGCCCTCAGACTGATGGCTCCCCATATCATAGATTTGCAGAATGCCACTATCATCTATCAGCAATTCAATTTTGAAAGCGAAAAGCAAAAGGTAGGAGAAATATTAAGAAGCAGCAGATAATTATCTGGTATCTTTAAAAAATGATATCTGTACTTCCCTGAAAAAGGTTGTCACTTAGGAACAAACAGAAGTGACAATGAAAC
>ERZ773229.2149-NODE-2149-length-12103-cov-9.849270_pt1 | contig 12103 bp, 9 predicted proteins | sample MGYA00580992_ERZ773229 | MGnify/ENA primary metagenome ERZ773229 (study PRJEB29015, sample SAMEA2737795) | human gut metagenome | biome: human gut; feature: human-associated habitat; material: faeces | place: China | collected 2012 ... | reverse complement strand
AGTGAAGGCCGCCGTAGTAATCCAGCGGCCCGAAGCGAATGTCCATCCGACCGATTACATCATCATAAATCAGTACACCTTGTTTTTTCATCCTTATCCTCCTCGTGAAAGGGGAAAAGCCGAATGAGTTTCAGTGCTCACTCGGCTTTTCTGTGTGACAGGTTATTAAATATGTTTTGCTCGGCTGCCTATAAATTGGCTCCTCCTTTCGGGCATATTAAAGTCGAATTATGCCCGGGCCTCGAACCTAATTCTTGGACAAAATCAGCAAAACCCCAGTGTTTATGCGGCATAATCCTCTTTGTGTTATTATACCGCAATCATCAATGCGTCGCACGATTCCGGTTGCTTTCATATAAAAAACTCCCTTTATTTCTTATTATTGCAAAAGTAGTATTTGCCGGATTAGGTAGATTATACGGCGCCTGCGTGACGCATTTATTTTGTGCGTCGATGCGCGAGGGGGAAAAGATGTCCAAACGAGCTTTGATCCGGGGAGCTGCCTTCGTGATGGGAAAAGACGTGTTGTTTTTTTCTATAAAATTTCCCGGTCTTCTCCCTGCCGACAAGCGGCACTTTTTACAAAAAAATCCCATTTTACAAAATACCTGTTGACATTTCCCGCTTCGGCTGTTATCCTCACAGCATCACAAACGCGATGACACAGAGTAGTAAGCAGGGCGATGCTCTCAGAGAAGTGCCGGGTGGTGCGAGGCACAGTGCGATCCAACTGCCGAACTGGCTGTACAGCGGCTGCGTTGAACCCCCAGTAAACGCAGACGGGCGCTCCCGTTACAGTGCAGGAATATGATGGTATTCCGTTGAGTGTGTTTCGCGCAATGCGAAGCAAAGAAGAGTGGTACCGCGGAGGGTTTTCAGCCTTTCGTCTCTTCTGCCAAGAGGCAGGAAAGACGAAAGGTTTTTTGTTTTTCTGCCAAACACCCGATCATTTTTGCAGGAGGAACAAAACAATGAAAGCACGCACCCCCAAAATCCCCAAGACTCCGTTTATAGCCGCCTTCTCCGTAGGCGCCGTGCTGTTTTCGGCCCACGCAGGCGGTGGCTTCGCCACCGGCAACCAAGCCAACACCTACTATGTGGGCCTGGGCTGGACCGGCGTTCTCTCGGCCATTGTGGCCATGCTGCTGCTGACGCTGACCATGCGGGAGGCCATGATCATGTATAACTCCCGGGGCCTGAAAACCTATAAGCAGCTTTTTGAGACCCTCTATCACCCCTTTGACAAGCTTGAGTGGGCCTTTGAGATATTCTTCTACATTATGGTCCTCATGGCCGTGGCCGCCGCCATCTCCGGCGCCGCCTCCGCCCTGAACAATTACTTCACCTTAGACTACTACGTCGGCGTAGTGGTGGTGGGCCTCATCGTACTGGCTCTTACCATCTTCGGCGCAGGCATCGTCCGGGCCGCCTCCACCTACATGGGTCTGGCCATCCTGGTCACCGCCATCAGCATCTATGTTATCGGCATTTTCAAGAGCGACAGCAGCATCTTCTCCGTTCTGGCCGCCGACTTCCGGACTACCGGCTTTGCCAATATCCCCAAGGCCGTTCTCAACGCCTTCACCTATGCGGGCTTCCAGTGCGTGACCCTGCCCACCATGGTGGCCTGCGGCACCACCATGAGGAGCAAAAACGGCTGCGCCAAGGCTATGCGGATATCCTTTGTTATGAATGCTGTGGCTTTGGTCCTCTCCGTGTTTATGCTTCTCAGCTGGCAGGGCGTTTATACCTCTGTGGAGGGCGGCGCCACCATTCCTACCCTCACCGTGTGCAAGGTCATCGGCATGCCCGCAATGGTGGCCGTGTACGGCACCTGCCTGCTCCTCTGCCTCATCTCCACAGGCGTGACCACTATCTTCGGCTTCGTGGCCCGGTTTGAAAAGCTCCGCATCTTCCGGGGCATCAAGTCCGCCCCCGTCCGCAGCGCCATCGTCTCCGCCTTTATCATCGTCCTCTCCATGACCATCTCCATGGCCGGCCTCACCAATATTATCAAGTACGGCTACGGCTACTGCGGCTACCTGGGTATCGCCGTGGTGGTGATTCCCTTCCTCACTGTGGGCGTTTACAAAAACCGCAAATACTGCCGCGAGCACGCCTTTGCCGCCGCCGGGGAGGAGACTGCGCAGGCGTCTCGGGCGGAGATCCGCCCCGATACCGTGACCGTAAATTAAAACCGGTATTTCCAAATCATACTACATTATAATGAGGTGTATCTTATGCAAAAAGCTCTTTTTCCCGGTTATACCGTAGGCCCTGACGCCTACGAGGACATTGTGAACATCTGCCCCGCCTACGGCAAAAGGGCCGCCATCATCGGCGGCAAGCACGCCCTGGCCGCCGCCGAGGATAAGATCCGCCAGGCGGTGGAGGGCTCCGGCATCGAGATCATCGGCACCTTCTGGTATGGCGGCGAAGCCTCCCGGGAGAACATGGACATGCTCCGGCCCCAGGTGGCGGAGGCAGACATGCTCTTCGCCGTAGGCGGCGGCAAGGCCATCGACACCTGCAAGGTCCTCTCCCATGAGACGAGCCGCCCCTTCTTCACCTTCCCCACCATCGCCTCCACCTGCGCCGCCTGCACCAGCCTTGGCATTGTCTATCATCCGGACGGCAGCCTGCGGGAGTACTCCTTCTCCAAGATCCCGCCCAACCACATCTTCATCGACACGGAGATCATCGCCAATGCCCCGGTGCGCTACCTGTGGGCCGGCATGGGCGACACTATGGCCAAGCACTATGAGTGCACCATCTCCTCCCGCAACGATATCCCCGCCCATTCCGACGCCATGGGCATTGCCCTGAGCACCATGTGCGCCGAGCCCATCGTCCGCTGGGGCCAGCAGGCCATGGACGACTGCCGGGCCCATCGCATCACCCCGGAGCTGACGGAGATCATCGAGGCCATCATCATTTCCACCGGCTTTGTCTCCAACTTCGTTCAGGTGGACTACACCACCGGCATGGCTCACGCCATGTATAACGGCTTCACCATTCTGCCCTCCACGGAGGAGAACCATCACCTCCACGGCGAGGTGGTGTCCTACGGCATCCTGGTGATGCTGACGGCGGACAAGCAGTACGAGGAGCGGGATCGGCTTCTGCGCTTTAATAAATCCATCGGCCTGCCCACCTGCCTGGCGGATATCCACGCAAGACCCGAGGATCTGCCTGCCGTCACGGAGAAGGCTCTGGCCGGCATCGATGTACGGGTGTGGCCCTATCCCGTCACCCAGCAGATGCTCATTGACGCGGTGATGGAGCTGGAGCAGGCCCAGCCGTAAAGCGAGAAAAATCTCTCAGCACACCAACCGAATGACGCCCCATTTATCGGCCCACGCGGCATGCGGCCTGATAAACGGGGCGTTTTTCTGCGTCAAAAGCACCGCTCCGGACTATTGCGCGAAAGGGCTTTGCCCTGTATAATGAGGGGGATCATTTTTGTAAGACGAGAGGAAAGAAACGGTAATGGATATCATTTATGCCCTTGCGCAAGAACTGAACGTAAATGAAAAATATGTGGAAAATGTGGTGCAGCTGTTGGATGAGGGGAATACCATTCCCTTCATTGCCCGCTACCGCAAGGAGCTCCACGGCGCCATGGACGACACCACCCTGCGCACTCTGGAGGAGCGGCTGCAGTACCTGCGCAATCTGGAGGAGCGCCGCACGGCGGTAAAAAAGTCCATCGTCGACCAGGGCAAGCTGACGGAGGAACTGACTGCCGCCATCGACAGCGCCAAGACCCTGGCGGAGGTGGAGGATCTCTACCGCCCCTATAAGCAAAAGCGCCGCACCCGGGCCACCGTGGCACGGGAAAAAGGGCTGGAGCCCTTGGCAGCCCTGCTGTTTGCCCAGGAGCGGGATTGCCCCCGGCCGGAGGATGCCGCCCGGGAATTTCTCGCCCCGGAAAAGAGTGTGGACACCGTGACCGATGCTCTTCGGGGCGCGTCGGACATCATTGCCGAGCAAATCTCCGATGATGCTGACATCCGCAAGGCGCTGCGCGGCCTGCTGAGTCGGCAGGGTCGGCTTGCCTGCTGTGCGGCCACGGAGGAGGACAGCGTGTATCGCCTGTATTATGATTTTGAGCAGGCTCTTTCCAGGCTCCAGGGACACCAGATTTTGGCCATCAACCGGGGCGAGAAGGAGGGCGTGCTGAAGGTTTCCGTCACCCTGGATCGAGACCAGGCGCTGCCCCTGCTGCGCCGGGCGGTGGTGAAGCCCGGCTCTCCGGCAATGGAATTTATCAAGTCCGCCGCCGAGGACGCCTACGACCGACTGATCTTCCCCTCCCTGGAGCGGGAAGCCCGCAGCCTGCTGACTGAACAGGCAAACGAGGGGGCCATCGGGCAGTTTGCATTGAACCTGAAGCCGCTGCTTATGCAGCCGCCTGTCAAGGGCAAGGTCACCATGGGCTTGGATCCGGGCTACCGCATGGGCTGCAAGGTGGCCGTGGTGGACGGGACGGGCAAGGTGTTGGACACTGCGGTGGTATATCCCACCTATGGAGAGCGGCAGGAGCGGGAGACCATCGCCGTTCTGGCAGGGCTCATCACTAAGCACGGCGTGGAAAATATTGCCATCGGCAACGGTACAGCCAGCCGGGAGACGGAGCAAATGGCTGTAAAGCTCATCCGTCAGGTAAACGAAGCCGGCGCCCATGTCAGCTATATGATCGTTTCTGAGGCCGGAGCCTCTGTGTATTCCGCCAGCAAGCTGGCCGCCGAGGAGTTCCCCCAGTTTGATGTGAATCTGCGCTCGGCGGTGTCCATTGCCCGCCGGCTGCAGGATCCTCTGGCCGAGCTGGTAAAGATCGACCCCAAGGCCATCGGCGTGGGCCAGTATCAGCACGATATGCCTCCCAAGCAGTTGGACGAGGCTCTGGGCGGCGTGGTGGAGGATTGCGTCAATGCCGTAGGTGTGGACATCAACACCGCCTCCCCGTCCCTGCTGCAGCGAGTGGCCGGACTCAACGGCACTACCGCGAAAAATGTGGTGGCCTACCGGGAGGAAAACGGCCCCTTTACCTCCCGCGCCCAAATCAAGAAGGTGCCCAAGCTGGGCCCCAAGGCCTTCCAGCAGTGTGCGGGCTTTTTGCGTGTGCCGGAGAGCAAGAGCGTCCTGGATAACACCGCCGTCCATCCGGAGAGCTACGACGCCGCCAAGGCGCTGCTGGAGCTGATGGGCTACACCTTGGCCGATGTGAAGGCTGAGAAGCTGTCGGACCTGCCTGCCCGGCTCAAGGCCTATGGCGAGGCGAAGGCCGCCGCTGCCGTGGGTACAGGCGTACCCACTCTGCGGGACATCACCGCCGAGCTGCTGAAGCCCGGCCGGGATGTCCGGGATGAGCTGCCCCAGCCCATCCTGCGCACCGACGTCATGGAGATGAAGGACCTCAAGCCCGGCATGGTCCTCACCGGCACCGTCCGCAATGTCATTGATTTCGGTGCCTTTGTGGACATCGGTGTCCACCAGGACGGCCTGGTGCATATCTCGCAGATCTCAAGTAAATTCATCAAGCACCCCTCGGAGGTGCTGACCGTGGGCGATGTGGTAAAGGTTGTTGTATTGGATGTGGATGAAAAGAAAAATCGCATCAGCCTGAGCATCAAGCAGGCAAAGGACAGGGAATGATCCTTAGCGCCCCGACAGAAAAGGGGGCGAGTATCAAATCTTTCAATATGTGACCGCTGATCGTAAAAAACGCAGGGTGGGGAGTGAAGCGCTCTCCATCCTGCGTTTTTTAAATGACACCTGAATCGGAAAGGGCGCTCCCCATAACGCATCCCTTCCGGAGGTTGTGCGCAGGCAATTTATCCTTCCTTTATAAACGCCATAGTACGGAGATGCTTTTCTGCACGTCATTGCGGATTACGCAGATGGGACGCTATAACGCTCCCGTTCGGCAGAGAGACCGCCATCACGCAGATCGCGGAGGAGGCAAGGACCGCCGGAGCAGCTTTCAGAACCTGTTTTTCACCAAGGATGTGGTGGCGCCGGATCTGGACCACCGCGTGCCGGAGATTGTCGGCCGCATGACCCTGAAGCAGGGCAAGATGAGAAGGCAATGCTGACAGATCGGCCGGGTAAAACCACCTCAGTATCAGCCTTCGTGTATTTGTTGCCCATGGCTTGGCATATTTTTTGCTATGCGATTGTGCATTTCGACAGAAAAATGTGAAATATTTTGGTAACTTATCCCTGGGGAATGGCTTTGACATTTATCACGAAAGCTGGTAGAATAAAGAAAAAGTGGAAACGATACCGGAAAGGTTACCGGAACCGACTTTTTATATTCTGCACCGGGAGGCTGCCCCATGACCATTAAAGATATTGCCAGACTCAGCGGCGTTGGCGTGAGCACGGTGTCCCGCGTTCTCAACGACCGCCCCGATGTGAGCGAGGAGAGCCGCCGCCGCGTGCTGCAGGTCATTGCCGAATACAACTACCTGCCCAACAATTCCGCTCGAAGCCTTGTGCGCACGAAGTCGGATGCCGTCGGCCTGGTGGTGCGCGGCGTGCAGAACCCCTTTTATACCGGCATTATCCGTGCCATTGAGCGGGATTTGGATGCGGCGGATTTTACCATGGTCATGCGGCAGATTGGCTCCTGCGAGGACGAGATCAAGTGCGGCGCCATGATGGAGCGGGAAAAGCGCCTGCAGGGCATCATTTTTCTCGGCGGCCGGTCGGATTACAGCCCGGCGGATACGGCCCTGCTCAATGTTCCCTTTGTCTGCTGCTCCTATACCAATACCTATGGGACCCTGGATCCCACAAAATACTCCTCCGTCTCTATTGCTGATGAGCAGGAGGCCTACCGCGCCGTGATGGATCTGGCACAAAAGGGCCATCGCCGCATTGCGGCTCTGTCCACGGATCCCCGGGATTGGTCCATTGCCCAGCTGCGCTGCTCCGGCTATGCCCGCGCTCTGCACGATTTAGGTCTGAGCCTCGAGGACGGGGAGATTATCCGCGCGGACGATTTCACCATTGAATCCGCTTACCGCGCAGTGACCGAGCGGCTCAAACGCCCGGCGGACTTTACAGCCATCTTTGCCATCTCGGATGATATGGCCATCGGCGCCATGCGGGCCTTGCGGGAGAGCGGACGCTCTATTCCTGAGGATTGCTCCATCATTGCCATTGATGGCCTGACGGTTTCTGAGTATATCTATCCTATGCTGACCACGCTTTGCCAGCCCACCGATGAAATGGGTGCCAAAAGCGTGGAGATCCTGATGAGTGTCATTCGCGGCGGTACCCATCGGCACCTGATCCTGCCCACCACGCTGCGCACCGGCCAATCTGTGCGTGACCTGACCCGGCGATTTTCCCGCGTAAACGCGTGAAAATAAATAAGAAACAAGGAGAATGATGAAGATGAAAATGAAGAAGTTCCTATCGCTTATTCTCGCGCTCGTCATGGCTTTTGCTCTGGTCGCCTGTGGCCAGAAGCAGGGCGGTGACGCATCCGGTCGTGTGTTCTGGCTGAATTTCAAGCCCGAAGCTGACACCACCCTCCAGAAGGTCGCCGCCATGTATACCGAGAAGACCGGCGTTCCTGTCACCGTTCAGACAGCTGCCTCCGGCACGTACAATGAGACCCTGACCTCCGCCATGGATAAGGAGGCCCCTCCCACGCTGTTCGTTGTGGGCAACCAGGCCGCTGTGGGCACCTGGGGCGACTACTGCTATGATCTGAAGGATACCAAGGTCGCCGGTGAGCTGAGCACCGATGCCTATAACCTGTATGACGACAGCGGCAAGCTCTGCTCCATTGGCTATTGCTATGAGTGCTACGGCATCATCGTCAATAAGGATCTGCTGCAGAAGGCCGGCTATGAGCTATCCGACATCAAGAATTTTGAGACTCTCAAGGCTATTGCCGAGGATATCCACAGCCGCGCTGCGGAGCTGGGCTTTGATGCCTTCACCTCCTCCTCTATGAGCGGTGATTCCAGCTGGCGCTTCACCGGCCACCTGGCCAATCTCGAGTATTACTATGAGTCTGTGGATGATCCTGCTGCTTGGAAGACCTGCCCCGCCAGCATCAAGGGCACCTACATGCAGAACTACAAGAACCTGTGGGATCTGTACATCAGCAACAGCGCTGTGGATCCCTCCACCCTGGCTGCCGGCGGCTATGACGCTGAGGCCGAGTTCGGCAAGGAGCAGGCTGTGTTCTATCAGAACGGTTCCTGGGAGTGGGCTGCTCTGACCGGCACTGAGGCTAATCAGTATGGCCTGGACAACCTCTCCATGATCCCCTTCTACTGCGGTGTTGCCGGCGAGGAGAAGGCTGGCCTGAATTGCGGTACCGAGAACTGCTGGGCCGTGAACGCCAAGGCTTCCAAGGCGGACATCCAGGCCACGCTGGACTTCATGTACTGGCTGGTCACCGATGCCGAGGCCTCTCAGATGCTGGTGAACGAGCTGGGTATCCTGCCCTATAAGCAGGCTGCCAAGACCGCTAACGGCTTCCTGGGCGATGCTGACGCCTACACCGCTGCCGGCAACTACGTCATGCCTTGGGTCACCAACTTCCAGCCCAATGTGGACGCTTATCGTGAAGGTATTGTCTCCGCTATGAACAAGTATGACGCCGATCGTACTGACGCCAACTGGGAGCTGGTCAAGACGGCCTTCGTGGATGGCTGGGCTACCCAGTATGCCGCTGCCAACGGCTAATTTGGATCAAAACCGGATACCCTAAAGCAAGCAAGGAGGGGCGGGCCTTCGCCCGCCTCTCCCGTTCTATCACGGCAGAGACCGCAGGAGGTCTGCGCTGTGCAACAATCTATTTTTTGATGGGAGTGATCGATTTGAAGCGCAAGAAAGGCTCTGCACCGGTCAGCCGGGCGCTGATCCGCCGCCCGCTTCGGCGCTGGTTCCCACTTTTTATGGGACCCGTGGTCTGCGCTTTTATTATCGGATTTGTCTATCCGTTCTGTAAAGGCGTATATCTGTCCTTCTGCAAGTTTAAAACGACTTCGGACGCGGAGTTCATCGGCCTGGGGAACTATGTCAAGGCACTGCAGGATGCCAGCTTTATGCATTCCTTCTGGTATACGGGCCTGTTCGCGCTGGTGTCGCTGGTTTTTATCAATGTACTGGCCTTCGCCGTAGCCTATGCCCTCACCCAGGGCATTAAGGGCAGTAGCCTGTTCCGCACGGTGTTCTTCATGCCCAACCTCATCGGCGGCATCGTGCTGGGCTATGTGTGGTCCATGATCTTTGACGGTATTCTCACCCGTTATAATACCTCCATTCTTTTGGAGACAAAGTACGGCTTCTGGGGCCTTGTGATCCTCATGTGCTGGCAGCAGATCGGCTATATGATGATTATTTATATCGCCGGGCTGCAGGCTGTCCCGGATGATATGCTGGAGGCGGCCAAGATCGATGGTGCCAGCCGCTGGCAGACCCTTTGGCGGGTCACCATCCCTAACGTGATGCCCTCCATCACCATCTGCACCTTCCTCACCCTTACCAATAGCTTCAAGCTCTTCGATCAGAACCTGGCCCTTACCGGCGGCCAGCCCTTCCTGATTCAATCCGACGGCTCCGCCATCAAGACTACAGAGATGCTGGCGCTAAATATCTATAACACATTCTACGGGCAGAATGTCAATGCCCGCGGCACCGCCCAGGCCAAGGCTGTGATCTTCTTCCTGCTGGTTGCCGCCATCGGCCTCATTCAGCTCCGTGCCACCCGCAAAAAGGAGGTGCAGCAGTAATGAAAGGTACCCTTACCGCCGAACGACGCCGCAAATTGGTTTTGTCCATTGTGCTGGCGGTTATCTGCATCATCTATGTGTTGCCTATCTTCATGGTGGTGCTCAACTCCTTCAAGCTCAATACCTACGTCAAGACCGATACCTTTGCCTTTCCCAATGGGGAGAGCTTTGCCGGCTGGGCCAACTATATCAAGGGCATGACCTTCGGTAACTATCCCTTCTGGAAATCCGCATTTTACAGCTTGTTCATCACCGTGGTCTCCTCGGCGCTGATTTTGCTGTGTACCTCTATGGCGGCCTGGTATATCGCCCGGGTGGACAGCAAGCTCTGCCGCATCATCTATTACCTGTGCGTCTTTTCCATGGTCGTCCCATTCCAAATGGTCATGTTTACCCTGTCTAAGACGGCCGACCGGGTCAAGATCCCATACTTCAACTTTGCCGACATGGCCTTTGACAAGGTGGCCCTCAATACCCCCTGGACCATTCCCATCATCTATCTTGGCTTCGGCGCGGGCCTTGCCATCTTCATGTTTGTTGGCTTTGTAAAGTCTATCCCCCTGGAGATTGAGGAGGCCGCCTCCATAGACGGCTGCGGTCCGCTGCGCACCTATTTTTCCGTGGTGTTCCCCATGCTGCGGCCTACCATGATCTCCGTGGGCATTTTGGAGATTATGTGGGTCTGGAACGACTATCTGCTGCCCTACCTCGTGTTGGACAGCACCAAGTATTTTACCATTCCCATCCACATCCAGTACCTCAAGGGCAGCTACGGCACAGTGGACCTGGGCGCGACCATGGCGCTCATTTTCCTGAGCATTCTCCCTGTCATCATTTTCTACCTTTGCTGCCAGAAATATATCATTAAGGGCGTCGCTGCCGGCGCCGTGAAAGGCTGACTCATATGGATCGTTCCGCTGGCATTCTGATGCCAATCTCCTCCCTCCCTTCGCCATACGGCATCGGAACCTTTGGCAAAGCGGCATATCGCTTTGCAGATTTTCTCCACGAGGCAGGGCAGAAATACTGGCAGCTCCTGCCCCTTGGCCCTACCAGCTATGGGGATTCCCCTTACCAAGCCTTTTCTACCTTTGCAGGCAACCCCTACTTCATCGACCTGGACACCCTCATCGCAGATGACCTCCTGACCCAAACGGAGGTGGACGCCTGCGCTTGGGGGACGGAGCCGCGCTATGTGGACTACGGCAAGATATATGAGAGCCGATTCGCCCTGCTGGAAAAGGCCAAGGCCCGGGGCTGGAGCCGTGACCGGGAGGCGGTGGCGGCCTTCGAGGCGGAAAATGCCCGCTGGCTGCCGGATTATGCCCTGTTCATGGCGCTCAAGCGCCGCTTTGGCATGAAGTCCTGGACGGAGTGGCCCGATGAGGGCGCCCGGCTGCACACTCCGGAAGCGGTTGCGCGTTACCGCATGGAGCTGCGGGAGGATGTGGAGCTGTTCACCTATATCCAGTTCCTGTTCTTCCGCCAGTGGAGCGCCCTCAAGCACTATATCAACGGCCTGGGTATTCGCATCATCGGCGATATCCCCATCTATGTGGCTATGGACTCCTCGGATGTTTGGAGCGAGCCGGAGAATTTCCAGTTGGACGAGAACAAAAAGCCCACAGAGGTTTCCGGCGTCCCGCCGGACTATTTCAGCGCAGACGGCCAGCTCTGGGGCAATCCCCTGTACGACTATGAGGCCATGCGGAAAAACGGCTTTGAGTGGTGGATCCGCCGCATCGGCGGTGCCACGAAGCTCTACGATGTTATTCGTATCGACCATTTTCGCGGCTTTGAGAGCTATTGGGCGGTGCCCTGCGGCAAGACCACTGCGAGGGACGGCCACTGGGTCAAAGGCCCCGGCATATCTCTGGTGGGGGTGCTGACCGGTTGGTTCCACGATATTGAGTTCATTGCCGAGGACCTGGGCTTTCCCACGCCGGAGGTTACGCAGCTGCTGGCCGATTCCCGGTTGCCGGGCATGAAGGTGCTGGAATTTGCCTTTGACTCCCGGGACACCAGCAGCTATCTGCCCCATAGCTACGGCGAAAACTGCGTCTGCTATACCGGCACTCATGATAACGCTCCCCTGGCTCTTTGGCGCACGGAGGCGGATCGGGAGGATGTCGCCTTTGCCGTGCAGTATCTGGGTCTGAATGAGCGGGAGGGCTTTAACCGCGGCATCATCCGTGGCGGCATGGGCTCGGTTGCGAAGCTGTTTGTTGCGCAGATGCAGGATTGGCTGGACCTCGGGCCGGGCCACCGCATGAACGTCCCCGGCACCAGCTGCGGCAACTGGAAGTGGCGTATGCTGCCCGGGGAGGCGAGCCACAGCC
>ERZ773229.2148-NODE-2148-length-12106-cov-3.629574_pt1 | contig 12106 bp, 13 predicted proteins | sample MGYA00580992_ERZ773229 | MGnify/ENA primary metagenome ERZ773229 (study PRJEB29015, sample SAMEA2737795) | human gut metagenome | biome: human gut; feature: human-associated habitat; material: faeces | place: China | collected 2012 ... | reverse complement strand
CGATCTGCTCGGGGGATACCGATATTTTTATTTACCCCGGCTTTGAATTTAAGTGTATGGATGGGCTTATAACCAATTTCCACCTGCCCGAAAGCACGCTTATAATGCTGGTCTCCGCCTTTGCGGGATACGATAATGTTATGAACGCCTACAATACCGCCGTAAAGGAAAGATACCGCTTTTTCAGCTTCGGCGACGCAATGCTGATTTTATAAAATAATAAGGGAATAGATGTATGTATAAGCTTTTAAAACAAGAGGGCAGCGCGCGGCGCGCCGAATTTACAACCAACAGGGGCACCGTTCAGACCCCCGCGTTTATGAACGTGGCAACCGCCGCGGCAATTAAAGGCGCGGTTTCCGCCGGGGACTTAAAAACTCTCGGCTGCCAGATAATGCTTTCAAACACCTACCATTTGCACGTCCGCCCGGGCGACGAGCTGATCCGCGATATGGGCGGGCTGCATAAGTTCATGCGCTGGGACGGACCGATCCTGACCGACTCCGGCGGATTCCAGATCTTTTCCCTTGCGCAGCTGCGCAAGATCAAGGAAGAGGGCGTATACTTCAATTCCCATGTGGACGGTCGGCATATCTTCATGGGACCCGAGGAGAGCATGCGCATTCAGGCCAATCTCGGCTCGGATATCGCCATGGCGTTTGACGAGTGCGTCGGCATTCCCGCACCGCGGGAGTACTGCGAAGCGTCGTGTGACCGCACGGTGCGCTGGCTCGCCCGCTGCAAGGAGGCTCTCACGCGCTATACCTCGGAGGACAACGCCGTCAATCCCGGACAGGTGCTCTGGGGCATCAATCAGGGGGCAGTGTACCACGATCTCCGCGTCCGCCATATGCAGCAGATCGCGGAGCTCGATCTCCCCGGTTATGCCATCGGCGGACTCGCGGTAGGGGAGACCGCCGCGGAAATGTACGATACCATTTCTGCGGTTGAGGAATATATGCCGCAGGATAAGCCGCGCTATCTCATGGGCGTCGGAACGCCGGGGAACATCATCGAGGCGGTGTACCGCGGCGTGGATTTCTTCGACTGCGTGATGCCTGCCCGCAACGGCCGGCATGGGCATCTCTATACCTGGGAAGGCATCATCAACATCAAAAATGAGAAGTACGCGCGCGACGAGCGCCCGATCGATCCGGAGTGCGGCTGCCCGGTCTGCCGCAAATACAGCCGCGCCTATCTCCGCCATCTGATGAAAGCGGAGGAAATTCTGGCGCTTCGCTTCTGTGTGATGCACAATCTTTATTTCTATAATTCCCTCATGGAAAAGATCCGTACAGCGCTCGACGAGGGGAAGTATCAGGCGTTTCACGACCGGTATGTCGAAAAGTTGGATAAGCGGATATAATTTTCTTGCTTTTATCGGAAAACACCGGTATAATCAATACTTGTAATTCACATTGGAGGGTTAACCCATGAAAAAAATCCTTGCAACTGTTCTTGGCGTAGTTTTTGCCATGTTCGCGTTTGCCGGCTGCAATATGGCTGCGGCGGACGGAACCGCTACCGGCGCCAGCGGCATTACGAGCATCGTTATGATGGTCGTCATCATCGCTGTGTTCTACTTCCTGATGATCGTCCCCGAAAAGAAGCGCAAGAAGAAAGCGCAGGAGATGCGTGACAGCATCGAAGTCGGCGACAAGATCGTCACCATCGGCGGCATGGTCGGCAAGGTCGTCCACGTCACCGGCGACAAGCTCACCTTCGAGACCGGTGAAGACCGCGTCCGCATCGAGATCACCAAGTGGGCGGTCTCCAGCAATGAGGGCAAGGGCGCCAACAAGGAGACCTCCGATTCCGAGGAGTCTCTGGGCAACTGATCGCACCGGATACAGGCGTATAAAAACACCCCCGCAGGAATAAGTATGAATGTACTTATCTGCGGGGGTGTTTTTATGGTCAAACAACAGCCGAACCGGAAAGGGCAGGCTGCGGACGCCGTGCGGTCGGGAAGCGTTATGGCAGGAGCGTCGCTTCTGCTTGCGCTTCCGGCGGCGCTGCTGATCCGCGAGGGAGTGCTGCCGGAAACGTCGGTGCAGCTTACTGCGCTTGTATGCGCTGGTCTTGCGGCGCTATTGTCCGAGTGCCTCTGTTTCGGGAAGCGAAGGGGAGGGTATGCGTATATCCCGCTTTCCGCGCTGGCCGCGGCGCTCATTTTGCTTCTTGTCGGAGCCTGCCTTCCGATGAACGGTTGGGATATCGGTTGCGTTTTGAAAACGCTGTGCGTTATGACGGCGATGATGACGGGCGTGTATTTCATAAAAATGAACAAAAATAACAAAAAATCACGAAAAAGCCGCGCGGGCTATTACAAATAGGAATCAAATAACAGAGTTGACATAAGCGGAACTGTTTCACCGACATCTTGGGGGTATTACAAAGCGTAATCGCAAAATACGGTGAAAAATCCTTGATTTTCAATGGTTTTTCGGTATCCGGTTGCACAGGATAACATAATACAGTTGACATAAAATCTGGACATAATTCACAAAATTCTAAAAACGCGGAAAAAGGGATTGATAACTTTATGAATCTGCGGTATAGTGTGCGTACAACAGATTATGTAAATTATTGTTTTATGTTGTTTCTTTTGCCGCGAGGCGAGGTGACGACATGAACGTTTCACCGGATTACGCGGCGATCTCAGCGCCGCGCATTTTACGCCTTGCGCGACCGGCCCGCCGCGTTTTGCCGCTGGCGATGCTTTTCGGCGCGTCGCTCGGGACGCTTGCCGGATCACGCATTTTCCCGCCGGTTCCGGAGTTCGTCGCGTCGCTTGCCGACGCCTCTCTTTCGGGCTCGGCCGGATACCTCCGGCTCCTCTGGACATATTCCGCGCCGTGTTTCATCGCGGTGTTTCTTTCCGCCGTTTTATTCGGCTTTCTGCTTCTCCCGATCCTTTTTCTTTTTCGGGGGTTCCTTCTTTCCTATAGCGTGTCGGTGCTGCTTGCGGGCGGCGTCCCCGCGGGAAGAGCCTGTCTCATCGTAGGGCTCCCGGCTCTCTTTTCTCTTACGGCTTTGTTTTTGCTTGGCGAGGAGGCGTTCTGCTCCTCTCTGGATATATACCGAACCTGCCGCGGCTATCCGACCGTCCGGTTTTCGTTCGTTTCCGCAGACCGGCTTCTGATCGCCGCGCTGCTCGTGTCTGCCGCGGCATTCGTCCGGCAGCTTTTGATCCCGTTACTACTATAAAGCACAGCATAGAGAGTAGAGAAAGAAAAGAGGAAGGAGGGCGTTGCTATGGATAATTCCGTATGCTTTGAAAAATTCAAAGACTACCTTACGAATGTGAAAAAGGCTTCCAGCAACACCCTGAGTTCGTATCTCCGCGATATCCGTCAGTTCGGAGAATACCTTGACTCACACGAAACTGTCGGATACACCGAGGCGGACGAGGAAGTCCTGAACGGATACATTTCCTGGCTGCGCGGGATGGGAAAATCGGTAGCGACCGTTTCCCGCTCCATCGCGTCGCTGAAATGCTTTTATACCTTCCTCATTCTCCAGCGCATCGTGAGCGAAAACCCGACCGGCAAGCTGGTTCCGGATAAATGCGAGCAGAAGCTCCCGCAGATCCTCACGAGCAGCGAGGTCGAGCTGCTGCTTGAGCAGCCGGAGTGTACCGACTTCAAGGGCTACCGCGACAAGGCAATGCTGGAATTGCTGTATGCCACCGGCATCCGTGTGAGCGAGCTCATTTCGCTCAATGTGACGGACGTGAATCTGACAGCCGGCGCGATCCGCTGCATCAGTCACGACAAGGAACGGTTTATCCCGCTCTATCCGGCGGCGATCCGGGCGTTGAGCGAGTATATGGAGTTCGTCCGCCCGCAGATGCTGGCGCGAAAGGATGAGACCTCTCTCTTTGTGAATGTCAGCGGCGAGCGCATGTCCCGGCAGGGCTTCTGGAAGATCATCAAGTCCTATCAGGCCAAGGCGCACATCGAGAAGGACATCACGCCGCACACACTGCGCCATTCCTTTGCTGCGCATCTGCTGGAAAACGGCGCGGATATCCGTGCGATCCAGGAAATGCTCGGCCACGCGGATATCAGCTCCACGCAGGTCTATTCGCAGCTCGTCAAAAAGCAGCTCAAGGACGTGTACCAGAAATCGCATCCGCGTGCCTGATTTCGAGCCGCTTCAACTATATCGGCAGCGAGGCGTTCCAAAAGTTTTTTGGGACGCCTCTTTATTTTTTGTAATCGTTGTGTTACAATGACATGAATACATTGGGAGGTTAGCAGCTATGCCTGAAAACTATATCACCAGCCAGACGGAAAAAGGAAATATCAGCATTTCGGAGGACGTTATCCAGGTGATGGTAAACGCCGCTGTTTCGGAGATCGAAGGCGTTGCAGGGCTTTCGTCCGTACCCGGCGCGGACATCGCCGAGTTCCTCGGCATCAAGAGCGCGACCACACCGCCGAGTGTGAAGATCGCCGCGGAGAACGGACAGGCCGTCATTGACATCCTCATCATGGTTCGCTACGGCTACGGCGTCACGGTCGTTGCCAAGAAGGTGCAGGACCAGGTCGCCGTGAGCGTGGAGGACATGACCGGACTCAAGACCGTTGTCAACGTGCATATCACGGGCATTGCCTTTGATAAGACCGATATGAAGGGGTAAGTCTCTCTATGACGAGAACGAATGCACGGCAGCTGGCGCTTCAGCTCAGCTTTGCCGTTAGTGCCGGCAGCGACGTCGGACCGGATGCCTTTTTTGACGAGGACTATTTCCGTGCCCTTCCGGCGGAGGATGCTCTTTTCACGGAGATCCCCGGCGAGGAGGAGCGCGCTTACATCAACGCCCTTGTGACCGGTGTGCGCGACCACCGCGAGGAGTTGGACGATCTCATCGAACAGTTCTCCCACGGCTGGAAGCTCTCGCGCATTTCGCGTACGGCTCTCGCCGTGCTGCGCGTTGCGCTTTATGAGATCCTTTATATGCCGGATATCCCGGCGGCGGCGTCCATCAACGAGGCCGTCGAGTTGGCCAAGGGGTACGATGAGCCGGAGACCGTCCGCTTTATCAACGGCATCCTCGGCAGCTTCATGCGCTCGCGCGGCGAGACCGTGGAGGAACAGCCGGCGGAGACGGAGCCCGCGGAAGACGCGGCAGCGGCGGAGAACGGACCCACGACGGAAGAATGACGGAGATTTCGCCGCTCTCCGTATCGGAGATCACGGAGCACATACGCGCCATCGTAGAAAGCGACGGCGCGCTGCGCCGCGTTTATGTCCGCGGCGAGCTTTCCAATTATAAGATCTATCCCTCGGGCCATCATTATTTCACGCTCAAGGATGCGGGCGCGTCGATCCGGTGCGTCATGTTCCGCGCCGACGCTTCGCGGCTGCGTTTCCGCCCGGAAAACGGCATGGCAGTGATCTGCTCCGGGCGCGTCGCCGTCTATCCACGGGACGGAGCCTATCAGCTCTATGTCACCGCCGTTCAGCCGGAAGGTCTGGGCGATCTTTACGCGGCGTATGAGCAGCTCAAGGCAAAGCTGCTCGCGGAGGGGCTGTTTGCGCAGGAGCACAAAAAACCGCTTCCGGCCATGCCGGAGAAGATCGCGCTCATCACCTCCGGGGCCGGCGCCGCTGTACAGGATATGATCCGTATTCTCGGCAGGCGCTGGCCGCTCACAAAGATCCTTGTGATGCCGGTGCGCGTGCAGGGAACGGAAGCCCCCGCGGAGATCGCCGGTGCGATCCGGTACGCGAACCGGTGGAATGTGGCCGATCTTATCATCACCGGCCGCGGCGGCGGCTCCATCGAGGATCTCTGGGCGTTCAACGACGAGCGCGTTGCCCGCGCGATTTTTGCGTCCGAGATACCGGTCATCTCCGCCGTCGGGCATGAACCCGATGTGACCATCGCCGACTTTGTCGCCGATGTACGCGCGGCAACGCCGTCAAACGGTGCGGAGATCGCCGTACCGGAGCAGGCCGATGTCCGCGCGCTTCTCCTCTCGCTGGAAAACCGGCTCGGTCAGGCGGAGCGGAAGCGGCTGGATGCTCTCGCCTCGCGGCTGAACGAGCTTTCGGCACGTCCGGTGCTGCAGAGCCCGACGGGCTTTCTTCAGAACCGACGGCTGGATGTGGATCGCCTTTCCGACCGTCTGAACGCGGCGGAAAAGCATCTCCTGCTCGCCAAACGGCAGGAATATGTCCGGCTTGTATCGTCGCTCGAGGCGATGAGCCCGCTCAGGGTGCTCGCGCGCGGCTTTTCCGTGGCGACCGACGCGTCCGGCGCGATCCTCAGAGACGCCAAGGCTGTCGCACCCGGCGACAGCGTCCATATACGGCTTGAACACGGCGCGCTTGACTGCCGTGTGGAGCATCAATCGGAGGTACAATGATGAAAAAGCTATATCGCATGGTTGCGCTTGCTCTGGCAGCAGCGGCTCTTTGCTTTTCTCTGACGGGCTGCGGCATCTCCGACTTTTTCAAAAACAAGGACAACAAAACGCAGGATGACCCGAACGCGTCTCCCTCGGCGGCTTCGACAGCGACGCCCGAAGCGGCGACGCATGTTCCGGAAGTCTCCGCAACACCGGAGGCAACGAAGGAGCCGGTCAAGGTCGAGATATTCTATGAAAACAAGGCCGTGACGGAGCTGAGCTTCCAGACCTCCACGGTCATCCGTCTGCAGGCTGTTGCGAGCGACGGCTCCACCGGCGGCATCTGGACCTCCAGCGACGCGTCCTCTGCCAGTGTGGACGAAAACGGCATTGTCACCTGCTGGAAGGTCGGCAATCCCAAGATCACCTATACCATCGGCGATGCGTCCGCGTCGCTCTCACTGACCGTCACGGAGCCGACGATCAAGATCTGCTACGGCGATGTGGAAAAGACCGATATCAGCCTCAGCGGTCAGTGGGGATATGAGATCCAGCTCACCGCCGCCGTTACGCCGGAGGGAAGCGAGGTCACATGGTCCTCGGAAGACCCCGCCATTGCGACGGTATCCGAGACCGGTCTCGTCACCGGTAAGAAGATGGGCTATACGAACATCGTCTGCAAGTCCGGCACGGCCAAAGCGGTCTGCATCATCCGCGTGGCCGATAATCCGCCCGCGGCAGCCGCTGCCGCGCCGCAGGCGACGCCTGACCCGAACGATAAGACGCCGCGCGTCGTCATCACCTGCTTCGGCCTGCCGAATTCCGACTTTACCATTACTGTCGGACAATCGGTCGATCTCAACTGCACGATGTACAACATCGATCCCAGCACGAACAAGGAGACATGGACGATCGAGGATACCGCCATCGCCACTGTCAACGAAAATGGCGTCGTCACCGGCGTGAAGGCGGGAACGACCAAGGTCATCTGCACCGTCGGCGACGTGAAATGCGAAACCATCGTCCGCGTTACCGATAAAAAGAGCTGATCGAAACGGACAGGAGAATCACCATGGCTGAACGGAAAACCGCAAAACCGAAGACCTTTGAGCAGATGCTTGCCCGTCTCGACGAGATCGTCCGCTCGCTCGAAAAGGGCGACGCTCCGCTCGAGGAGTCTCTTTCGCTGTATACCGAGGGCGCGGAGCTGATCCGCACCTGTACAAAGCAGCTCGACGAGGCCGAGCAGACCGTTGTGAAGCTGCAAAAGGGCGCGGACGGCGCGCCGGTCGAAACATCCTTTGCATCGGAGAATGAATGACTATGGATCATTTCAGCGAATATAAAGCCATCCAGAATGAGATCAACGCCGCGCTGGAGACGTATTTCACGGCGGACTGCCCGCAGAAGGAGCTTCTGGACGCCATGCGCTATTCTCTCCTTGCCGGAGGAAAGCGCATCCGACCGTTGCTGCTCGTGAAGTTCTGCGAGATCTCCGGCGGAGACCGCGCCGCGGCACTGCCTGCGGCCTGCGGCATCGAAATGCTGCATACCTATTCGCTGATCCACGACGATCTTCCGTGCATGGATAACGACGATCTCCGCCGCGGAAAGCCCACCTGCCACAAGATGTTCGGCGAGACCAACGCCGTTCTCGCCGGAGACGCGCTGCAGTCGGCGGCATACTGCGCCGTGTTGTCCGCGCCGGCTGCGCCGGAGCGTACCGCGGCGATGGCCAAAACGCTGGCCTTTGCCGCAGCCGAGCAGGGCATGTGCGGCGGACAATATCTGGACACGAGCAAAGAGGGACTTCCGGTCACGGAGGCGGAGCTCTACGAGATCCACCGCCTGAAAACCGGAGCGCTGCTCCGCGCCGCGTGCGTCATGGGCGTGCAGTGCGCCGGAGGTACACCGGAGCAGGTTGCGGCTGCGGAAGAGTACGCGATGAATCTCGGTCTCGCTTTCCAGATCCGCGACGATGTGCTCGACACGATCTCCACGGAAGACGAGCTGGGCAAGACCATCGGTTCAGACGCTGCAGAGAAAAAGACAACGTTCGTTTCGCTTCTCGGCGTCGAGGAGTGCGGCCGGCTCGTACATCTCCATACGGAGAAGGCAAAAGCCGCCGCTGCCGGACATTTTGCGGATACGGAATTTCTCTGCTGGCTCGCCGACCTTCTGGCGGACCGCAGGAAGTGAATATTTTCCGGATAAAATGTGAATATTTTTTGTCAAAACACCCTTTGCTCTTGTAAAGGGTGTTTGTTTTTGTTATTATACTTAAGTTAAGAGTATGAGGGGATGCAGTTGTGTTGAACCAGAACGAAAAAGAACTTTTATATAGAATAAACAGCAATGCCGATCTCCGTGCCGTACCGGAACGGGATATTCCGGAGCTATGCCGGGACATCCGCGAGTTTCTTGTGGAAAACGTGTCGCACACCGGTGGGCATCTCGCCTCGAATCTCGGCAGTGTGGAGCTGACGGTGGCGCTGCACCGCGTCTATGACCCGATGAAGGACCGCATCCTGTTCGATGTCGGGCATCAGTCCTATGTCCACAAGATTTTGACCGGTCGGAGAGATTCCTTCGATACGCTGCGCCAGCTCGACGGTGTTTCCGGCTTTCCCAAGCCGTGCGAGAGCAACGCCGATCCGTTTCTTGCCGGACACGCCTCCGATTCCGTGTCGCTGGCCGCGGGGATGGCACGAGCCCGAACGCTCATGCACGGAAATTACGACGTTGTCGCCGTCGTGGGCGACGGCGCGATGACCGGCGGCCTGTGCTTTGAGGGATTGAGCGATCTCGGTGCGAGCCGCGAGGCTGCCGTGGTCGTTCTCAACGACAACGGCATGTCCATCAACGAAAATGTCGGCGGCGTGGCGAGATTGCTCCGCCGCGCACGCACGCGCCCCGGATATCTCCGCTTCAAGCGGACATACCGCCGCGTTATGAAAAAGCACCCGCACGCTTATGAAGAGCTGCACCGGCTCAAGGAGCGCATCAAAGCGCGCCTTCTGCCGTCCGGTATATTTGACGATCTCGGGTTTTACTATATCGGGCCGGTGGACGGCCACGATGAAAAGGCGCTCGAAACTACGCTGCGCTGGGCGAAGGATCTTCATCGCCCGGTCGTTGTGCATGTGGTGACGGTGAAGGGAAAGGGCTATGCCCCCGCGGAAGCGGACCCGCAGACGTACCACGGCGTCAACCCGTTCGATCGGAAGACCGGCGTCACGACCGTTCCGGCCAACGATTTTTCTGCGGCATTCGGCGCATCGGCGATTGCGCTTGCGGAAAAGGATCCGACGGTATGCGCCGTTACTGCGGCGATGGAACACGGCACAGGGCTGTCCGAATTTGCCCGCCGTTTTCCGAACCGGTATTTTGAACTCGGCATTGCCGAGGAGCATGCCGCCGCGATGTGCGCCGGCATGGCAAAGCAGGGGCTGACGCCCATTTTTGCCGTTTACTCCACCTTTCTCCAGCGCTCTTACGATATGCTCATCGAGAACATCGGGCTCATGGGGCTGCATGTTGTGCTTGCCGTGGACCGCGCGGGGCTTGTCGGGCGCGACGGCGTCACGCATCAGGGCTCTTTTGATATCGCGTATCTCGGCTCCGTGCCGAATATGACCGTATATGCTCCGGCGAGCTTCTGCGAACTGGACTCCATGCTATCCATTGCCGTGCGTGAAAAATCCGGTCCCGTAGCGCTCCGGTATCCCCGCGGGGGAGAGGGCGCATATACTGACGACCACTCCCGCGAAGATTCGACCGTTCTGCGCAGCGGCGGCGATGTAACGATCGTCACCTACGGCATCAGCGTCAATGCAGCGCTCGCCGCAGCGGAGACGCTTTCCGCCGACGGCATCCGCGCCGAGGTCATCAAGCTCAACCGGCTGCTGCCGCTCGCCCCGGAGACCGTCCGTGAGTCGCTGCGGAAAACCGGACGGTTTATTATGGCGGAGGAAGCCTGCCGCTCCGGAAGTCTTGGTACGCTTCTTCTTGCAGACGCCGCGGCAAACGGCATTTCGCTGCGCGGCGCCCGGCTGCTGGATCTCGGCAGCGGCGTTATTAAGCACGCTTCGGTCCGTGAGCTGCAGCACTGCCTGCATCTGGATGCGGATGGCATTGCCGCCGCAGCAAAGGAGATACTGCATGAAAAAGATCCGGCTTGATCAGCTTGTTTTTGATAAAGGCCTCGCCGAGAGCCGCGAGCGCGCCAAGGCGTATATCATGGCGGGCAGCGTCTATGTGAACGGCCAGAAGGAGACAAAGCCCGGCACCTCCGTAGCGGAGGACGCCGCCGTGGAGATGCGGGGTGAAACGCTGCCGTATGTCAGCCGCGGCGGATGGAAGCTCGAAAAGGCGCTGCGTGTGTTTCCCATCGATGTGAAAGACGCCGTGTGCATCGACTGCGGCGCTTCCACCGGCGGATTCACGGACGTTCTGCTGCAAAGCGGCGCGGCCAAGATCTATGCCGTCGATGTCGGCTACGGTCAGCTTGCCTGGAGCCTCCGCACCGATCCGCGCGTCGTCTGCATGGAGCGGACGAACATCCGCTATGTTACGCATGAACAGATCCCGGAGGAGATGGACGTTGCCGTTGCCGATCTGAGCTTCATTTCGCTCCGTCTCATTCTGGGCGCGGTCGGCGCGCTTGTCAAGCCGCAGTTTGAAGCAGGCAAGGACAAGGTAGGGAAAAAGGGCGTGGTGCGTGACCCTGCCGTTCACGCAGAGGTGCTGCGCGAATTTCTGCGCTATGCGCCGGAATGCGGCTTCGGCGTGCGGGGGCTGGATTTCTCACCCATCCGCGGCCCGGAGGGAAATATAGAGTATCTTGCCTGGCTCAAAAAGGGTGCGGAGAGCATTCCGGAGCCGGACATCGACGCGCTCGTCGCCGCGTCTCACGCGGCACATGGAAAGGACTCCGAATAATGAAAGACGGATATGTTCTGCTCTGTCCGAACGCCCACCGCGACCACGGCCTTGCTTCCACGCTCGCCATTGCCGAGGCGCTGCGCAAGCACGGACATGAAGTGCGCATCTCTCCCTTCCTCAGCGACGGGCTGGAAAACACCTGGCCGCGCGATATTCCGACCGCTGCTCTTCCGATAGCGCTGCCCGGCGCGAGACTCGTCGTCTCTCTCGGCGGCGACGGTACGATTTTGCAGCTTTCCCGGTATCTCGCCGGTTCCGGCGTTCCGATCCTCGGCGTCAATCTCGGCAACAAGGGCTTTCTCGCCGAACTGGAGCAGACAGAGACGGACTGCATACTGGAAGTGGCCGACGGCCATTACACGGTACAGACGCGCATGATGCTCGATCTCAAGCTCTTCCGTAAGGGCGAGCTGGTCTATGAGGGAAGCGCTCTCAACGAAGCGGTCGTCCGTGCCTCGGTGAGCGTTGTGAAGCTTGAAGCATTCAGCGACGGAAGAGAGGTCACGGCGTTTTCCGGCGACGGAATGATCGCCTCCACGCCGACTGGGTCCACCGCTTACTCCATGGCGGCGGGCGGGCCGATCGTCGAGCCGTGCGCCGACTGCATCATCCTCACACCGATCTGCACGTTCCGCCTTGCGGCGCGCTCGTATGTACTGAAAGCGGACCGCGAAGTATCCATCCGCACCGTGGAGCAGGGAGACAAAGAGGTCTTTCTTTCCGTGGACGGCGTGGCCGTTCCGTTCCTTGACGGCGACGAGCTCGTCGTGGCGCGCTCCGATAAAACAATTCTTATGGCG
>ERZ773229.2138-NODE-2138-length-12147-cov-2.977175_pt1 | contig 12147 bp, 8 predicted proteins | sample MGYA00580992_ERZ773229 | MGnify/ENA primary metagenome ERZ773229 (study PRJEB29015, sample SAMEA2737795) | human gut metagenome | biome: human gut; feature: human-associated habitat; material: faeces | place: China | collected 2012 ... | reverse complement strand
GGTCTGACTGCTTTGTACGGAAACCTGATATCCCTGCGGCGCGTTCTTTTCGCGCACGGTATATGTACCCGCCTGCACATTGGAGAAGGTCGCCGAACCGTCTGCGCCGGTCGTCTGGGATTGCAGGACAGCGCCCGCGCTGTTCAGCAATTCAAAGACTGCACCCGAAAGCGCCGCGCCGGAGCTTGCGCTGGTTTTGGCGACGACGATTGCGCCACACGGCTGTTCAAACTCAATGCGCACGGCTTTGAATTTCGCAGGCAAGCCGTACTGTGGAATGACGACCTTCTGAATATCCGCGTCCGGGACGCCGACTAAAAAAGCCGCTTCTTCGTCCTGCGAAGAAACGGATTCAACGGTGATGGCAAATGTACTTTGAGTGGAGGTGACGGAAATCGTGTCGCCGCTGTGCAGGTAGTAATATTCGCCGTCCAAACCGGCGCTGTTGCCGGTCAGACTGCCGACGCTGCGGCTGATGCGGATGAGGTCGGCATCCGTCGTCAGTGTGACCGTGCCGACGTAGCTGCCGCCCTGCATGGTCATGGATTTATTGCTGATGCCGATATCGCCGGTGATGCCGGAACGCCGAATCGCGCAGGAAGCCAGCCAGCGCGCATATTCCAGATAATCCGCAGGCGCTTGACCGGATGCGCGGTAGAACTCGTCCATCCGCCAGTAGTCGCGCACATACCAGTCGCCCTCAAGTTGCTTGACGACTTCGCGGATGGCGAACTGCCCGGCGACGCGCGACCACACGTCGCTGTCCTCGTAACCGGTATCTACGATCATGTACGGGTAAGTGTGCCGCAGCACCCAGCCGATGGCGTGCATGGTGCGGCTGCTGTAAATATCGCCGGAATAGCCCGGCTTGATCGCGTAGCCGTCCAGATCGACGACCTCAAACGGGCCGGTCGGGTTATCCTTTGCGCCGGGGCTGTTCATGGTATGTTCCAGACAGTAAACCGTCTGCCCTTCCAGATAGTGCGGCGTGGCGTAAATCGTGCCGTAGCCGTCGAGTTTTGCAATCTGCTTGTACTCGCTGTCATGTCCGGAACTGCCCTGAAGTCCTTGCTGACCGGGATAGAAGGTCTTGACGCTGGCGTTATAGTCCCGCAGATTGAAATCTGCGGACGCATACAGGGCAATCGGCTCAAACGGATAGGCGTAGTCGGTGACGGTCAGCTCATGCGCATCGGTGGGCGACAGGTCGTCCATCGGAACAAAGAGCGTATCGGTGTCCGTCCAGATCAGCTTGCCGTCTGCGTCGTCCGCACCGAACAGATAGCGCACCTCGCACCAGTCGCGTCCCAAAGCGTCCTTCTGAACGGATTCCACATAAACGACGGCATCGCGGGTGAACACGCCCTGCCAATCGTCGCCGTTATCATCTTCCGTCATGGTTTCGTCGATGGAAAGATAAACGCGGGTTTCGGTGGTGACGGCGGCGTAATCCCCGGTTTGCAGAAACGGCGCTTGCGGTTCGGGCGCAGGCGTTGCTTTCGGGATTTCTTCGCTTATGGTCAGCTCGCCAAGGAGAACGAACGCATCCATATAGCCGATGTCGGAGGTGATGAAGCCGCAGGGACGCTGTTCTTTGAGCACTTGGCGGGCTTCCTCGGAGAAGGAAATATCGGCTATATCCGATTTGGCAATGTAGCCGGAAAGCGGTTCGTCTGCATAGGTGAGCCACCAGACCTTGAACGCCGTTTCGGTTTCTTCGGTGATAAGCAAAACGCCGCCGTCCTCTTTCAAGGTGAACAGCGGCGCGGTCAGGGCGGCATCTTCGTAAATGACGGATTCTGCGTAAGCAGCGGCATACGCATAGCCGTATTCCAAAATCGCTTCGGATACAGAAAACGCTTCCTCATCGTCGGGAAGCGGGCTTTCTTCTGGGATGGGTGTTTCTTCGGCAGGAACTTCTTCAGCAGGCGGCTCGTCCGTCGAGCTTGTGTCAGGCGTTTCTTCCGGAACTTCGGGAGAAGGGGTTTCCTCGATACCCGAATCGGACGGTTCGGGCGTTTCCGATTCATCCTGATCGGGGATATCGGGAGTATTCTCGTCAGCGGGGATTTCCATAGTTCCTGATGGCTCACTGGGTTCGGGCGTTTCATTGGGTTCTTCCGAAACGGGCGGTTCGGTTGGCTCGCCGGTTTCTTCGGTCGCGAAATCGGAAAGATTGGGTTCTTCGACGGTTTCCGGCTCGTCCTGTTCGACGATTTCCGTCTGAATGGGGTTTTCGACAGCTTCTTCCGAGAGGACGGAAATCGGGAAAGTGGTCAGCAGGAGCGCGGTTGTCAGCAGCCACGCGAGCAGTCGTTTTCGATGGGGTTTGCGCATATCACAACCTCCTTTGAAATGAAAAAAACCGCTCAGCAAAATTCTGAGCGGGAAAGTATAATGATAAAATTGTCAGTGTTCCGTAATCTCCCAATGACCTCTGAATCCTCGACCAACAAAATGAACATTAGACATTTCCTTTATGTGTCGTTTAATTGTTTTAGAGCTGGTTCCAAGCGCCATTGCCATCTTTTCCGTACTTATTTTGTTATCTTTTCGGATCAAGGATAAAATGTGCATGTCTAAAAGGTCTTGAGGGACATCTTGAGGGACATCTTGAGGGACATCTCGAGGGACATCTCGAGGGACATCTCGAAAAATCACATAATTCAAATTTGGCAGAATGACTGTGAATTGATATCTATCGGATCGAAATAAGGGCATTTTATCTGTTGTATAATTGATTTGGGTCTGATAGCCACTTATGATTTTGCCAAATCCGCTACCTTTCCGTTCCATGAAACCAAGCCTGTTAAAAACATCAGCAAGAACAGGGTTTCTCCGCGTGGAAGGAACCGTAAAAGGGTCTCTTTCTTGAATTATCGAACCATCGGGCATACCGCCGGGAGAATAAATCTCCATCCGATCATCGAAAATGTCAATGTGGACTTCACTACCATTGATCAAGTAATCACGGTGAGCTAAAGCATTTACCAAGGCTTCATGATAACTGCGGTCAACATACTCCGGCATTTCTTCTCTAGAATTAGCGGTTTTTCTCCACATCATTCGAACGTTGCGTTTGATAAAGGCTTCACCGTTCTCGATTAAAGAAATAACGCTTCCTGAATATTCAGCATCATCCAATGCATCAATAGTACCGCCGCTTTTATTAAGACCATTCCAACGAGTACAAAACAATCGTGACCAGCGGATGGGACTTTCATCGGCGATTAAAGCGCCAGCATTTGTTAAAAAGCCATGTTCATCAGCCAAACCGAAGGAAATCAGGTCTTTATCATCAAAACTGTTACCTGTCCATTTTTTGTAGCGTTCGCGAAGTTTAGAAAAAGCAAAATCTTCTGTTTTGTAAGCAGATAGCTGAGAATCAAAAGAAGAATTCTTTCCGCGAAGTACAAGCCGCTTCAGTTCGGTGGCGGTAGCTTTTACACTTTCATTTCCAATCCGAACATAGGCTTCCAGAACACCGTCTCCAGAATAATAATATGGGGTTTCATTCCCTTTGAAAACTTCAAGGATAAGCACGATTTTCCCTTCAGATACTCTTTGAAATCTAAGGCGAAATTCAGGAACAGGTTCAAACCGCGTTTTGATAATTTCACTTATTTTTTCCGCGTCACTGTCTGGAGACTCAAGACCGACGATTTGACCATCGTTTGAAACGCCCCAAATTAGTATGCCGCCAAGTGTGTTAGCAAATGCACTTACACTTTTGCACCAACTTTTGGGTTTCTTGACTTCGAGCGAAAGTTTTTTATCGTATTCAGTGGCTTCGCCAATGAGCTGGTCAACATTCATTTTTGTATTTTCGAGTTGAGTTTTAATTAAATACATCTCTTGCTCATTACAGCCTCCTTCCGGTCTTAATGGAATGTTCAAAACAACCTTATATAATAGTATAGCATGGAATCAGCGAGAATGCCAAAGAAAAGTTGGCACTACTATGATTGTCTGGGTGATGATCTGTTAGACGACAAAAGGAAAAAACTCAATTTTTCCTGACCGCCATCACGACAAACCGTCCATCCGCGCCGCCGTAGGTGCGGTCGCAGGTGATGAGCGTCAGAAGGTGGTCGTCGCTGGTTACAGTCACATCGTTTTCATGCAGATTTGCGGACTTCACAAAATCCATGAAGCGCGCAAAATCATCTTCGGTTTCAAAATCGGCTTTTTCCGGCGTGAAATCATCATAGCGCATATTAAACGCGGCGAACACTTTGTAGGTATAAGCGCCGTTCGACGTGTCCAGATGAATTGTCCGATGCGACTGATAGAACTCTGCTTTCTTGTAGGAAATCAGCGGGCTGAACATCACGGCCGGTTTGGAGCGGATATTGTGACCATAGATGGCGATGTTGCGGGATGGTCGGCTGAAGCTGGTATCGCCGGTGGCGAACAGCGTTCCCAGAGAGCTGGTCGAACCGGTGAAGCTGTGCTTGAGGTAATAAGCGGTATCGTAGGTGAACACGACAGGATAATTGACGGGCGTGTTCGGGATGCTCAGCCATGCGGCAAAATCGCTGTTCTGCGCTTTGCAGGCTTCAAGGTCAATGCTCGATGTGCGGGCAGGTGCGGAAGATGCGGGAATATCTTCGCTCAAAACATCGCCGTCAAGCGAGCTGATAAGGTCGTTCAAAACGGAAGAATCCGCTTCGGACGGCGTGACGACAGGCGGTTTGGATGCCTGCGGCAGCTGCACAGCGGAACTCAGCGCTTCGTACTCCGCCGATTCCTGATCGAGCTGCTTCTGCCAGCCGAGAATCGGCAGCAGGAATGCAAGCAAGCCAACAAAAAAGAGCAGCGCAAGAACTGCTCCGATCCACTTTTTCATGGTGTATTCTCCTTACAGGTTCATTTCTCCGCGGATGCGCTCGATCAGCGCACGACCGTCGAGCGAGGTAAACTGCGAAAAGCGCTTGGAGTAGAAAAACTGCTCAAGCTCCACGAGGTCATACCAGGCTTTGGGATTGTGTTCGCCTTTGACGTAGACGCAGTGAAGCAGGCGCTTGTAGTCGTGGACAGCCTGCTCGACGACGGCGTTTGCCAGAAGCTCAAAGCCCTTTTCGGAAATAAAGGGCTTGAAGGTGATGATCGGCAGCTTTGCTGCATCCGTTTTAGGCATCGCCAGCCACCCTGCGGCAAATGATGCTTCCGCAGCGGGAAACCTCGCAGCAGGCATCATCCGACCAGAACGCCGCTTCGAGCTGATCGTTCAGCCATTTGCCATTGCTTTCGACAGGCTGCGTACGTGGGTCGCCGTGATCCTCCGGTTGGTAGGCAAGCACCTGCGGATAAACGTGATGCGTGAGAAAGATCGTTTCGGGCAGGCGGGTCACGACGGCATCCAGTACATCCTGATTGTGCGCGGCAGGCGTGAGCAGAACGTCGGTGATGATGAAGGTGTTCTCGCAATCGTAACCGTGTGCCGTAAGCTGATCGACCATTTCGCCGAGCGGCTGATCCAGATACAGGCAGTCGTCAATCAGCACGTCGGCATCTTCGTATGCCTGCGGCAGAAGTAGGCAGCCCGAAAGCAGACCCAGCGGCACCATTTCGGTGACTACGCCGAAATTGTCCCATGCGCGGCGAGCAGCGGTGTCCCGCTTATCGCAGGCATACAGGCTCAGGGTGACGGGAACAATGCCGGTTTCAACCGGCGCGGCAGAGCAATCGGCTTCATCCAGCACAAAGGAGTCTGCGCGGAACTTGGGTTCGGCTTTGATGACGATAAAATCGAGATGGTTTTCCATGATAAATCCTCCGTTTTTATATATGGTGAAAGAAAAATGGGTACAAAAATGCGCCGCTCGCGATGGGCGGCGCATGGCATCATAAACTGTATTGCAACAAGCGACATCATGCAGGCTGCTTGTTTTTCTGTGGAAAATGTAGAATAAACAATTTTTCTTGTACACGATCATCAGATGTCGGGATGCGCATTTCCCCCACGCAGGTGAGGCTTCCATCAGCCTCCTCATAGATATTCCTGCACGAAATCAAATGATCATAGGAGAAACTTTGCTGTAATTCTGTTTCTCCGTCGCTGGACAGATAAAACAGATTCAGACCATCGTCGGTATTTTCAACAAAATAGTATCCACCCTGTGAGGCGGGGCATACGGACAGAACATTCTGCATATCCGAAAACGTCTTGAAAAAGAGAATATGACCATCGAGAGCAACATGAAGAAAAACCACCGGAGCATGTTCATTGTTCTCAAATTTATAGCCATAGATCAGAAGCCCTTCATCCGTCGGCAACATACCGTGAATGTTAAAATTATCCAGTTCTGGCAGAGGAAGATTGCGGAGGAACTGCCCGTTTTGATCCAAAATCCTAAGATATCGCTTTTCCGGGGCTTCAGTCGGCTTTCTATAATATAGAATGATTTCATTCTGCCGCAATACGCCTTTTTGAAAAACGATTTCATTTTCGGAGTACAGCTCCGGGCTACAATATGACCAGGATATATGACCGCCTGTGTTGACAAAGGCGCTCCATGCTGCCACATGAGAAGAATCGGTCATGTATGCCCCTGTAACGAGCAAGCCACGATCACAAACATACACGTCATGCGGCAAGCCGGGCAATTCTTCCCTTTGAATGTTCTTACTTGCGATATTGTACTTCACGATATAGCCGGTGTCTTCAACGTATTCTGTTCTGTCAATGTATTCCGCGACAATCATGCACAGGCTTTCTGGGTTTTCTACCGCACCAAGGATGAATGGCGTGCCTTCCCAGGAAAGCAGGGTTTCGGACTTTAATTCTCCCATGTTGGAAACCCGCAGTATCCAGCCATCGCGTGTCCCGCCCGCCGTGCGCGAAGAAAGAGCAGGCGTACCCAATGTGCTGTCGGTTTGCGCCAACAACACGATGTCACCATTGGAAGTATGATAGGTCGAAGATAGGGATTCATCCTTGTTCCCACCCCAGATGGTCAGCATGGATGCGTTCAAAGATTCGACAACTGCCTGCTCCTCGCACCGGGCAGTTGAAAATGGGAACAGGCACAAGCAGAGCAGAATAATGAAGCACGGCATTTTATCACCTTCCTTGATAGTATTAAGACGAAACAGGTTGACACTTTCTTCCTCTGGCATTAGAGAAAAAGAGCTTTTTTGAAATGCTGCAAAAAAGGAAGCCGAGCAATAAACTCGGCTTCGAATACATGGAATGTGGTTTTATGCATATACGGGACGAGCAAAACCAATGATCGTGTAGCCATTGTGTTCCGTAGCAGCATCATCGAAGATTCTAACACACCTGGGGTTTCCCCAGTTGCCTTCAACAGTGGAAATTTTATTGTTGTAGTAATCATTTACGAGGCCGATATGGCTGACTGCATCTGCGCTACCATTCTTCTGGTAATAAATCCAGTCACCCAACTGAGGCTGGAAACCGGACGCGGCATAGTAACGCCTCTTATTCTCAAAGAATTCCTTGGAGTCGCGGCAAAGAGCTTTATTGAAAGCGGGGAAGTTCGAACTTCTGTACAGACCGGCCGCATTGCAGAGCCAGTAAAGGAACGTCTGACACCATTCGCCGCCAAGTTCCAAATTGCCACTTTCGATTTCCTTTCCGCTAAGGCTGCCGCCATTCTGAGCAAAGGAAAGTGCCATGTTAAGAACAGGGACAAGAGGATAAGAGGTGCTGACAGAGAGTTCTTCAGCATCATTCATAGGAACGTATGCATATTCTCGCTTATCTCGATTCCCCCAACGAATCTTAATCCAGTTGCCGGAAGTGCCTGCACACAGAAACATGTTTCCGCTGTAGAATCTGCCAATATAAGGATTAGCAGTACTCGGATCACGTCTAACCAAAGTGGAAGAACTCTTAATTCTAATCATTTTACCTGCTTCAAAAGCCATTTTTACATTCTCCTTTTTTGATATTTCTGCTAGAGAATGCCGGCCAGCTTTGCTCTCTTGCTGATTGAATTGTATCTAAAAATAAGATTTTATAAAAGTGAAAATAAGGGCAAGCATGAGTGAAAAGAATGTGCAACCAGCTAACAGATTATATATAAAGTTCTCTTTTCGCTTTTTTGTAATCACGATAAGCACGCGTATATTCATAAGCTGGTATCCAAGGAGCGGCGCATGGCATTATACAGGGTGTGCGCGATAATCGGCGGTAAACTGACTTTCCTGCGTAATCGGCGTGTTCATCAAGGTAGCAATCAGGTAGTTCTTGATGTTGCGGATATCGTTTTTCGTGCGGTCGAGGTTGTAATATACCGTCATCAGCGAATCGTAGGTGAGTTTTTTCAGCCGGTCTTGAATCGCCCATGCAGGCCATTCCCGCCCGCTGATCCGAATAGCGGCTTCCGGCGTGGTATGCAGCTCGACCATGATTTCCACGATTTCATCGAGCCGTTCCCGATTGTATTTCCACTGATTTTTCAGCAGGTCGTCATACTGGATTTGCCGCTTGACCAGATTGCGCACATCCTCGAAGTCCTGACGGGTCGTAAAGGGTTTTCGGGCTTCAAGGTCGTCCCAGCACCAGGGTATGTACTCGTCTTCGTCGGGGTCAATCGGCAGGATTTCGTCCAGCCAGTCTATGGGCGCGGCATCCGTGCTGCCGCCTGCATCGTCTGCTGATTCCTGCTGCTCCATCGAATCCATCCCATCCGGGCTTTCGGGAAGGTCAACGGGTTCGGGATGGATAGGATGGATGGACGGTAAGGGTTTTCTTACGCAGGGTTTGGTGACGATGGTTTTGGGAACGATGGTATTTCTTTGCACGGGCTTTACCGTTGGCGGTGAAACCGTGGACGGCTTGTCCACGGCGGGTTTATCCAGTACGGGCTTTTCCGGGTTTGGTGCTTCCCGTATCGGCTTTTCGTAGATGGTGTAGGTTGCCGCGGCAAAGTGGCCGGCGGTGCTGCGCTCACGGCGGCGCACCACATAGCCCTGAGCTTCAAGCTCCTTGACGATGGCGGCGACAGCGTCCACGCCCTCTTTGCACTTGGCCGAAAGCCCCTTGATCGTGAAATTCCAGCCGTCGTGTTCGGAGAGCATCAGGGCAAGCAGCCCCTTGGCTTTCAGCGAAAGGTTCGTGTCGCGGAGTGCCGCGTTGGTGATAATCGTGAAGTCGCGCTCATGCGCGGCGCGGATGATAGCCATAGATAATCCTCCCTGTCAACTGTTGAAAAAAGTTCTTTGGAAACTTGACAGCTTTCAGCGTTCCGGCGCACGGGATTTCGTGCGCTTCATCCCTTCAAGCACCTTGCGCATACGGCGGTTTACGTCGTCGAGCGTGCTGTCCTCCGGGAAATAGGAGCGCCATTCCTTCGCCGTATCGAGCATGGAAAGAATCGAGGTTTCCATTTCTTTCGGCGTTGCGGATGGGGAGAAATATTGGGATATCTGTCTGCTTTGCAGCACGACCCTTTCGGTTTCCGGCTTTTTCTGCTCAGACATGATCGCCAGCACCATATCTTCGGTCAGTTTGCCGTCCTGCGAAAAGCGTTTCAGACGTTGCGCCTGAGAGAGCGACGGCGTGGACTGCTCGCTGTCGATGGTTTCCGCCAGCCAGCCTTGTTCTTCCGGGTTCAGATAGGAAACTTCAACGGCAGAGTTGAACGCCAGTTTTCGTTCATCTACCAGATCGAGCAATTCGGGCAAAAGCTCGGTCAATCGAATATACCGCTGTACCTGTTTTATGCTGTCTCCCGATTGATTGGCTACCATGGCCACAGACCATTTCAACTTCTGGCCAACTTGGCCAGAAGTTAAATCGGCGCGTTGCCCCTGATGCTTCATTGCTTCCAGCTTCATTTTGAAAGCGAAAGCTCGTTCGCTGGGCAGGATATTTTCGCGTTGGAGGTTGGAATCCACCATCAGGATGACGGCGGCATCGTCGTCGAGTTCTCGGACGATGACCGGCACGGTTTCCAGACCAGCCAGCTTTCCAGCATGGCTTCTGCGATGACCTGATACAATCTCATATTTGCCATCCGGCATGGGACGAGCAATGAGCGGAAGCAGAATACCGTGTTCGCGGATGCTCTGCACCGTGTCCATCATGGATTCATCATCAATGACTTTGAACGGATGGTCTTTGAATGGAACGAGCTGATCCAGCGGTATCTCGCGGATTTTCTCTAAACCCGCATCCTGACGGCTGGCTTCCGTTGAGAACAGATCGACGCAGGGTTTCAGGCGTATGCCGCTGGTATCAAATGCCATGCCCGATCACCTCCTGCACCAGCTTCTCGTAAGCGCGCGCAACTTTGCCTTTCGCATTATGCGCATAGATGCTGCATCCAAGCGCACTGATTTCCGAAGCACGGACGGAATAGGGAATCTGCGCATTGAAAATCGGGAGGGAATTTCCATAGGTATTGCTGATGAGGGATACCATGCCGCGCGCATAGCTGGTGCGTGCGTCTAACATTGTCAGGACAATGCCCTCTATGATAACATCAGGGTTGATCTCTTGCTTGATGAACATGACGGTATCCAGAAGCTGAGAAATGCCTTCGATAGACAGGAAGTTTACGGAAACGGGAATCAGGATGGAATCCGCGGCGGACAGTGAGTTCAGCGTGAACATGCCAAGCGTCGGCGCGCAGTCGATGAGGATCACATCATATTGAGATTTCAGCGGCGCAAGCAGACGCTTGAGAATGGTTTCGCGGGCGTTTGCGCCGGTCATCGTCAGTTCCAGACTGAATAATCCAAGACTGGAGGGGAGAAGATCAACGCCTTCTTCGTGATGCAAGATAGCGGTGCGGATATCCAGAAGCGGTTCGTCCTTGCCGCGGCTTGTCCCTCGATTCAGAAGGTTGTAAACCGCGTCTGTCAGCGTTACGGGCAGCTCGTCGGGCATTTGATAGCCCAGGCTGATGGTCAGGTTCGCCTGCGGGTCAAAATCGACAAGCAGCACTTTGCGCCCCTGTCGTGCCAGACCGATACCGAGATTCACGCAAGTGGTCGTTTTTCCAACGCCGCCTTTCTGATTGGCGACAGCTATGATTTTGTGTTCCATAATGATCCTTTCCAATATTTAGAAAAACAAGGTGCTTGCTGGAATAAGAGCATTTGGATGATGGGACATTCTGAGGTTCTAGCAGCAGGCATATTCCACTTTTGAGGGTTTATGGTACAAAAAAAGCGGGATAAACCCGCATTGCTTTCACTACAGTTCATTCAGACTTGAGATATCAGATATCCAAAGGGATGAATTTACTTCCTAATTCAAAAAGGCGGCACTGCTTTCAAGGCAGGAAAACACTCAATGTTGAGGGCGTCACCTCTTATATTGGGTGTTTTTTTACAGGCTTTATCGAGAGTTCATCCTGCGCTAATTGCATTCGAAAATCGAATCATTCCTGCTAAACAGACCTAAAGAACAGAACATGCCTGTTTGATATTATCATGCTTTATATGCAGTATCTATGCCGGAAATAAAGGATATCTGATGCCGTGTCGTCCCAAAATCAACTGCAAGTATCCACTAAGCGAGTAAAATACCCACTGAACATATAATTGGTAAGGATGAGGTCGCCGGTTCGAATCCGGCCATCAGCTCCACGAAATGTCACCTTCCGTTATAGAGAGACTGATATGTACCCAGTTTTCTGGACACCGGTTCAAAATTGAATAATTAAGATTCCATCATGGATGCTTCCCTGAACTTGGAGGGAGGCATCCATTTTGTTTTAGCTTGGATTCTGCTGTTATTATAATAGTCAATATACTCGGCAATGGCCTTTGAAAAGGCTTCAAAGGAGTGATAATTCTTCTCAAATCCATAGAACATTTCATTTTTCAGTCTGCCGAAGAAGGTTTCCATCATGCAATTGTCATAGCAGTTACCCTTTCGGGACATGGATTGAATGATTCCGTGCTTCTGAAGTTCACCACGGTAGAATGCGTGCTGGTACTGCCAGCCCTGATCCGAATGCATGACCAGACCTTGTACAGAAGGAAAGCGTTCAAATGCTTTGTTCAGCATATCTCTTATCTGCTCCATGTTGGGACTGGTCGAGAGATTGTAAGAAATGATCTCATTTGTGTTCATATCCAGAATCGGTGAAATGTAGCATTTGCCCCAAGGCAGATTGAACTGCGATACATCTGTTGTCCACTTTTGCAGCGGCTTTTCGGTACTGA
>ERZ773229.2136-NODE-2136-length-12156-cov-3.066606_pt1 | contig 12156 bp, 16 predicted proteins | sample MGYA00580992_ERZ773229 | MGnify/ENA primary metagenome ERZ773229 (study PRJEB29015, sample SAMEA2737795) | human gut metagenome | biome: human gut; feature: human-associated habitat; material: faeces | place: China | collected 2012 ... | reverse complement strand
GGAGTGTTTATTTTGCTGGAATTAATGTAAGTAACATTAAGGTGGGGACAACTAGAAATGCTCTGTATGGTAACATGGGAATAGAGAATCCATGACCATATGGGGCATTTTTTAGTTGGAGGTGAGTATGGCAAAACTGAACGCAATTATTAAAAAACTACAGAAAGCCATATTGTCGAAACGCCTGGTAATAAAGATCAGCACCAGTCAATTCTATAGCCAAGACCAGGACCGGATGATCACAATGACTACGTTAAGCACACCTACACTACAAATGAGCCAGAGAACGAGAACATGGAAGATAAAGGATTATGAGATATTAAGGACAGCGTCACAGGTAGAAGTGGTGATGTGCCTTAAAGATATATGGGAGACCGTAGAAAGATGGGACTAAACAGAGGTGGGTAAATGACACCGAAATTGACGCCGAAGCAGAAAGCATTTGCAGACAACTACATAAAGAACGGCGGGAACGCATCGGACGCAGCGAGAAAAGCAGGATACAAACAACCAGAGATACAAGGATACGAGAACATTAGGAAACCTAACATTGCTACCTATATAGCTGAGCGACAAGCTGAGATTGATAAACTTAACGGTACCGACATCATGTCCTTGGCAGATATCCAGAAACGCCGCTCTCAGATTGCCAGTGGTACGCTAAAGGATTCTTTTGGATTTACTCCAGCGTTTACAGAGCAGCTGAAAGCTATGTCTGATCTGGAGAAGACGCTTGCCATCAAAGAACAAAAAGAAGCACAGAAACAGGCAGAGGAAGCGGCCAGGAATGCTAAAGAATATCATATGGATCTGTATAATATCCCAGATAAATTTCATCCAGTGATTAGGGATATAAGGGATAAAAAACACCTGGAATATGTATTCAAGGGCGGGCGTGGCTCTACCAAGTCTACCACTGTGGCAATGACTATCGTTGAGCTTTTGAAGAATAACCATGACGTCCATGCAGTGGTTTGCCGTAAAGTTGGAAACACAATAAAGGATTCTGTATACAACAAAATCAAGTGGGCTATCGGCAAACAGGAATTCACAGAAGAATTTGACGCCAAGTTATCCCCTTTAGAGATCACACTGAAAGCAACCGGACAGAAGATTTATTTCCGTGGAGCTGATGATCCAGACAAAATCAAATCTATTAATCCGGAGTTTGGATATATCGGAATTTTGTGGTTTGAGGAACTGGATCAGTTTTCGGGACCGGAGGAAGTTCGAAAAATCGAACAGTCTGCAATCCGTGGCGGCGATCTCGCATGGATATTCAAGAGCTTTAACCCGCCCAAGACCATGAACAACTGGGCGAATAAGTATGTTCTTGAACCAAAAGAGAACAGAATAGTACATTCATCAACTTATTTAGATGTTCCTCCAGAATGGCTAGGGCAGCCGTTCATTGATGAAGCGGAGCATCTGAAAGAAGTAAACCCAAATGCATACGAACACGAGTATGGTGGAGTTCCAAATGGAAACGGTGGAAATGTATTCGAATATCTGGAAATCAGAGAAATCACGAATGAAGAGATCAGCCATATGGATAGGATTTACCCAGGCGTTGACTATGGGTGGTTTCCAGATGCCTACTGCTATCTGCGAACATATTATGATTCTGCCAGAGAAAAGATATATCTGCTTGATGAATTGTACGTCAATAAGTGGAGCAATGCAAAGACCGCTGACTGGATCAAGAAAAAAGGCTATGACGACTACACGATGATATGTGATTCGGCAGAACCGAAATCAGTGACAGATTACCGTGATGCAGGTCTTCCAGCCAGGGGCGCAATTAAAGGCCCCGGCAGTGTCGAATATGGGTTTAAGTTTTTACAGACAAAAACTATTGTTATTGACCCGAGAAGAACTCCGAATGCATACAAAGAAATCACGGAGTATGAGTATGAGCGAGACGAGGAAGGAAACGTGATAAGTGGTTATCCAGATGGAAATGATCACGCTATTTCGGCGCTTAGATATGCCTATGAGCCATTGTTTAACAGGAGAGGATATAGCGCATAATGGGACTTATTACAACGATTAAAAGGTGGATAGAAATGATATTTAAAAGCCAGGCAGAAAAGGATTTTAAAATTGACGTGATCGAGTCCCCAGTGATGGAAGCGATCACACAGAAGTGCGCCAACATCTACCGAGGTACACCGCCGTGGGTAGATGCAGAAGATGGCATTAAGACTATCAATTTTTCTAAGTCTGTATGCTCGGAGACTGCCAGACTGGCAACGCTGGCTATTGGTATCCGGGTGGACGGATCAGCGAGGGCGGAATGGCTCCAGAAAAAGATTGATACCATGTACTCGCAGATCCGCACATGGGTAGAGTATGGATGTGCCTACGGTACTGTGTTTATTAAACCAAACGGGACAGGCTTTGATCACTTCACTCCGCTGGATGTGCTACTTGTGGATTGCGATAACCAGGAGATCCGTGGAATTATTTTTAAAGACCAGTATACACAGGGTGATAAGACATACACCAGACTTGAGTATCACAGGTTTGTTGATAGCGTTGTGGATGGCGTGGAAGTCTCACCGTACTACATCAGCAACCGGGCGTATGTATCCGACTCAGCGGATAGCATTGGCAAGCCTATTCCTATGAGTAAAACAAAGTGGGCCGATCTGATGGAAGAAACACCGCCTATCATGAAAGCTAATGGTGAAAGCCTGGACGGTCCGATGTTTGGCGTATTTCGGACACCACAGGCAAACAATATAGACCAAAATACGATTCTTGGGTTGCCTATTTACGCAGAAGCGGTTGAGGAGTTGAAAGACCTTGACATTGCGTATAGTCGGAACGCCAGGGAAATCAAAGATTCGCAGAAGATTATATTAGCAGATGATCGGTTGCTGATGCCGGACGGTACTCCTATACACGCACAGACACCAGATGGACTTGCTAGACGGCGTGATGATATGTATTTACCTCATTACGTGAAAAACGTCTATGGCAATGACCAGAAAGAGTTTTACCAGGAGATCAACCCACGGCTGAACACGGATGCACGGTTAACCGGAATTAATGCGTTACTGTCACAGCTTGGCTATAAATGTGGATTTAGTAATGGTTATTTTGTGTTTAACGAGAAAACCGGAATGGTGACGGCTACGCAAGTGGAAGCTGATGACCGAAGAACAATCCAGTTAGTTAAGGACGTTCGGGACAAACTGCAATACTGCATGGATGGTGCTATCTATGCACTTAGTGTATATGCTGATTTGTATGGGCTGGCTCCGGTTGGCACTTACAAAGTAACCTATGACTTTGGCGATATCACGTACAACTACCAGGAGGACAAAGCTACATGGTGGAATTATGTAGTGCAGAGAAAAGTTCCAGCCTGGAAGTATTTTGTTAAGTTTGAGGGAATGACGGAGTCCGAAGCAAAAGCAATGGTGAAAGAAGCGGAACCGGACGAAAAGACAGGGCTATTTGAGGAGGAATAAAACCATGATTAGTAACTGTGGACACGATGAAAGAGGAAAATACACAGGCGGACAGGCTGGAGACCAGACAGGCCAGGAGTGGGCGGTGATCCCGTGGTACAATCGCCCCTGGAATGTGGTATTGAGACACAATGACTGGAAAGTAAGAGAAAAGATTGCAGAACTTGCGAAAAAAGCAGCAGAAAACAACCATATCGGCTATGACCAGGGAGATAGATACACTTTCTGGGAGGACTTGAAAGCGGTTGGATATGACCCGTCAAAGATTACTCGTTACTGCGAGACTGATTGCAGCGCAGGAGTGGCAGCTATCGTTAAGGCAGTTGGCTATCTCCTTAATGTTGAGAACTTAAAAAACGTAAGTATCTACTGTTATACCGGGAATCTTAAAGCAGCGCTTAAAAAAGCTGGTTTTGAAGTTTTAAACGACCAGAAATATCTCACCAGTGATAAGTATTTGCTTCCAGGGGATGTCTTGCTATATGAGGGTCATCACACGGCAATCAACCTGGACACTGGCAGAGATATCATATGGCTTGAAGATCACTGGAGTAAGACAGAAAATGGATATACATACATCACTGCCACAGGTATGGTAAAGAATCGATGGGCGTTGATTAATCATCATTGGTATCTTTTCGACATAAACGGATACATGGTGACTGGCTGGCACAGATGGGACGGCAAGAACACAGACCCAGCAGACGGAACAGGAGACTGGTATTTTCTGGATAACACCAAAGACGGACCGTTAGAGGGTGCCTGCTGGCATAGCCGAGATAATGGATCACAGGAAATTTGGTATGTAGAGTAGGTGCTTATGCTATCACCGGATTATCTTAAAAGAGTATCGGAGGGAAGTGAAGAGATCGCTTCCCTCTTGCACAATTACATCATAAAAAAGATCATAGGCCGCATGATGGCAAGATTAGGACGTGGTGACGAATATCTTTTTACCTCATCAGATAAATGGCAGATACAGATATTGCAGGACTCCGGGGCGTTGTTGGAAGAGATCACCGCAGAGTTGGCAAAGTATACCAAGATGCAGGAAAAAGAGATCAAAGCAGCGATGGAAGAAGCCGGGATAAAAGCCATAGAAAAAGACGATGAGATCTATACCGCCGCCGGACTATCACCGAAGCCACTAAAACAGTCTCCGCTACTGATTCGAATCCTTGAGCGTGATATGATCGCCACAATGAGCGAGTGGAGCAATTATACTAGAACAACTGCAGAAGCCGCACAGACTGTTTTTATCAATGAATGTGACATGGCATATAGAAAGGTCATCACAGGGGCTACAACGTACACACAGGCCGTCAGAGAAGCTGTGGAAGAGGTGGCGAAGAATGGCGTGATTGTGCAGTATCCGTCTGGTCATAAAGATACCATTGAGACGGCAACGGCAAGAGCCGTAAGGACAGGAGTATCACAGGCGGCGTGTGCGATTGCCTTGAAACGTATGGAAGAAATGGACTGGGATACAATCCTTGTATCCGCTCATATTGGAGCCAGAACGGGAGATGGTGGCGAAAACCCAGGTAATCATCTGTGGTGGCAGGGGCAGTTCTATAGCCGTACTGGGAAAGATAAACGTTTCCCTCCATTTTCTATAACTGGCTATGGCACAGGGGAGGGACTTGGCGGTTGGAACTGCCGCCACAGCTTCGGTTCCGGTGATGGAGTGAACAATCCATATAAGGATATACAGACCGCCGATAATGTCAAAATGGAGAAGCTGGAGCAACGTCAAAGGGTATTGGAGCGGAGAATTCGCAAGACAAAGCGAGAAGTCATGGCTATGCAGGAAGCGGTTGAGCAGTGCACGGATAACGAAGCAAAATTTGAATTGCAGCAGATCCTTGACCGTAAGTCGTACACGTTGCAACGCCAGAATAAAGCGTACAACGAGTTTTGCAAAGAAAACGATCTTAGACCATTGAGAGATAGACTGCGGATAGCAAGGTGGAGCAGTGACCAGGCGGCAAAGGCCAGAGGAGCAGCGAGACGGTACGGGAAAGGTAAACTATGAGTAAATTATTTGAGCCGGAGGACATGACATGACAGGAATAGAATTTTTTAACGAGTGTATTGTGATTTGTAAAAATGTGTCAGTGATTGGCGCAGCGGCTGGTGTCCTCTACTCACTTTATGCCAGAGCAAAGAAACCACAAGAAGATATGGAGCAGAGGATCGAAGCAATAGAATCGGACATCAAAGACATTAAAACAAAGCTGGATAACGATTATTCCAAGATTAACCAGAATCGGGATGATACCCAGCTTTTAATGAGGAGTATGTTTAATCTTATTGAAAATAAAATCACTGGAAATAACGTTGAAGGTTTAAAAAAAACACGGGACGAACTAATTCAAGCATTGACGGAAAAATAAGGAGAATTTTCTTGAAAGTCTATGAATTCACTGTGCCGGAACTGAACCGTTTTCGGCAGCTTGCCAACTTTACACCAGATGAGAGGGTACTTTTTGAGTATCGGAGCCAGGGAGTACCGTTGGAGGAGTGCGCCGAAAGAATGAATATCAGTGTGTCAACGGTGAAACGGATTAGCATTAGAGTAAATAGAAAAATAATCAAAGTGTGTTGATACTTTTCAGATACTTATATGAGCCAGAAATGAACTGTTTCCGGCTCTTTTTTTATGCAAAAATATAGACATAGAAGTTAGTGAATTAGTCATTGGAGGGATGTGTATGTATCCGTATGGAATGCCAGATCCGCAGAATTACGCCAACGAACAGGCGATGCTCCAAAACCGTATAAATCAGCTTGAGCAGCAGAGGAATCAGCAAATGGGAATGTACTCTAATCAGATGCGTCAACCACAGGGGCCAGTTCAAAACGTGAATTGGATTCAAGTAGCAGGAGTTGAAGGGGCAAAAAACCAGATCGTCCAGCCAGGACAGACCACATGGATGATGGATAATAACATGTTTTATGTCAAATCCGTGGATGGAATGGGTAGCGCAACGCTCAAGGCGTTTCAATTCCAGGAGATCCCACTAAATGCTTTGACGGCTCCACAGGTGCAGCAGGCACCAGCGGGTGATTATGTGACAAGAGAGGAATTCAACAATCTGCTTGCAAGACTTGGAGAGAAACCAAGCGAAAAGGAGGAGAGTCATGAGTAATCCATTAATGAGTATGATCGGCGGCATGGGCGGAGGAAACAACCCTATGGCGGCCATGATGCAGGCTATGCAGGTAGTAAATCAAATTAGGCAGTCCGGGAACCCACAGGCGGCGCTAAACGCTATGGCTAAACAGAATCCGAACATCAAAAATGCAATGGATATGTGCCAGGGAAAGAACCCAGAGCAAGTCTTTAATCAGATTTGCCAGCAGAACGGCATAGACCCCGGACAGTTCACCGGGATGATGAAATGATGATTTTGTTGACATCAACAAAACGATAATTTGCTATCACTGCCGGGTGCGCAACGGCTTGATAAATATATGATAAGGAGAAAACCAACATGACAGATGGATTAGGACTTACGGCTGCTGATGTAGCAGCAGTAACACGCAACAATGACGGCTGCAACGATATGTGGGGCGGCGGTGGCTGGTGGTGGATCATTCTGATTGCATTTCTGTTCCCGATGATGGGCGGATGGAATCGAAACGGTATTGATACCGGAGTCCAGGACAACTTTATCTCTGATGAATTTGTCAAGAGGGACATCTTTAACGCCAACCAGAACGTAAGTAACACTGCATGTCAGACCCAGAGAGATGTACTGGAAAGCCGGTACACAAACCAGCTTGGATTGCAGCAGTTACAGGCAGCTCAGCAGAGTTGTTGCTGCGAAACACAGAAAGAAATCTTACAGAGCCGATATGACGCCGCTCTGGCAGCGCAGAATATGCAGGCACAGCTAGCATCTTGCTGCTGTGACATCAAAGAAAGCATCTTGGCTGACGGCAATGCAACTCGTCAGCTTATGCAGGATAATACGATCCAGAATCTACGTGATAAACTGGCAGACCGTGACAGAGATCTCCAGACCGCGTACTGGCAGATCTCTCAGGTCAACCAGACGAAAAACATCGTGGATGCGGTTCGTCCGACACCTACACCGGCTTACATCACATGTTCACCATATTTTGCATATAATATGGCTGGGCTTGGTTGTGGATGCTGTGGAAACGGCGGAAACGTACTGTGAGAAAATACGATGAGCTGTCCGCATTGGATGCACTAAACATGTTCGGCGTATTCTTGCAGGTGATGAATTACGAAAATGATTTGTCGCAGGCGAGTAACGCAGACATAGCGAAGCATCTCCAGGAGCAGGACAGGAAGTACCTGGATAAGATCATTGAGAATCAAAATCGAATAATCAGCATGTTGGAAGAATCCATAGCTACAAAGTAGTCTTGCAAATCAGAGGGGTGAGCCGTGGAGCTTGCCCCTATTTTCGTGAAAGGAGAAGTATTATGCTTAATGTTGTTAATGTAGCTGCTCAGACGGTGGCAGCCAATCAGAATGTTCCTTTTGGTAGCACTCGCGTAAAGTCTCGCAGATGCGGATGTCAGAGTGGATGGCTCAATCACATCGAGGGAAGTGGGCTGTTTACAATCACAAACAGGAGCAATCAGCCGATGGCGGTAGAACTCCAGTTTAACGCAAATGTGACGGCTTCCGCGGCTGGCGCAACAGCACTGGTGCTTAAACTGAACGGCGAGAACATCGGTGGAACCGAGATGGATTATACGGTTGTTACAGCAGATGTATATCAGAATGTAAGTGCAAACACGTTGATCCCGGTACCTGCCGGAACATCTCTTACCGTATCTGTGGGTAATATTTCCGCCGGAGCAGTCCTTGTCAAGGACGCAAATCTCATCATTAAAAAGCTTTCGTAGGAGGTGATCGATATGATTACCTTTAAGAGCAAAAAGGACGTTGCCAGTGTGGAAGCTATCTTTTCTGAAATCAACGCCCGCATGATTGCCGCTCTGATGCTCCATGACCAGATGACCGATTATTTTGATTTTCTTGGAATGAAAGGGTACAAGAGGCTCCACGAATACCAGTATTTTGACGAGTCCTTAGAGCGGAAGAAACTGAACCAGTATTACATAAACCATCATAATAGGTTGATCGAGGACACATATACCGGACAGGTTGAAATAATTCCGGAGAACTGGCTTTCTGCCAACCGAATCAGTGTAGGCAAGTCAACGAAGCAAAAAGGAATCGAAGATGGATTTAACCAGTACAGAGCATGGGAAGCAGAGACCAAGGCTCTATACGAACATTATGCTTCGAAACTGCGAGAACTGGGAGCCGTATCTGATGCATTGGTTGTGGAAAAACTGGTGGAAAATGTGGATGGTGAGTTAAAGAAACTGGATCGCATCATGATTGATCTGATCTCTTCCGGGTATGACATGGTTTACATCACAGAGAAACAGCCGGAGATCCACGATAAGTATAAGGCGAAATTATCAGAGATTTTTAAATAGGTGGTGAGACAATGAGAGACATGATTAAGATTTTAGAAAAGCAGTTAGATGTTGAAGAAAGAAGCGCCAAAGAAAAGCTGACAGGTGCCAACTTGGATACTATGTTTAAACTGACCACCACGATCTGCAACATGAAAAAGATGTGTGGAGAGTGGGAAAGTGACAAAGTGGCAGATGTGGCGGAAGATCTGGTAAAAAAATACAGTAACGGACGGTATGATCACAATATTGATTCACTGTATGACGCTTACCTTGCAGCCAAAGAAGCGTATCACGCCAACGGTGACCAGGCTCACAGGGATAAACTGATGGAAACCGTTGGACGTTTGATGGTAGAGGTTTACGACATGCTTTCCTCTATGGTTGTTGACAGTGATTTCCAGGAGGAACGCCGGGAAATCCAGCGCCAGATACAGAAACTAGCAGAAACATAGCGTTGAGGTGGGGACAAAATATAATAGCGTTTTTGGTAAAATAAAATTGCGGAAACGATATATCTGTTGTATTTTTCTTACCTCCTTTCTAGCACACGTCCTTAAGAGAAATCAGTAGAAATACTGAGAGGTTGAAAAGCGGATGCAATTTCCGGCGTGTGCAAGCTACTTGCTTTTCTCCTACAAGTAGAAATCATACCTGCTAAGTACGCTGAAAACTGCCTTTATGGTGTGACAATCTAAGCGCGGCAGTCCCCCCCCCAGTGGAACATATGGTTAATGGCAAACCGACAGGGTAGTGCCCTGGATTCCAGGTTCGATTCCTGGTGCTCCACTTTTATCCGCTTAAAGTTAAGCTATCTGTTTACAGATGGTCTATGACTTGGGTGGATTTTTTGGAACATAGTTCAGCGGCTAGAGCATCTGGCTCATAACCAGAGTGTCGGCGGTTCGAATCCGTCTGTTCCAACTACCCCGCCGGAGGTTTACCCGGCTTAATCCATTACCGTTGACGGACGGTTTTAATAATCACGTATAGGAGGATGTTATGCAGAATTATGAACAAATCATGCAGGAGCTGGAGATTGAAGTTCCAGAGGACAAAAAAGATGCTTTAAAGAAAAAAATGCTGGAAAATTACCGTACTGTTGCTGATTATAACAAGCAGGTAACGAAAACAGAGGAATACAAACAGTCCCTGGATAATGTGCAGGCGAAACTTGATGGTTTTGAGGGCGTGGATGTCAATGATCTGAAAAACCAGATCCAGACACTGACAACTCAGCTTAACGATGAGAAAACAGCTCGTGCGGCTGATGCCAGAAAGACAGAAGTTGAAAGGATGGTAAATGACTTTCTTTCTTCCACTGATGATAAGGGAGAAAAGATATATGATTTTCTCAACAGTATCACAGCCGATTACTACCGAGGAGAACTGACAAAAGCACTTGATTCTGATTCTGCAAAAGGAAAGTCTATCAAAGACATTTTTAACACTATGATTACCGACAAAGATGGGAATCAGAAAGAAGGAATCTTTGTTGATCGAGACCAGCAGCAGGCCAGACAGAACTCGGCACGTTTTACAACACACGCTGGGAAAAACAGCGGAGCTGGAGGAAAGAAACCGACCATGACTGAACTGATGCGGATGAAAAACGAAGATCCTAGTTTAGACATTTCACAGTATATGTAAATCCCTAGATGGGTAGAAAGGAAATTTTATGGCGTTATTTGACCAGAAAAATTTTAATGGCGAAGTATTTGGCGCTTATGTTGATACTGCCCCTAACCTTAACAGAAATGAATTGCTGAAATCTGGAGCAATCGTTGAGAAATCTGAGTATGCCACTATGTTACCAGATCAGACAGGTGGCAACTACATCACCATTCCGATCAAGGCTAGAATTGGTGGTACTCCAGATAACTACGATGGTACCACAGACATCACCACGAATTCCAGAGATACTTACACGCACGGCAGAATTGTAGTAGGTCGGGCGCATGGCTGGACTGAAAAAGATTTCTCTTCTGACATTACCGGAGAGGACTTTAAACCAGCAGCATGGGAAGTGGCTGACTACTGGGATGATGTAGACCAGGCCACTTTGTTGGCAACGTTGAAAGGCGTGTTCAGCATGACCGGAGCCGAGAACTTAAAGTTCGTAAATGGTCATACCTACGATGTGTCTTATGATCCAACGGAGAGCGGATTTAAAGAGACTACACTGAACAATGCAATCCAGAAAGCACTGGGAGACAATAAGGCGAAGTTTAGCCTTGCAATCATGCATTCTAAGGTTGCGACAGACCTGGAGAATCTAAAACTGCTCTCATATATGAAGTACACCGATGCAGATGGCATTGAGAGAGATCTTACCCTGGCAACTCTGAATGGCAGAACCGTGCTTGTTGATGACAATATGCCAACCAGTACGGTAGACGCAAAGTATGTAAAGGCTTCCCAGACAGATCCTGGCGCATTGAAAGTTATAACCGCCGGAACTGGTGCTGGAGAAATTGCAAAAGCAACCGTAAGCACTGATATTCCAGATGCAGCGGATGGAGACTACGTTAAACTGCTCCCGGCTGGTACTGTGTATACAACCTATGTTCTTGGTGCTGGTGCTATCGAATACACCAACTGTGGCGTTAAAACTCCATATGAGTTAGACAGAGAAGCCAAGAAACACGGCGGTGAAGATTCTTTGATTTCCAGACAGAGAAAGATCTTCTCCCCATATGGAATCAGCTTTAAGCGGCCATCCTTTGTATCTCCGACTAATACCCAGTTAGAGACTGGCTCCAACTGGGAGATCGCAAACAATAACGCTTCTGGTACTGCAAAGTATTTCCCGATCAAAGCAATCGCAATCGCACAGATCAAGACACGCTAAGGAGGATTCCGGCATGGCATACGCAGATTATGAGTTTTACAAAACATCATTTTTCGGCGCAACCGTGCCGGAATCTGATTTTATGCGGTTTTCAGAAAGAGCCAGCGACTTTATTGACATGATGACGTTTGACCGACTGGCGGACGGCTTACCGTCTGATGAGCGGCAGCAGAAGCGGATTAAGAAGGCAGTGTGTACGCTGGCTGATCTGATGTATCAAATTGACCTTGCCCAAAAGAATGCTATTGCAGCAGCTAGCGGAACGTCAACCTCTGCTGACACGAGTGACGGAACGTCAACGGGAGTGATTACATCAAAATCAGCCGGAAGTGAATCCATCTCTTATGCAACCCC
>ERZ773229.2130-NODE-2130-length-12180-cov-3.143670_pt1 | contig 12180 bp, 8 predicted proteins | sample MGYA00580992_ERZ773229 | MGnify/ENA primary metagenome ERZ773229 (study PRJEB29015, sample SAMEA2737795) | human gut metagenome | biome: human gut; feature: human-associated habitat; material: faeces | place: China | collected 2012 ... | reverse complement strand
CATTCGCACGAAGATCCGCCCTATGGTATGATCGCGAAGTCGTTCCTCATTGCTTTCAGACTTTTTACCGGCTGACGTTTTCTCGTTGTTGTCCACATTCTCGGACATCTCCGATTTCTGCTCTGTGTCCATATTTTCGGATACTTCCAACTTCTGATCTGTGTCCGTATTTCCGGATACGTCTGACTTCTGATCCGTGTCCATATTTTCGGATACGTCTGACTTCTGATCCGTGTTCATATTTTCGGATACGTCCAAGATCAATGATCCATCATGCAATCGCACTTTTCTGGTAACATATTTTTCTACCTGTTCATAATTGTGAGTTACCATTATAACCAAATGGTCTTGCGAAAGATCTCGAAGCAATTTCACGATCTGCGCTCCGGTTTCACTGTCCAAGTTACCGGTTGGCTCATCCGCCACAATAATATCCGTATCCTTTGCCAACGCACGAGCAATCGACAATCTCTGCTTTTGACCACTGGACAACTTAGACGCACGCTGGTCTCTCTGTGCACTCAGGCCTACCCGTTCCAAATAATGAATTGCCTTGTCTCCAGCTTCTTTCTCAGGCACTCCCATGATCAAAAGCGCACTGACGATATTTTCTTTGGCGGTATAATGACCGATCAAACTATAATCTTGAAAAACAAAGCCGATCTTAGTACGACGATATTCTTCCCAGTCATCTTCATCATACTGAAATGTCGGCTGTCCATCCACATAAAGCTCCCCATCATCAAACGTATCCATGCCGCTAATGATCCTAAGCAATGTTGACTTTCCGCTGCCGCTTTCCCCTGTGATCGCAACAAATTCTCCCATGCGAAACTCCAGATTGATACCCTGCAATGCCTGTGTCACTGCTGTTTCGGAATAATAATACTTCGAAATATTTTGCAACTTAATTCTTACTTGCTGCATATTTCCCTCCTTTTTCACGTTGTACATACTTTGACTCCCAACATACTTTGACTCCCAAAAAAGCATATCATAAAAAAAGAGGCGAATCTTCCTGGAAAATTCTACCTCTACTAATATATTTTTTTCCGATTGTTGGAAATTTTACTGCAACATTCTATAATTATTGCTGTAATTTTACGTCCTGTCTTTGTTGATGAAACGCATCTGTCCTGCCTCTTCTCCATAACGCTTTGCAACAACTTCCAATCCCTGCAAATGACGACATTCAGAACATAGATTCCCAAAATCCAACGGCTTACCGCAGATCTGACAATACACCTGCGACACTGTTTTTCCATCTGTATTTTTGTACTGAATACGACCGTCACGGATCCATGCGCGTACCTTCGCATTGGAAATGCCAAAATGATCAGCCACTTGAGATTCATTCACATCATTTTTACGAATATAATCTTTCACTTCATTAAACAGATTCATTTCCATGCACGCCGGACATATATCTTTATTATATTTAGGATGTAATCTGCGTCCACACTGTTTACAGCTCTTTATCTCCGAATCCCCAAAACGATTTCTATCTACGATCATACTTTCCCTCCTCTTCTCATATTTCTGCAGCTGCCTTTATTCATAAAGCCGGCTGCCACGAACTTTCTGCTCTTATAAGAATAGCACTCTACGAAAATACCGTCAAGAAAAGATACGATCGAACCAGACTTCGTAAATTTGGAACATTGCTTGTCCAAGACCATCACGGATCCAAATAATCCCCCAAATTGCTATTTATTGTTGGAACAGGCTGTGGCGTTGTTGTGTTCTTACGTTTCGAGCTGCTGTCTGTTCCCTTATTTGAGGAAGAAGAATCGCTGTCTGTCCCGGCATTCCCGTTTGACGAATTCTTGGTCTGCGTATCATCATTCGACTGGTTATACTGCAGATTGGAAATCTGTTCACTATCCATATCATAAACATAACTTCCACTCACATCTACGCCATCTTCTGCTTCTGCCGCAAAATCAATCGTTAGCCTGCTCCCATTTTGTTCCGCGAGCTTGTACACCGCAATTGCTCCACTTTTAAACTGAATCTGTGTGTCATTATATTTGGCAAAGATACTGCTGAGAATATCATTACCGTCTTCCTGCCGGTACAGTTCCGTAGCTTTATCAACATCATACAGCACAAATGTCTGTGCTTTGGTGCCATTATAGATCAATACTGCATATCGTCCGGTCGAAGCATCAGATTGCGGCACCCACTTCAACTCGCAAAAATATCCCTTGACCTCGTTCATCTTTTTCTTGTTTTGGGACATCATGATCTGACCGATTTCCGGACTTCCGGTCGTGTCAGTGGTCGTCTGCACGCGCATACACTCGTTGCCATCGGCATCTTCCAAAGTCTCTGTCTTGCTGACGCCCGCTTCCTCTGTTCCCTGTGACGCCCTTCTATGCTGATTCAATTCATCAGACGATAATTTCTTTGCCAGGAACTTTGTTGCATCGCTGTCCCAAATATAGTACAGCTTTCCATCGGAGAGCTGCATATAAAACAAGTCCTTCACGTCCGATTCCTGACTCGGCTTCACAGACTGCATCGATGCCGCCTGTTCCCCATATACCGCCTCTGAGACGATCTGCAAACCGGTCTCCTGCATCTGAAACATTACGTACACATACGTCCGCAAGTTCTTAACCTGTTTTGCCGGTGTCGGCGTGACGTTCTCGGCAACCTTGCTTGACGCTGTTTTTGACTTGCTGTCCGTTTTGTTGGACAGCAATCTCCCGATCTGCTTTTGCTCTGCTGCATCCCACGCTCTCTGCTGTCCCAAAAGCAGTTCTTGAATCCCATCATTATTATAGTCACCGGTCTGCAGCTTCAATCCCTCCGGGAAATAAAGCGTATCCTTCGCAATCCCCTGCTCTCGAAACACTTTCTGCAGGTCAACAACTGCCAATTCACTGCCTGCTGCATCCGCAAGCTGCAGCTCGTAACTGTTTGCAAGGATCCTGCCGTTGGCTTCATTACGCTTATGCCGCAAGGAAACTGTCTGTTTCAGTCCACTTGGCGACAATACATCTGTCTGCGAAAGGATGAGATTCGTTTTTCTCGTGTCCTTATTTGCGGACAGTTTCTCACTCCCGGCATTCCACGTTCCTCCCGCCCATACATTTTGAACCGGACGTAACAAAAAAAGCCAGAAAAACATCAAAAGCAAAAGGATCACACTGGTCATTTTATAACACATTCGGTCGGATCCCTGATGCAGCAAACGCTGCGACCGTCTCTCTAAGTCTGTTTCAAAGCTTGCACACACAGTAAATGGCACACGGCTTTCCTGCGGTACAATGTTCAAAATCCCTTGTATATACGCATTCTTGTCTGCCGCACTGCATCTGTCCACGGCACATTCATCGCACGCCATCTGCTCATCCCGTCTAACCAAAAATACGGCAGCCCATAAGCAAGGATCGTACCAATGCAAAAGCAGCGCCGTTACATAAAACGCATTCCAAAGATTGCTTCTGCGAGCACGTCGACACTCCATATGTGCTAATGTATATTTCGCCTCCTGCACATTCATCGTTTCCGGCAAAAACACGCGATTCACGAACAGACCTGTCATGACCGGCAATTCGACCGCTGACTGGTACAAAGTACCCTCCAGTCGTTTTTCCCGCATACGGATCGCGGAACGCACCTTTCCCGCCCGAATCACCAAAAGAACTACCAATAACAGCATTCCTGCAAAGTATCCTATCGCCATGATCCGATAGAGAGACGTTACTTGTATGTTCGCTTGCCATACATCGTGCAGACTGCGAAGCAGTCCGCCATGCTGCGCATCGATATCAAGTCCTACATCTGCTAAAAATCGATGGTAACTGCGATTCCACGCCGGAACAATACTAAACATACTGGAAATCTGGATTGGACACACGATCCGCAAAAAATACAACCGCCACAGCCATACCATATATTTCTTTGGCAGACCACTTATAACCACACGCAAAAACAGCAGCGGCAGGAACAAACTCACAGCCGCCGCTTCCATTGCGATCACAATATAAAAAAAGCGATATAAAAAAGCAAAGTCAGCGCTTTGCTTTGCAAGAATTGCTAAAGCTATTCTTGGCGATGTCGCGCTACACAACAGCAATTTCATATCAATTAAAATATCCAATTGCATTACTATGCCTCCGCATTCACCTTCATTTTTTGTCCAATTACACATTATAAAGCGGTTTGTCGCAATACGCAAGCAGGAATAAAGCGATTTGCCGTAATACGTAATACGCAAGACTGAACTTTGGTTGCAATTCCCATGCCAACGTGGTACATTTGAACTACCGCTTAAAATGATAACTAGATCATAATAGAAAAATAAGGAGTGCCTATGAACGATTTATTTTTGAAAGTTGCTGCTGCAACGCCGGACATCCGTGTTGCAGATCCCGATTACAATACAGAGCAGATCATCGAATGTATGCAGAAAGCAAATACAGAGCATGCGAAGCTGTTGGTTTTGCCGGAACTTTGTCTGACCGGCTATACCTGTGGCGATCTCTTTTTACAAAAGGCGTTATTAGACGGTGCCATCTCCGGCCTAAACCGTATTCGGAAAGTGTCTGCTAATATGGATATGATGACCATTGTTGGTCTGCCTTTTTCTTATATGAACCGGCTATATAACGTAGCCGCTGTCGTATTCCATGGAGAAGTAATATGTCTGATCCCCAAAACTTTTATTCCGAATTATTCCGAATTTTATGAAGCAAGGCATTTTACAGCCGCCCCGAAAGAGGGCATTTTCCTTCATATGCCGGAACTTTGCGATGAGGAGGGATTAGATCTCATCTGGTTTGGCAGCAAGACCTTGTTTCAAGCAGATAATATGCCGGGATTGATCATTGGTGCGGAGATCTGCGAGGACTTATGGACTGCAGCGCCACCTTCTACCACACACGCTCTGCACGGTGCAACCGTCATTGTTAATCTGTCGGCCAGCGACGAAACAACCGGCAAAGATATCTATCGCCGTGAGTTGGTAACCGGACAGTCTGCCCGCCTTTTGTGTGCATATATTTATGCAGATGCAGGAGAAGGCGAATCCTCTACGGATCTTGTATTCGCCGGGCATAATCTGATCGCCGAAAACGGTACACTGCTCAACGAAAGCAAGCGTTTCCAAAATGGTATGATCCTGTCTGAGATCGATCTGGGGCGTTTAACCAGTGAGCGTAGACGCATTTCCACGTTTCCACAAATTGTTCCGGGCACCGACGAGTCAGAGAAAGATGCTTATCAGATTATTCATTTTACATTTCAGCAGGTGGAAGAGACAACGCTCACAAGACATTATGAACGAACACCGTTTGTCCCGAACAGTAAGGCAGACCGCGACCGCCGCTGCGATGAAATTTTACACATTCAGGCGATGGGACTCAAAAAAAGATTGGCGCATACCCATTGCACCAGCGCTGTGATCGGCATATCCGGCGGATTGGACTCAACGCTGGCTCTGTTAGTTACTGCGAAAGCCTTTGATCTGCTTGGACTTGACCGAAGTGGTATCGTTGCCGTCACGATGCCTTGTTTTGGCACGACCGACCGCACTTACCAAAACGCCTGCACACTCACAAAGCAGCTCGGCGCAACACTAAAAGAAGTCCCGATCCACGAAGCAGTTGAACTTCATTTTCGGGACATCGGACACGATCCGAGCAGCCATGATGTTACGTATGAAAACTCACAGGCCAGACAGCGCACACTGATCTTAATGGATCTTGCCAACCAGTCAAACGGTATGGTGATCGGTACCGGTGACATGTCAGAGCTGGCACTCGGCTGGGCAACTTACAACGGCGACCATATGTCCATGTATGGCGTCAACGCGTCCGTTCCAAAGACGTTGGTTCGTTATTTGGTATCCTATTATGCAGAAACGACGGAAGATCCTTCGCTGAAAGCTGTGTTATTAGATGTCTTAGATACCCCGGTAAGTCCGGAACTCCTGCCTCCAAAGGACGGCAAGATTGCTCAGAAAACAGAAAATATTGTAGGTCCTTATGAACTGCATGATTTCTTCTTGTATTATCTAATGCGTTTTGGATATACACCGACGAAAATCTTTCGTTTGGCAAAATATACATTTGCGGGAGAATACGATGATAAAACCATCTATAAATGGTTGAGAACATTTTATTGGCGTTTCTTCGCCCAGCAATTTAAGCGTTCCTGTCTGCCGGATGGGCCAAAGGTCGGCAGCGTTGCATTGTCACCGCGCGGCGACTGGCGTATGCCTAGTGATGCCTCCGCTGCTCTTTGGATGAAAGAATTGGATACGATCGAACAATCTCTTTGATGTTGTCAAAAACGTTCTAATGCCCGTGTCGGAATTTCATTGCCGGTGCGGGCATCTAATATGCTCTCTGTTTCGCTAAGTGCATTCTGATACCACATTGCTGCTTCCGCCAGATCCCCACACTCTTCAAAATAAGCTCCAAGTTCACAGCATAGCTCAGAAGTAGGTGCCGTCACTGCATCCCGCAATGCATATGCCAAAAAATGCGAAACATCTCCCGCCAAACGATAACCTCGTGTCAGCACACAGATTGCCTCTCGAAGCGCATCCTGTCCACTGTCCGGATCCTCCATTACTCTTTGGAAAAATCCCTTCGCTCTGTTAAAATCGCTGACGTCTCCACAGCGATACAATTCCATTGCATACATATGGCGCAATTTATCGGACAACAGTTTCTCACGATCCGCTGCGGCTGCCAGTGCCTCTAGGTCTCTTTTGGCATGTCCGGGCGATGGTCTGTGCTGAATACGTATCTCACTGTCAAACACAACCGGCTCCAAACGTAACGTCTCATGAATCGGATCGATCCAAGTAAACGAACGCAGTCTCTTATATAATTTAGGGCGGTACTCCTCCGCAAAATTATATACGGTACTAAGTTCCGGCGGTGTGCAATACAGCATTTGCACAATCTCAACTTCAGGCAGCAATACCTTTTTGAGCTGCAATAACTTCTGCAGCTCTTCCGGCTCCAAATATTCATCGGCATCTGCCGTATAAATGTAATCACCGGTTGCCTTGGAAGCTGCATAGTTCCTTGCCTCTGCAAAGTTTCCTGTCCACGCAAAATCATAGATCTGATCGGTATACGCTGTGGCGATCTTTTTGGTTGCATCGGTAGATCCGGTATCCACTATAATGATCTCATCCATCGCTGATGCCATGGACTCCAAGCACCGATTCAAAACTGCCTCTTCATTTTTCACAATCATACAAAGGCTAAATTTCATGCACTTCTCCCCCTGGCACACACTACTGCAGTGTCTCGCGCTTCATTCTGACACAACTTATTCTGCAGTGTCTCACGCCCTGTTCCAATGCACACACTACCGCAGCGTGTCTCATGCCACATCCTGATACATCTTATTCTGTGTCGTCCCCGGTATCGCCTCCGACATCATCCGGCTGTGTATTATCGCTCGGCACATCACTTGGGTCATCATCAATAGTCGTTGGTGGTTCCGTTACCTCCGGCTCTGCCTTTGGTGTTGCCGTAACAACCGGCTTTTTGGTTGCTTTTGGCTTTGCCGTCTCCTCCGGTGTTTCTGTCTCACGCGCCTCAGGATCGATCGTTTCACGTGGTTTTGTCGAGTAACTTCCATCTTTCTTGTCTGACTTGCTGCTTGATGAGTCCGATTCCACAAAATCCTTATTCTCCAGGCCGACATGAATCTCGTTCATAAAGTTTTCCCAAATTGTAAGCGGATACGTACTTCCGTACAGATCCTCTAATGTTCTTGGCGAATCATATCCCACCCATACCGTCGTTGTATAATATGGAGTAAATCCGCAGAACCATCCATCTTTTTTGTCGTTCGTCGTTCCCGTCTTACCGGCGCAAGACATATTGTTCAATTCATGTCCTGCTGCTGTACCACTTGTCAATACACCGGTCAAAATATCTGTCATGGAACGTGCTGCATTTTTATCATAGACTTTCGTTCCCTTCCGCTTGGTTCCGTTATTCTTCAAAATAACATTTCCCTCGGAATCTGTAATCTTCTTGATGCAGGTCGGCTCGCGATAAACTCCATCATTTTCGATCGTCGCATACGCAGAAGCCATCTCGACCGTTGTCACGCCGTTCGTCAATCCACCAAGCGATGCAGACAGATAATAGTCATTGTCTACAATATTGGCAAAATGCATTTTGAGCGGATAACTAAGACCAACCTTCGGCGTAATTTCCTTAAAGATCTTCCAAGCGACAACGTTCTTGGACTTCTCTACGGCACGGCGCAACGTGATCTTTCCAAGATAGCTGTTGCCTGAGTTGCTAGGACCACCCTTAAACTTCGAATCGTCCACGATCGAATTCGGTGTATAGCCGCGTTCCAATGCAGGCGTATATACCGCTACCGGCTTAAAGCAGCTACCCGGCTGACGATAACTCTGGAAAGCTCGATTCAACGTATAACCCGTCGTTGATTTCTGCTTACGTCCACCGACAATTGCAACTACGAATCCCGTCTCATTGTCAATGCAAGTAGCCGCGCCCTGTAACTTGTAAGTACCATCCTTTGTTTTTTCCTTAAATCCCTTCAGGGCATCATTCACACTCGTCTGCAGTTTTTTCTGTCTGGAACGACTGAGTGATGTATAAATATGATAGCCTCCGGTATTCAACTGTGTTCTACACTCGTCGTACAGCGTATCGTACTCTTTTTGATAATTTTTGCGATCTGCGTCATTGGCAAATTCATAGCGGAACTCAAATCCGTGTTGCTGCATCAACGCTTTTGTCGCACAACTGATCGCATAGGTAGCCATATAGTCCTGACTCTTGATCGCCTCTGCCGGATCCAGGACAATCTCCGTATAAGAAGCATCGCTGTACTCTGCCTCCGTAATTTTCTTTTCCTGCAAAAGCTGTTTCAAAATACGGTCTTTACGCTTGATCGTATTGTCATAATGCTCCAACGGATTATACGTTTCCGGTCGGTTCGGGATCGAACACAAAAATGCCACCTCTGCAAGATTCAACTCCGAAGTTCCCTTGCTAAAGTAAGCTCTGCTGGCTGACTCGATACCGTACTTTGCATTCGCAAAACATACGTTATTAATGTAAAATTCCAAAATCTGGTCTTTGGTATATTTCTTCTCCAGCTCCATTGCGTAAAAAATTTCACGCACTTTTCGCTCATACGTTTTATCATCCGTCAAATAGATCTTACGGGCAAGCTGCTGCGTGATCGTACTTCCGCCTCGAGAAATCTTTTCATGGAACAAACGACTCTTTACAAGCAGCACTGCCGCTTTCATAGTGGAGAGAATATTCACTCCGTCATGTTCATAAAAATCTCGATCTTCCGTCACGATAAAACAATCTTTCACCGATTGCGGAATTTGATCAAACGCCAAATAATAGGAATCTTTGTCTCCCCGCAACTTGGCGATCACTTTTTTATCTGCCGAATAAATAAAACTGGTCTCCGAAGAACGGAACGTTTCCGTCGTCGATGACTGCACATCCTGCTTTGCCTGATTGCGCCAACGCAACAGATCATCTCCAAATTTAACGTAAAAAACAATCATTACTGCCATGATGATCAATAATATGACAAGCAATGCAATTTTCATCGCCAACCGAAGCTTCGGATGCTTTCGCTCTTTTTTGCGGTGTGAACTTTTGTCCCCCGCTACTCTAAATCCACTCATATCCTCCTCTTTCTGCGCAGTCTTATATCAACTTTTTGCGCCCCTTATTTTCTGTATCACATTTAGCAATTTCCCCTTAACAACTCGCAGATCCACTCTTCTAGAGCTTTCCAGCTCGTCTCGCACGCTGATCTGCTCGCTTCTCCAAGAGGCTCATTATATGATATTTCGTACTTTTTACGGCATTATAATAGCATATTTCTATAAAAATTTCATCCTTTCCATAGCATTTCACAAAATTGTAAGATTCAGTCATGATCTCGTATGACATCTTTTTTAAGCCTTATTTCATAAATTCCATTAATAAGAACAAAGCCAGCGCTTTGCTTTGCAAGAATTGCTAAAGCAATTTTTGGTGGTATAACGTAACAGCACGAGTAATTTCCTATTCCGTAATAAAAGCAGAGGATGTACTTTTAGTCACATCCTCTGCCAGTAGTTATACACTTTTTAGTTGTCAACTCATGTTTCAAGAAACATAGTAAACATTACTTGATGACTTTCACTTTTATTTTGTATCGCTTCTTCAAAAATTTACGTTCCTTATACATTTCTGAGTTCTTTGGCGTTTTTATGGTAATCTTGGAAAGGTTACACTTTAATCCACGATGATAAAATATGCTGTCAATGTACCACCCAAGATTTTTTATGCCTTTAGGAACCGTCACACTTCTCAATTTAGGACATTCGAAAAAAACATATTCTCCAAGTTTCTTGACTCCTTCCTTTAGCACCACTGTCTTTAACTTTTTGCAATATTGAAATGTTAGATCCAGTTCCACTTTTCCATATACGGTTATCTTCTTCAACGCAGAGTTATAAAATGCATACGGCCCCAATTCTTTCAGTTTTCTAGGCATTCTAATGTAATTCAACGAGCAACACTCAAAAGCATTCTGTTCAATCACCTTTACCGTATCCGGCAGGATCACCTTTTTAAAGTTGGTGCAGAAAGAAAACGCAGATTCTGCTATCTTTGTTGTCCCCTTTTTTACTTTGACCGTTTTTGCCGTATACTTTCTTGGAACAGAAATTAATTTCTTTCCGTTCTTAGTATATAAAATCCCTTTATATGATTTTAACCATTTGTTGCCGGATGCTACGTCAAATTGCTTCAAATTCATCAAGAAAGACTGCATACCGGAACCATATCCTTCCTTCAAATAACCTCCGTCTGCATTGACTTTTTTTACTGTTTTTGGAATCTTTAAAACCTCAACTTTTGGTATTGGCCATTCTGGCAAATCCGCTGGTGCCTCTACCAATCTTCCATATACATCGCTCAATCGAACCTCTGTTACTGTTTTTCCATCAATTTTTTCCGGTATAGTAATGACTTTTTTGTCCATATTCATAGCAACAATAACTGCATGATTATCTTTCTCGGAATACCGATATATAAAGCCATCTTTTTCATCCCATTTACCTGTCATATCAGCATAAAGTTTAAAATATTTTTGTGTCAGTGTTGATTCCGTCTCATCCGCTTTTACAAGCGAATACTGATGAAACAATACCATAAAACTAAATAACATCATACATAAATAATATTTACATTTCATACGAATCCCTCCTGTTCAACTATACTTTTTGTTATCATGTTCCACATACTAATATTCCTAGTTTCAATCACAACGTGAATATGTTTTCCATGCCGAAGTTGTGCTGATAGACTTATCTAATTTTCTCGCATAAGTATATACCCTGTATAAGCAAATATCATTCTTTGGATTCTTCGAGTCATTTGCTCCAAAGCTGACCACGATCCCTTTCCTTACTCGTTTCTTTTTCATTTGCTTCTCCTTACCCATGTCACTTTTCACATGTAAAAATAGCTACTTTAGATACAAAAAATAATTCACTCTATACAGAACTTCCGTTAGTTACATCTTTAGTACACCATAGATTTTGTGCAGTGTCAACAATATCAGCGTAATCTTAATAATTCTTAAGAATTTGGACATATCTGATCATCTATATAAAAACCCCCTCGCCCCTTTTGAGATGCGAAATTGATGGATATCTGGTTGAAGATTCACAAAATACTGGCAAGGAAAATTCAAACCTTTTAACACCTTAATCATCATGAAAATGATTAAATAACTGAAACATTGAGAGCAAAACATATATCCAGAAAAAAGCACACATAAGCAAGCTGAATTTCTCAAAATCTTAATTCCAGTCAACTAACTACCTAAGAAACGCAAGCTGAATTTCCTAGAATTCTAATTCCAGTCACCCAATTCAATTCGTCCCTCCCCCTACTTCAATAACATAGTATAGTGGAAGAAGCTGCAGGGTATCTGCACGGAGAGACGCTGATGACCTCTACCTCATTGCAGGGATGGATGCTTGTGTGCTATCAGGGATTTCCATTAGGGTTTGCCAAAGCCACAAAAGGCACACTGAAAAATCATTATCCAAAAGGGTTGCGAACACAATATTAAGGAAGCGCCAATCGGGTAGGAGGTAGATAATTATCTTATCTACCGACCTCCCACACCACCGTA
>ERZ773229.2127-NODE-2127-length-12200-cov-5.377933_pt1 | contig 12200 bp, 10 predicted proteins | sample MGYA00580992_ERZ773229 | MGnify/ENA primary metagenome ERZ773229 (study PRJEB29015, sample SAMEA2737795) | human gut metagenome | biome: human gut; feature: human-associated habitat; material: faeces | place: China | collected 2012 ... | reverse complement strand
TCCTGCTTGACTTGTAGCTGTTACCTCCACTTTATAGGTTCCCGCCTCAGAGACTGTAAGAGTTTCTCCTGTCTGACCCAAGGTCTGACCATCTTTATACCATTGATAGCTGTAATTAATGCCCTTATCGTCAAGCACATGCGTTGTCTTTGCCGTTAAAACAATTTTAGAAGACGGACATCCTTTTTCTTTATCCGCTGAAACTTGGACATCTGGCTTTACCAGAGCCCATACTTCCCGTACTATCATATTGTCTGTGATCTCAGAAGCAGGATCCCAGGTAGTATTGTCACTTACATTAAGCCATCCAGTTCTTACGTAACCAGGTATCACTGCCGCTACAGGAACATCATTTGGACTCACTTTTTCTCCCTTTATAAGATAAATACTTTTTTCTCGATTAAGCACAGGAAAATCAGTAATGTCAGCAAAAGTCCTCAATCTAACATTAACTTTAACTACCCAATTTAAAGTTGCTCCTTTTTTTACCAGCTCCCTGTTACTGCCTTCTTTAGAACAAAAGTGTGACTGATAATTCTTGGCTATAGATTCACTATCATATATAACTACTGGCGTATCTGGATCGTCACCATATATAGGACCTACTAAAATAGGTTTGTTTACATTAAATGAATCGCGCACATGAATAAGCGGACTATAATTTTTACTGTCTGCAGCACAATAATCATCGGCAAGTGTTACGCTTCCCGTTATTACCGGACTGCCGCTAAGATACAGATCTGCGAAACCGGTATCTTCAGTCAGATTCGGATCCTCCCCCATCAAGACGATCGCATTTTCTTCAAGATTCTCTCCTGTTCCACTGTAATTATGTGCTATCGTTCCACCGAAAATTTCCACTTTCATATCATCTCGAGTTCCCTTAGAACATATAGCGAATATACCGGCTCCGCTTCCATTCACATGATTGCCGCTGATAGTTCCACCTTCTATATTAAGCAGACTATAATTATCTTTCGTTCCCTCTGTGTATATCGCACCTCCACGGTAACCCGCACTGTTATTACAGATTTCTGCATTTCCTTTGATGGTTACTTTTGAATACATTGCTGAAATTGCACCACCTAATCCGCCAGAGACATTACCGTATTCGTCAGGAGCTGCTGCAATGGCTGTATTTTCGTTGATGGTTCCAGATTCGATTTCTGCTTCAGAATAAATCAGATAAATTCCGCCACCTTCGCCGCGCATATCTTTAGGAGAAGGTTCTGTTGTTACTGTATTTTGGGTGATCTGGCAGTTTTCCCCATTTATAAACAATTTAGAAATAGACAAGTAGACACCTGCGCCCTGTCCACTTTTATTATGAATAATACTGCCTCCTTTTAAACTTACGTTTGAATCATTTATCGCATATATTCCACTGCCTCTTATTGACTGATTATCACTGATTGTACCCCCGTTTATGTTAATTTTTGAGTAAGACGAAAATATTCCACCGCCATACGTTGCACTATGTCCACTGATTGTACCTCCATTCACATTGACAGTTGCATCTAGCGCACGTATTCCACCGCCATACTTAACTGTGTTCTGCTTATCTCCTAGGATTTTACCACCATTCAGATTTACAGTACTATCGTATGATACAATAATACAACTGTTTCCCGGGAACGGTCCAATCTCAGTACCATCCGCTATAGTCAACGTTGCCAACTTTCCAGTCACTTCAATAGGATAATTAGAGAACTGGCAAGACTTACCATCCGGTGTTTTATTATTTATTATTATGTTTTCTAATGTTACCTTACCTCTACTTATATACAGCATACCTGACATATTGCTTTTTCCAGGGCGAAATGTCACATTGCTCAGTTTGATATCACTATCGACCTCCACACGATCAAGAAGAAAAATATCGCCACCTTGTGCAAGCTCTACGGCTTTCGAAAGAGTATTTACGGCAGACGTAGCACTCTCTCCAGTATTACCATCGTTTCCAGATGACGGATCCATGTAAACAGCCGCTTTTTCTTCTGTCTGCGCAGCTAGAACGCTGTCATCGGAAAACCCGCTTGCCTCATTTTCGCTGGAAAATCCGGTACGTCCTGAATCTTCGCAGTTATCTTCGATCTCAAAGGTATGTTCTGGCTCCATCATACCTTCGTCTTCTGCATCGGATATTGCAGCTGCCGGAGTCTCTTCTCCTGCATCTTCGGAAACGATCAGCTGACTACCATCAGTAAAAGTGTCTGCCAATACCGGAGTTACCGCCATCGTTGCGGACATAACGATACTCAATGCCCATGAAACAGTTTTTTTGAAACACTTTTTCTTCATACTTCCACCTTTCCTTTCTTTAATACATGATCTTCTGCGTCCTGACTCTTTTGTCCTCTTTTTCTGAATTTGATACATAATGCGGTAATCACGACTGCCACAGTAAAGGAAATGACAGCCACCAACACATAACCGCCTGCGCCTTCATGCAGCAGAATTGTGCCGTACATTCCCGTAGCGTTTATTGGCTGGCTTTGCATTATCCCCACCGCCCCCACAAGGGACAAAAACAGCAGGATACACAGAATGGATAAACGCCTGACTGTGCGCCGCTCCTGGCGGCGGTGGTATTCATGTATTCGCTTTTTACCAATTTGATACGCTTTTCTGTATCATATATGTCTTCCATCCTCCTTTCATAAAAAAGTCCTAAAAAGTCTTTCACTTATATAGGTACAAAAAAAACGAAAAACTCTCACCTGAAAATAAATATTTTTTAAAAAAATTTGAGAGCTGCCGAAACAGCTCCCAAAAGAGAAAAATCAGGTATCTAACTGCGGAAGATCAGTTTGGATCAGTACAGTCAGCAGATAAGCAATACTGCACCGCCTTTCCTGTGTCTGTCAGCAGTGCAAACAGACTGCCTGTACACAGAAAATCAAACCAGCAATTTTCTTTATATGAAAAAAGAGACACGTAACGTGCCTCTTATATGCTGTCTCCGCAGATATTTTCCGCGGAAACAGTGACAAACAGATCATTCTACAGTCAGCACCAGACCGATGTCTGACGTGAATGTTCCTTTCAGCGTTTTTACCTCGTAGCTGTCGCTTGCAAAGGTCAGGATAAAATATCTGCCCTTGTTACAGTAGTCTACAAGATATCCATAGCCGTATAACTGATCCAGTGCCTTTGACAGCTGCTTGCTCGGCTTTAATACCAGTTCATTTCCAGAATCTGATACCACAGCAAGTTCGTCTGCTGTCTTGATAAGCAGGAACCCGTCCACGTTTTCTTCCGCGGAGGATGCCTTGGAAGCCAGATCGAAGCTTCTCAATTCATTGTATTTACCACTGTAAATGTTGGTGAACGGTTTTCCGTTAAACTCACCCTGGAATACAATGTAATTGTCCGTACCTATGACATACTTGCCAAGCGGAACATCGATTTCATGATCCTCATCAGGATCGGTATCATACTCATCATGGTCAAGCAGAATTCCTTCCTGATCGTAGATCACGTACCCGGACGCATCTACAGTTTCTTCTGACGTCTTTTCATCCCCCTCTCCCTTTTCTTCCATATGAGTTCTGGAATAGTAAAGAAGAAGATTGTCGTTCGCCAGAGTTACTTTCTGCGGTACTGGAATTGTTATCCCTTTCAGTGCTGGACGGAACTCTTTACCTACATAATTTGGATCAAAGTACATCAGGGAGATTTTATCTTCCCCTGCCTTTACTCCAAGGAGGATCTTACGCGGGAAAATGGCTAAGATATGGTCGATCTCGATCTCTCCCTGTTCCGCAGCAGGATGTCCGTTCTTTACCAGCACACCGTCAGAAACATACCAGTTTTCCGCAGCAAGGTTCTCATAGGAATCTTTGATCACACGGAAGCAGATGGCATTTTTCTCTGTCATGTTCACTTCCGACTGTCCATCGATACAGTAAAGCGGAACCTCGTTTTTCTCGATCTCTCTCAGGAACAGTTCCCTTTTATTATCAGAAGTAAATCTGATATTCAGGCTTTCCAAGTAGTCATCTACCTTGATACGTAATACCTGAGCGGAAACGATCTTCCCGTTCTCATCTTTACAGTTGCTGTCTACAACGTAGAAACCTCCGTAAAGTTTGTTAAGTACGATTGTTCCTCTTTTTGCTCTGTTCATCTTCATAATTTTGTTTCTCCTTTCGTAATGAAAAATTTTATTTACAAAAGAATTATGAAAAATAAAACAGAAAATGAAAAATCTCCGCGGAGGTTCATGTCCGCGGAGAAAAAACTTAACTGATCTTACTCATGATCCTGCCACATCGAGCGCATTTGTATCGTGTCTGAGTGAGAGTCTTCTTTCCCTGTCTGATTCTTTTAATGCGAATTTTTCTGTAGTCATGGTTTTTGGCTACTTTGTTATATATTTGCGGCGAAAAACCCCGATGCTTGCGTCGGGGATGAAAGCCGCATAAATAAAGTTAAAAGAATCTTTTTCTTTACTGCCCCGAAAAAAGAGGACTTTTTTTCGTGTGAAAATCTTTCCTTCCAAAAACATGGTATCCTGAGCCAAAGATCAATGAAACGGAGGAAAGAAGCCATGCAGGAGAAGATCCCGGACCTGAAACAATTCCGCAAAGAGTCAAACCGCCATGTACTGGTACTGGAAGCACAGGTCTCCGAACAGGATAAATATAAACTGATCCATCTGTCCAACAACGTCCTACGGACTGCTGGAAATGACCTGACCGGCGTGATGAAGAAAAACTATGACCAGCTGGTCCGCACAAAGAGATGCCGGCACCTGCAGTCCCTGTACGGGAAGGCAAAAAAAGCCGGAAGTGATAAAGAAATGAAGGCTGTCGGTGCCGAAATGAAGCAGATGCAGGAGGAATATCACGTGACATGGGAGTTCTGCCGCCAGTCCATGATAAGGATAAATAAGCAGTACCATCTCAATTCCATCTTTGCCCTGACACAGGCAGAGGATGTCTGGAAGGGCGTGGAGGCCTGTCTATACAGGGAAGGAAAGACCCTCCATTTCAGGAAATACGGGGATCATCCGGAGATCCGGGCAAAACAGGCCGTACGCGGGATCATCGTCCGTTTGGACGGCGGCAGCCTGAACTTCAGGATCGGGGACATCACGCTCTTTCCCATCATCAATAAGCCTAGGCATACAAAGACAAGATGCGGGCATGATACCGGCGTAAAAGAGGCCCATGATCTCTTTGCTGAGGAAGAGATCGCAGCGGTATGCCATTATCTGGAAAACCCGGAAACAGCCGACCGTGCTGCACTGGAACTGTTCCGTAAAAAAGGGGAACTCATGGACACTTACCGTCCCTGCTATGCGTCCCTTTGTTTTAAAGAGATCCGCGGCAGGGTGCGCGTGTTCATCCACCTCACCATTGAGGGCCTGCCAAAACCCAAACGCCGGAAAGACGGAAGCCGCCGTCACCAGCTGGGCAGGGGTGTGGTTGGCTGCGACATCGGGCCGCAGACCATCGCCTGTACTTCCAAAAAGGAAGTCATCTTAAAGAACCTGGCAGAGCGGGGCATGTCGATCAAAAATAGGGAGCAGAAGGAAGCTGCCATCCAGAGGAAGATGGACCGTTCCAGACGGGCCATGAACCCGGAAAATTACAGGGAGGACGGCACCATCCGAAAAGGGAAAAAGACCTGGAAGAAGTCCAGGCGGTACCGGAAACTCCAGAAGCAGTACCGCAATCTGAGCAGGATCGCTGCCGAGAACCGGCATTTTGCCATCAACGAGGATGTGAACCATATCTGGGAGCTTGGGAATGTGTTCGTGACAGAACCCGGTAACGCAAAGAAGATGCAGAAGCGGGCAAAGAAGACGGAGCGCCAGGAGGAGCTGTCCGAAGTAAAGCAGAAAGACGGCACCGTCAAGATGATCCATAAGTACAAACGAAAAAAACGCCACGGACGCTCCATCCAAAACCGGTGCCCGGGGTATTTCCAGGCTCAGGTAAAGGCGAAGTTCGAGCGTTCCGGAGGAGTATATATCGAAGTCCCCTTTGACTATCGGGCAAGCCAGTACGACCATACCTGTGGCAGCTATATCAAAAAGCTCCTGTCACAGAGGATGTACTGCCTGTCCGACGGCACCAGGGTGCAGAGGGACTGGTATTCCTCTTTTCTTTTGTTCTGTATCGGGCACAGCCTGGACAAGATCAGCAGATATAAATGTAAGACTTATTTTGAGACCATGTACCGGATGTACCTGGCACTGGAGCAGTATATCATTGAGAACCATATCAGGGTCATGAACAGCGGGATCAAAGCCGCCTGACTATAGACTGCGAGGGAGGACTGACTATGCCTTCCGCATGTTGAAAGAAACATGGAATGCGTCCGCCAATACAGCCGTCCCCCGGATGGTTTTGGGCGCGAAGTGACGATGCTCTGGCAGAGAACTCTCCTCCAAAGCCCCTGCGGTGTACGGGGAGAGCCAGAATGCCACCATAAGAACCCTCGCTGCTTGCGGCGAGGAGTAGTCAGAAAATACTTTGTGATGGCACATGTTGTATCTTATACATTTTTTGTAAACATAAAAGTAATCATGGAATTTGTCAGCTCCGTAATACTGTTCGATCTTTCCGCCGTATGTATAGCTATGCGCAAGAGATCTTGTTACAGAAGTTCTCTTATGGCATTTTGTACATACCTTTGTTACTTTGAAATAGTCGTTTCTATTATTGCTCCTGATGTAGACGCTGTCGCTATTATATGAATGCCTGCAGCCTGCATATGCAGGAGCTACCCCAAAAATAGAGAATACCATGACCAAAGCCAGAGCAAACAGAATTGGCTGTAAAATCTTTCCTTTTTTCATCTTTCTCGCCTCCTTTCTGTGAAGACAATGTGCAGGAAAACTGCAATTATAAAAATAGCCGCCCATGAAGGACGGCTTATACTTAATATTCCTTTCTTAATTTTTCTATCGCATCCAGGTTTACAGAAGTTTTTGTTTTCTGTCCTTTGATGATATTATGGACAAGTTCGATGTTCTTTTCGAGCATTCCATTCCCGTTCATGAACAGATAATCATATTTCGGGATCATGGTGATTTCTTTCCTGATCTGGGCAAGGCGGTTTCTGCGGTCTTCTTCCGTTGTCTCTGTCCGCTCCATTCTGGCTTTTAAGTCAGGTGCCGGTGCTGCGACAAAGAATGAGATTGCAGTCGGGTAAAGGGATTTTACCTTCATGGCTCCTTCTGTTTCCAGAACCAGGATCATATCCCGTCTTTCCTCCAGTGCTTTTACAACCGGAGATGCCAGTGTTCCGTATTTATTTCCGCAGTATTCTGCAGACTCCAGAAAACCTCCGGACTCTTCCAGGTTCGCAAAGCATTCCGGTGTAATAAAGAAATAATCCACTTCATTACGTTCTCCGGAACGCGGTTGCCTGGTAGTTGCGGAAACAGAATAAATGTAATTATCACTTAATTCCTTCAATCCATCCGCAATGGCATCTTTGCCTGCCCTGGAAAATCCGGAAATGATGATCAACTGTCCCTGTTTTGGATTTTGGGTCTTTTCAAACTCTCTGATATCCGCAGCAGGATATTCATCATTGACCATTCCGTATCCGATGCGTCTTCCAGATTTATTAGCGAACAACTGGTAAAATAGGCCTTCAAATTCATACAGTTCTTCCACTGTATCAAATTCCTTTGTAGCCTCCAGGTTTCCCTCCCAAGGATGGTCTGAAATGTAATCCAGTCCTTTTCCGTCAGGTTCGGAAGTAATTATGGCAGTGTATTTTTTCTTCGTCTCTGATGACACTGTTTCTGCCTTCCTGGTTTTTCTTCGAGTCAGGAGCATATCTTTGTATCTGCAGATAAGTGCATCGAAGATGACATAAACATTCATATCGAACATTATAAAATGTTGCGCTGATTTAAGCCCTTTTGTTTCTAAAGAGTGCAGTTTGGGATTAAAGTAACGCATATTGACGCCGTTGATTTTTTCTGCTCCCGCATTTGTAAAGGCAATCTTCATGGTTTTATCCATGCCAATTTTCTGCGGATAGACATTATAACAACTCCAATCTTCCACATGAAAATATTTTTTCAAGTTGTCCGTGATCCAGTCCTTCTTATATTTTAAATAGTTGTAAAAGTCCATAACGTCCAACTCTCCGCGGATATCAATGCCCTTACTTTCCGATAAAGAGGTTTCAAGCAGTACGACCTCCAGGTTACTTTGTGGAAATAAGTATTTTAATTCCTCGTTGAATTTCTTGATTATGTTATCCATATTTTTTTCTCCTTTGATAATGATTATTTTTCCTGCGGTCAATATCTGTCAGACATGACCGCAGGATCTTATAATTTTTCCAAATAACCTTTCTGGATCAGCACCATTCCATCCTTGTGCTTTAATAGAAAACAGAACAGGTTTTTACAGGACGACGACTGCGGGATACATTTAAAGTTCACCGCATGGAATTCTCCATCCGTACCTTTGATCGTATCCGGTTTATTGGAAATAAGCAGCTTTGCACCACTCTTCTGTTTTAAGACTTTTCCTATTTCTTCCTCAAAGGTTTCAATGGGAAATTTCTTTCCAACCAGTTCGATCATTACTCTCTCATCAACGCTCATTATGTTTTTCCTCCGCAATTGTTATGACACATTTCTCCAGGTAATCCTTAAGACTGATTCCTGTAAATGTCTCAAACATTTTTTTAATAAGTGATTTTTCTCTATCTGTTCTAGCCTCTTTCCAGATGCCGATGATCTCATCGTAGATCCCGGTGTAGTCCTCATCACACAGCTCATCAAGCTGATCTTTCAAGATCGTATCCCCGTCTACGGAAAGCCCTTCTTGTGGAAGCTCATCTGCCAATTTCAGCATATGTCTGAAATTGAAATCCTCTAAAATTTCCGCTCCTATGCAGACAGATCCATCATCCCTTAAGCAGACGGACCCATCATTCCTGATCAGGGTGAATTCGAGGACTTCCAGTAAGTACAAGGTATTGTCACCTGTGTCCAGGCTACATTCATTCAGAGTGTCGATATACTCTGCATACCTGACAAGCTCCGCGGAATCCGGAAAAGCATCTGTATCCAGGTCTGTTCCCTCATATTCCAGGATCGCAGGATCTTCTTTCTTCACGTTTCCATAATAATTTAAAAAATCGAACGAATACTCTTTTCCAAATATGGTAACGGTAAAAGCATCCTTGGTTGAAATAAAATCCTTACTTGTGTCGATAGGTCTGTTGAATCTGAATTTTGCTTTTAAGATCATAATTTTTCTCCTTTGTTTTCAATATTTGCAATGACGTCCTTACAGAACGTCTGGATTGCATTTTGGATATACTCTCTTGAGGCATTAAATTCCCTGCCCGGTACATGACGGAAATCTTCAATACCTTCGCGGATGTATCTGATTGGGATAAAAAAATTACAGTCAGAATCACAGACTCCGTCAATGTCATACGGTACGCCATTGTCATCTACCCAACAAATGTGTCCGAGAGGGGCGCACCAGCAGATCTCTCCCCGGTGGAATGCATCTTTGAGCATGACTGCAAAGTAATAGCAGTATCCTGCGCAAAACTTTTGCCGGATGCTCTTATCATCTTCCCGAAAATCGTTTATAAATGACAATACCTGCTTATCCGCAGCTTCCTTTCCGGAAATGACATGGAGTTCCCGGAGCATATACTCTGCCAGAAACCTTTCTGCCTGGTTTTGCGTAATATGCTCTTTTTCGACTTCTTTTCTTAATCTGTTTCTTTCGATTAAGATCTGTGCTCTCATCCCCAGAGGGATCTTGATGTCATACATGCTGATCCTTTGTATACACTGGATCTTTCCAAGCATAACAATGTTTTCCAGTGACTCTGATTTGACCAGTCTGTATTCTCCATTTGAATCGTTTAAAACGCCTCTTTTCTCAATGGTTTCTCTTACAAGTTCCCCGTACTTATCAAATCCTTCCTGCGTGAACCAGCATCTGGTAGCTACATTGGGGTGTTCTTTGTACCATTTTGGTTCCTTTAAGAACCTCCCGATATATCTCCGCTGGTCAGGAAAAAAATACTGGAAGCATCCTTCCCATGGTTTGTCCGAACCAATCCGGACTTCATAGCGATAGAACATAAGTTTTAATTCTCCTTTCGTTTTTTTTTTACATGGAAAATATGGAAAAGCCGTGTAAAAAACGAAAAAGTGAATTCGAATTCACTTTTTGATTTTGTAGATGAGGTGAAGTACTATGATAATCAAATGGTCCTCGGAGGATTTCCGCTTTCTTGTGACGGTTTCTCAGCTTCCGAGATGCATGGCAGATGGAAGAACATATTAGGAAGATGTCATTAATGCCAGCATTATTATTTCGGAATGGATAGATACAGCCAAAAAACAGGAAGGACTATAACCGCTTTCTCAAAATAAAACCACAAAAAAAGAGGAACCATCCGGTTCCTCAATCATAAACAACTCATTCTTCCCAGTGATCTTTCGCCGCCAGGAAGAGATCAACTACTTCTTCCGGGGACTTGTCAATCTGCGGAGCTTCCGCGGAGTCCTCAAAATCAAGTTCATCAAGCTCAAACCACGGGTGGTCATCTTCCGTCTCCGTATCAAACTTCTTTTCCGGAAAGCCCACCTTGTCTGGAATGAAATACATTCCATCATCCAGACAGTAAATGATCGTTTTAATCTATTCGTCCGTATATCTTCCCGAAACGATCACCTTATTAGGTACCTTGTAATTAGATGCGTCTCTATACAGATATCCGATACAGGTGCTTTTATACAGATGTTCATAGTACTCAACATTACTTTCTTTTGGAATGATCCCATCTTTCGACCAGTCTGCGGCATCTACCTCCCTGTTAAAGCAGTCTTCACAGTTAAGACAGATCGTTCCGTCATTTACGGCATCTTCTGTTCTCTGGACCGCTTCGGTTAAATCTTCCGCCTCAACGATGACTGTTCTTGATATAGTTTCTCTGATTGTGATAGCATAATTTTTCATGGTATTCTCCTTTGTTCTTATATTACAAACCGGATATAGCCGAGCCCATCCGGAAGCTTCATGAATTCTCCGTGTCCTCCATGCATCAGCTTTCTTGCTTCTGTTCTGGAATATCCAATACTGCACCAGTCAGAAAAGAAATCTTCCATATCTTTATAATATGCGCAGATGTCCGTATGAAGTGCATAGCGCATAGCATGTTTTCCGATAGCAAGGACCGTCTTATCTGACAACTCAATATACTGTGACAGGTATTTCTTACTGTTTTCTGATAACGGATATGCGATATACCTGGTAAAGTTGTGGGCAAAGCTTTTGGCGAACGCCAGACATGTACCCGCTAACAGACAATGGCCCCAGGGCGTGTAGACGGAATATCTTCCGTCATAATTGTCGAAGATAAGAAGTCTGTTAATCTCGCACTCCAGTTTTCTCCGTTTGTTTTTAAGCATACGTTTTCTCCTTTCTAGTCATATTGTCGCGGATGATCGCTCTCGCATATTTATCCGGATCCATTTCATGATACTCAAGGAATCTCTGTAAGGCAGATTCTCTGTCTTTTATTCCGGAATATCCCCAGTTGGAAATTTTCCCTTCAGAATCCATGAAATGAAGATCGAAACCTTTTCTTGTAATAGCATCCAGATTTTTCCGATCACGAAGAATAGCTTCGTATGCGATCAGACACTCTCCATAAAGGACTGCCATCTGTCGGATTCCATCTTCCGTTTCTTCTAAGGTCTTGATTGTTCCAAGATTTAGAATATTAACCGAATCTGTAAGAGTATAATTACCATAGATCCCAAGATCCAGATAATATCCCTCACTTCCGCCTGGTTTTAATACAAAATGAGGATCAAATTCATAATTATATAACCCTACTTTGTCATGATTGTTAGCTGAAGCATATTCAATCAACATTTCTGGCCATTTTTTAGTTTCCTTGATTTTTAAGATGATTTCATTAAAAAAATCAACGTTTGTAATCACATCTTTTTCTCTTTTGATTTCTTTCAGCATAATTAAATCCTCCTTTGTAAAATATAGTGACTTTTCTTTTTGCGTTCTGAACTTCCGTAAGCAGTTTCATATAAATACTCTACCATGCTACAAGGAATTCCATGAAGCTCACATAAATGTTCAAAGAAATCAGTTTCATCCATTTCATCTACTGCAAATTCTGCTCGAACGGTACGCCTATTCCGAAATCGGCGGTACATTCATTCT
>ERZ773229.2125-NODE-2125-length-12204-cov-7.730430_pt1 | contig 12204 bp, 10 predicted proteins | sample MGYA00580992_ERZ773229 | MGnify/ENA primary metagenome ERZ773229 (study PRJEB29015, sample SAMEA2737795) | human gut metagenome | biome: human gut; feature: human-associated habitat; material: faeces | place: China | collected 2012 ... | reverse complement strand
AAACGACGGAAAAGTACCTCCGGAAACTCGAAAGCCGCACGGGTCACATCACCCGCGATTTGACTGAACAGTCAGAAAAGCCAGACGCCGCAAGGGTTTTCGGCTCTGATGATTCTATGGGTCACACGTCTAAGAAAATGATCGAGTCCTACGAGCGCAACATGAAGTAAGTCTTTTTCTCCGGAACACCGGAGGCGAAGACGGGGGCCGCTGCAAAAGCAGCGGCTCCTTTTCATAGAAAATGGTCTTGAATTGAATTTTTACATATTATACGGTAAATATGGGAGAAAATAGCCGTTTTTGAAAAACGGGAGAAAAGAGGAACGATAATGAAGCGATGCTTTACCAGTCTGACCGCGCTGCTCTGCTCGGCGGCGATCCTGCTGTGCAGCCTGCCCATGCAGGCGCTGGCGGCGGAGTTCCGGATGCAGACAGCCTATGAAGACGTCTTGCCGGACGAACTGACCGCGCAGGAAGAAGCGCCCGCCGCCCTGGCAGAACCGGAAGCGCCCGAGGCCGAAAAACAGCCGGAAGCCCCTCCGGAGGGGCCGGCCGTCTCCGTCCTCTCCACGGATAACAGATCCGGCGATTTTACATACAGCGTCCTGCCCGGCAATACCGCGCGCGAAGCAGCTTGCTTCCGGCGCGGCAGATAGCCGCTGCAAGCGCCGTCAACAGATATCCTGCGCAGAGAGTCGCCAGCGCGCCCACAAGACAGAAGACGCCGAGCTGCGTATCTGTCATGTGTTCGGCGCAGACGTCGATCTGCACGCCGAGTCCCATAAAGTTGATTTGCCGAAACACACCGGTGAGCAGGGCATACAGCAGATGCGCACCCTCATGCACGAGGTAGTAGGCGGCAAGTGCCGCCAGGATCCCGATGTATTGCCGCGTCCGTTTTGACATGATGGTTCCTCCTTCGCAGCCACTGCGTCAATCTGTGCCCGCTGTGCTCTGTTCGCCGGGCAGGATGGAGAATTCCTCGTTATACCTCCTTTGCCTGATATCCGCATGGTACTGGCAAAAGGTTCAGAAAGCGGTCAGGAAAATCGTCCAGAAATGGTCAAGATTCCGGCCTCAGCCGGAACCCGATGCCCCAGACCGCTTCAATATGGTCTTTGCCAGTCGCGTCCCACAGCCGAACAGCTACGCGGGCCAGCAGCTCCTTCGTGTCGAAGGGCTTCGTGAGATAATCCGCCGCGCCGCCCAGCAGCAGTCCGACCTTGTCCTGCACCGCCGTTTTGGCGCTGACTACAATGACGGAAATGCCCTGAAGCTGCGGCAGGACCTCCTCGCCGGACAGCCCCGGCAGCATGAGGTCGAGCAGAACGAGATCGGGGCGGCTGTCTTTCAGCAGAAGCAGCGCCTCCGTGCCGGAATAGGCGCGGAGCACCGCGTAGCCTGCCCGTTCCAGAACCTCCTGCTCCAGATTCCCGATGGCTGCGTCGTCGTCAATAATCAAAATTGTCTGCATTGTTTTCAACTTTCCTGTTTTTATTTTCGAAGCTGTCCGTCGCCGCCCATCAAGGCAGTCATTTCCTCAATGCGCTCCAGCGGGAACGGCGGCTGGCACAGCGGCTTCATGGCGATGGACATGAGTTTCATGGGGTTGTCGTCCGCCGCCACGCGGTTGGAGCTGAGCGCGCCGCAGCGGCGGCAGCGGTGAATGATGGCCCATTCTCCGCCCCTGCGCACCCAGACGGCGATCGGCTCCATGATCCCGCCGCAGTTACTTTCCCGGTCGCCCGGCTCAATGTCCAAATGCAGGCTTGCAAGGCAGTTCGGGCAGTGGTTGCGGTGGCCGGAGCCTGCGTTTTCCGGGACGACGGTCCTTCCGCAGACCTTGCAGATGAAGGTGTCGCTGCAGGCGTGGGTCTTATAGTAGCCTTTTTCAAAGGCTTTGCGTTTGTTTTCGCGATTCATGTTGCTCCTCCTGAAGATGTCGGTTCCGGTTCTTCGGGAGGAATGGCGTGTGATGGAATTTGCCAGACCTCCCGGTCAGACCACACGCTCCAGTGATAAAGTGATATGCTTCAAAAAGTTCTCCTTAAAATTGAAATTAAAAATTGCGTTTTCGTAATTGTACGGGATGCTTGTTCTTACGCCTGCATCTTCGATCTGTTCAAGAATCTATTGTCCTGATTTCAGATAAAAGGCTTCATACGCTGCGCTCCAATGCCGCAAGATCGCCTGGCTGAATGGCGCTGCGTTGAACCCCGTTGCGGCAAACACGCTGAACCGCTCGACGGCGCCGAAATACTGCGCCGGAACAAGCTTCGTGCCGACCGCGCCGACGAGCATCATGCCGAGGGCAGCAGCTGCGCATACGCCGTAGGAGCGGCACCGCCGGTCCTTCACACCGGCGGCAATGAGGATCGCCAGCGACACGATGGACAGCAGTACGACCGCAGCGGTGACGGCCATGTGCATAACGTCCTGAAATGCGCCGGCATAGCCGCTGCTTGACAGCGGGAACATCCGGTAGCAGATCGCAGAGATCCACTCCATGACGGCAAACAGATAGACGCCGGTGCGCAGCAGCTTTGGATTCCGGCCCTGTATGCCGATGCAGACGACCTCACACGCGTTATAGCCCGCACTCAGCTGGTTCCACAGCGCAAGCGACGGCGCATCCGCCGCGCTCAGATCGCTGATGGCCTGCGCCATCCAGTCATATCCCGGGTAGGGTGTATCTGAAAACTCATGATGTGACCGGCAGCGAGGGATTTTTGCGTTGCGCAAGACATTTTTTCGCAGGAATACTGACGTATTTCAAGGAAAAATGACGCGGCGCACCGCAAAAAGGCCCGCTGTCCGGGTGCGTTGGGAGTTTTCAGATACACCCTAGGCCAGCGGGGCAAATATCACCGCTGCCGCATACGAAAAAAAGCTGACAAGGCCGAGCAGGCCAAGCTTTTGTACCAGCGTTCGTTTCATTTTGTTCCTCCTGTTCAAAAAACGCAGTGCTGACCACGTCAGGCATGGTCAGCACTGCGTCCTTGCGTCTGGCTGATTGACTTCTTCGATTTGAAAATTTCTTGCGTTGATGATGCTCTCCCGGCGGCATTTCGGGCAGAAGAGCGGGAACTCCTGCAAGATTGTCCGCCGCAGCAGCCGCAGCCGCGTTTTTGCGCCGCAGACCGGGCACAGGACCCAGCGTTCCTCTGCCGCGCTCATTGCAGCGGCTCCTTTTTGTGAACCATACGGAAAAAAAGCGCCACATGGCGGCGGAGCATATCCAGACACTCCGCCTCCCGTTCCGGCTGCCGGTCGCAGATCCCGATCAGCGTCAGGACGGGCGCGACATACTGCATCGCCAGAGTATCCGGGTCTTCCGCCTGAAGCTCACCGGCTGCGATAAGAGCGCGGAAGATCCCGGCGTGGTAGGCGAGCAGCCGGTCAACGTACCGACGGGAATACAGCGCCGCCAGCTCCGGTGAACGGAACTGCTCAATGGTCATCATGCGCCGAAAGCGGCTGATCGGCGCATTGTGCAGAGAGTATTCAAAAATCTGCCGCACCTTTTCAAACAGCGCTTCTGCTGTGATCTCCGTAAAGACCGGAATGTCCTGCGGCACGTTCTGTACATGAATGTCGATTTTTCCGGTGTCCGCCTCATACTGTGCCGCCGTGGATTCCACGATCGCGTCAAAAATGGCCCGCTTGCTGGGAAAGTGGTTATAAAGAGAGGGCGCCTTGATGCCGACCGCCCGCGCGATCTCGCCCACGCTGACAGAATCGTATCCCTTCTCGGAAAACAGCTCCAGCGCCTGTTCCAGAATCCTCTCCCGTGTATCCTCCTGCTTCATCACTTCACCAGCTAACTAATATTCGTTAGCTTCAATATAAAGGATTTTTCCGGAAAAGTCAAGCCCCAAAAAAGGCTCCCCTTTGTGCAAAGGGAAGCCTTTGGATTGTATAAATTTACAGCGTTGCGGCCATGACGGCTTTGATGGTGTGCATACGGTTTTCCGCTTCGTCGAAGACGATGGACTGGCTGCTCTCGAAGACCTCATCCGTGACCTCCATCGCGTCAAGTCCGTATTTCTCGCTGATCTGTTTGCCGATGGTGGTGTTCAGATCGTGGAACGCGGGCAGGCAGTGCATGAAGCGGCACTGCGGCCCGGCCTGCGCCATGAGCTTTGCGTTGACCTGATAGGGGAGCAGGTCGTGAATTCTCGTCTGCCAGACCTCGTCCGGTTCTCCCATCGAGACCCACACGTCGGTATAGATCACATCCGCGTTTTGAACCGCGTGCATCGGCTCTGTGTCGAATTCCAGCACCGCGCCGGTCTGCGCGGCGATCGCTTTGCACGTTTCGATCAGAGCCTTATCCGGGAAGTACGCCTCCGGCGCACAGGCGACAAAGTGCATCCCCATCTTTGCGCAGCCGACCATCAGGGAGTTGCCCATGTTGTACCGCGCGTCGCCCATGTACACGAGCTTTTTGCCGGTCAGATTGCCGAAATGCTCCTGGATCGTCAGGAAATCGGCCAGAATCTGCGTGGGGTGAAATTCGTTCGTCAGTCCGTTCCAGACGGGGACACCCGCGTATTTTGCCAGCTCCTCGACGATCTGCTGCCCGTAGCCGCGGTACTCAATGCCGTCGTACATACGGCCAAGCACGCGCGCAGTGTCGGCGATGGATTCCTTTTTGCCGATCTGCGAGCCGGACGGGTCGAGATACGTGACCGTCATGCCCAGATCATGCGCCGCGACCTCGAACGAGCAGCGCGTCCGCGTGCTGGTCTTCTCGAAAATCAGCGCAGCCTGCTTGCCCTCGCACAGCCGGTGGGGGATACCGGCCTTTTTCTTTGCCTTGAACTCGGCGGCAAGCGCCAAAAACTCCGCGATCTGCTTCGGCGTAAAATCAAGCAGCTTTAAAAAGCTCTGTCCTTTGATGTTCATGTCGTACTCCTTTTTATTGATGCGCCGCGAGGAAGGCCGCGACGGAATCCAGCTGCGCCTGTACCGACGCGGGGCCGGTGCCTCCGGCGGAAATGCGCCGCGCCACGCAGGTCCTGAGCGAAATTTCTTCATACAGATCGTCCGTGAAAACGTCCGAATACGTCTTGTAGGTTTCCAGCGGCAGCTTCTCAAGCACGGTATCATGCGCGATGCAGTACGCCACAAGCTGACCGGAAATTTTGTACGCACTGCGGAACGGAACGCCCTTTTTTGTCAGATAATCGGCCAGATCCGTCGCGTTGATAAAGCCCTTCTGCGCGGCCAGCAGCATAGCCTCCGGCTTTGCACGAAGGCTGGAAAGCATCGGAGCCATGATCTGCAGGCAAAGCTTCGTCGTGTCCACGCAGTCAAACACGGCCTCCTTGTCCTCCTGCATATCCTTATTATAGGCCAGCGGAAGCCCCTTGAGCGTCGTCAGAAGCGCGATCAGATCGCCGTAGACCCGCCCGGTCTTGCCGCGGCACAGCTCAGCCATGTCCGGGTTTTTCTTCTGCGGCATGATGGAAGAGCCGGTCGTAAAGCCGCTGTCCAGCTCAATAAACTGAAATTCCCAGCTCGACCACAGGATCAGCTCCTCGGAAAGCCGCGACAGATGCATCATGACCAGCGCGCACGCGCTCATCAGCTCCACGCAGAAATCGCGGTCCGATACGCCGTCGAGACTGTTTTCACACACGGCGGCAAAGCCGAGCTTCTGCGCTTCAAACACGCGGTCGGTCGGATATGTCGTCCCGGCCAGCGCACAGCAGCCGATGGGGGAGGCGTCCGTGCGCTTATACGCGTCCGCAAGCCGTCCATAGTCGCGCTCCAGCATCATCGCATACGCCAGCAGCTGCTGGCCGAATGTGATCGGCTGTGCCCGCTGCAAATGCGTGTAGCCGGGCATAATGGCGTCCTTGTTCGCCTCCGCCTGCGTATGCAGCGCCTGCATGACGGCCAGAACCAGCGCTTGCAGCGCCTTGATCTCATCCTTTAAATACATCCGCAGATCAAGCGCGACCTGATCGTTGCGCGAACGCGCCGTGTGGAGCTTTTTGCCCACATCGCCGATGCGCTTCGTAAGCTCCGCCTCGACAAACATGTGAATGTCCTCCGCCTGCGGGTCGAGCTGCAGCGCCCCGGATTCCAGATCGGCCAGAATGCCCGCCAGACCGTCGATGATCGCATCCGTATCCGCCTGCGTCAGAATGCCGCATTTGGCAAGCATTGCGGCGTGTGCCATGGAGCCGGTGATATCCTGCCTGTACATCCGTCCGTCGACGGCGATCGAAGAGTTGAATGCGTCAGCCAATGCCGAAGTCTCCACCTCCGACCGGCCCGCCCAAAGCTTGTTCATGGTGCGTTCTCCCTGCATGATATTTGCAAAGCCTCCCCTTGCCATGCCCCGCATGGTAAGGGGAGGTGGATTTTTACAGCTTCCCCTGCTCCCGCAGCGCCTGCACCTTGGTCGGCAGGCCCCAGATGTTGATGAAGCCCTCGGCCTCGGCCTGGTTGAAATCGCTCTCACCGAATGTGACGAGATTCTCAGAATACAGAGAATACGGCGAGGTAATGCCGGCGTTGATCATGTTGCCCTTGTAGAGCTTGAGCTTGACCGTGCCGGTGCAGAATTCGTTGGCCTTTTTCGCGAACGCTGTCAGCGCCTCCTGCAGCGGGGTGTACCACTTGCCGTTGTAAATGAGGTCGGCATAGTCGACGGCCAGCTTTTCCTTCATATGCAGCGTTTCCTTGTCGAGCGTGAGCATTTCCAGCTGCTCATGCGCGAAATAGAGGATCGTGCCGCCCGGCGTCTCATAAATGCCGTGATCCTTCATGCCGATGAGCCGGTTTTCGACGATATCCAGAATACCGACGCCGTTCTCGCCGCCGAGCTTGTTGAGCTTGCGGATGATGTCGGAAACCTTCATCTTCTCGCCGTTGACCGCCACGGGGACGCCCGCCTCAAAGCTGACGGAAACCGTCGTGGGCGTGTCGGGCGCCTGATAGGGGGACACACCCATTTCAAGGAACAGCGCCTTGTCAAGATCCGGCTCGTTCGCGGGATCCTCAAGATCAAGGCCCTCGTGGCTCAGGTGCCAGAGGTTCTTATCCTTGGAGTAGTTCGTCTCGCGGGAGATCTTCAGCGGCACATGATGCGCTTCGGCGTAGTCGATTTCCTCGTCACGGGACTTGATCTCCCACTCTCTCCACGGTGCGATGATCGCCATGTCGGGTGCGAAGCGCTTGATGGCCAGCTCGAACCGGACCTGATCGTTGCCCTTGCCGGTCGCGCCGTGCGCGATGGTGTCTGCACCCTCGGCCAGCGCGATCTCGGCCAGCTTCTTGCCGATGACGGGCCGTGCAAACGCGGTGCCGAGCAGGTATTTTTCATATTTCGCGTCCATCATGACGGACGGGACGATAATCTCGTCGCACATCTCGTCGGTGAGGTCGGCGATGATCAGCTTGCTCGCGCCGGTCTTGATGGCCTTTTCCTCCAGTCCGTCCAGCTCGTCGCCCTGACCGACATCAGCCGCGACGGCGATGATCTCCGGATCGTTGTAATGCTCCTTCAGCCACGGGATGATGACCGAGGTATCAAGGCCGCCAGAATAGGCCAGAACGATTTTTTTGATCTTGCTCTTATCCATGTGAAAACCCTCCATAAAGCTCCGTTGTGCGGTTGTTTTTCTTTATGCGCGTAATATACACACTTTATGCAGAAAAGTCAAGCATAAAATTTATAAATATTCATTTATGTGAAAAAACAATGCATACCCATCCGTACACGCCCGCCGTTTTGTGCAGAATGAAAAAAACTTTACTTTTTCCGCCAAAGCGCGTAGAATTTGAGGTAACAGACAGCCTGTGCCGCAGGGGCGGACGACTCTGTCCGTCCGTGTGAATAGACCTCGATTTAATGAAAAACACGGAAAGAAGCAGCGCCCGGGGGCGGACAGAGTCGTCCGCCCCTACAGGGGACTGCATACAGGAATGAATATGCAAAAAAAAGCTGGTTTTGGAACCCTCGATCCCCACCGGCGGGATCTCTGCGCCGCCGTACTGGCGCTCTGCGCACCGGACTTTGCGGAAAAACCCGCCTCTGCGCAGGAGTTTTTAGCCGCCCTCTATCAGAAGCTCTGCGCGCAGATGTTCCCGGACGGCCTGCCGGAGGTTCCCGTACTGACGGCGGACGAGACGGCGTACCTGTCCGCGCTGGAAGCGGCGCTTTACGGCCCGGCGGACAGCTTCGACCCCTATCTCGATCTGCTGCCACTGCCGGAAGACGCGATTTCCGGAAGCCGCGTGGAGGCGCAGTATGCCAGATTTGAGCAGGCCGTGCGGGAAAGCCATCTTATGGCCGTCATGCGCCTCGGCATGGAATCGACGCCCTTCGACCCCGCATCGCATACCATCGGCGTCCACAATATCGCTCTGCACACGGCCATTCTCGCGAAAAAGGCCGGGTTCCCGGTCGACCTGCCGCTGGTCAGCACGGCGGCGCTGGGGCATGACATCGGAAAATTCGGCTGCCGGGGCGAGGATCTGAGCCGCATTGCCTATCTGCACTATTATTACACCTGGCAGTGGTTCAGCCGCCATGACATGGAGGAGATCGGCTATATCTCCGCCAACCACTCCACGTGGGACCTGGAATTTGAAAACCTGCCCATCGAGTCTCTGCTTCTCATCTACGCGGACTTCCGCGTCCGCGGCACGAGAGCGCCCGGCGAAAAGGAGCGTATGCGCATCTATTCGCTCAAGGATGCGTATGAGATGATCTTTTGCAAGCTGGCCGACATGACGCCGGAAAAGACGCTCCGCTACCAGAACGTCTATCACAAGCTGAGCGATTTTGAAAATCTGCTCCGAAGCCGCGGCGTCAGCCCGGAGCTGACGGAAACCGAGCTTCTGCCGCATGAGACAAAGGATCCATCGCTCATGAACGCGGAGCAGGCGCTTCAGGCGCTGCGCGACCTGACGCTGGACGGCTCCATCCGACTCATGCACACGCTCTCGACCGACCAGACGCTCGAACAGCTGCTCGAACAGGCCAAGGGCGAAAAAAATCTCCAGCGGATCCGAATGTACCTGCGCCTGCTGGAGGAATACAGCACCTATATGACCAGGGCCAACAAGCGCAAGACGCTTGTGCTCCTGTATGAGCTTCTCATGCACCCGGACGGCGACGTGCGCCGCATCGCCGGGCGCATCATGGGCAAAATTCTTGCGAATGCCGGCCCGCGCTACCGCAAGGAGCGGCCGCTTTCCGCGAAGGACGGCCAGATGCCGCCCGCCGTGATGGCGCTTTTGTCGGAATCTGCCGAGCTTTGGACACATTATATCGGCCTCTGCCTGCACCCGGATTACCGCATTTCCAGCAAGCACGCGCTGCGCATCTCCAACTCGCTCAAGACCATCTGCCAGAGCCTGTTTGCCTCCTGCGAGGAAAAGGAGGCCGGGCCGCTGGTCAAGCCGCTTCTGAACGCGCTGACCGAGGCGCGGGACGAAGACCGGTTCGTGCTGGTCGACGCGCTGTGCCATGTGCCGTGCCGCTATCTGCCAAAAAAGGAGCTGCCGGAGCTGTCCGTCCGCCTTGCCGCCATGCTCGGCACGGGAAACACGGAGCTGGATATTATCACGCTGCATATGCTCCTGCGCCTGACACACGCCGAGCAGGGCCTGCGGCCGGCCGTCTGCGCCGCCGTGCGGCAGTACGCGCCGCGCTGGGAGGATCATCTGGCCCACGACTGGCTCAAAGCAAGGCTGCTGGCGGAGCCGTTCGCGGCGCTGGACGCGCGGACCGTCTCGCAGATCCACCTCAGCAACCTGAAAAACGCCGTCCACTGGACGGTAAAGCTCACGCAGATCAATATGCTGCTGGAATATGTCCGGACGCACCCGGAGACGGCGTTCCACACGGCGCTGCATTTTTCCAATCTGCTCTGCGTCAGCGAGCATCTTCCCGTGCGTGAGGCGGCGGGCAACGCGCTGCTTTCTGTGGCCCCCGATCTGCTCGTCGACCAGATCAACGAGATCGGCATCGACCTGACGCGCGAGCTGGAATCCGGGCAGGAGCAGATCTCGCGCTTCATCCCGCCGTATCTGGGAAGGCTTTTGTGCCTGCTGCCGGAAAAGGAGCTGGGCGAGTCTGTAGAGTCTATCGGAAAGCTTGCCTGCGGCGCGTCCATTCGGCCTGCACGCGTGGCGCTGTTTACGCTCGGCGAGGCGCTGAATGTGCTGCCGGAGCAGGAGGCGCAGATCGCTGATCACATCCTCGGCCTCATCCTCACCGGCATTTCCCACTATGACGAGACGATCCACCAGACGGCGCTGGCCGTCCTCTGCCGCGATATTTTCGGCCGCGACCAGCTCTCTCTTGCCAGAAAGCATGATATTTTCGTCCGTCTGCACAAAAAGCTCCTGACGCTTTTGGCAGAACCGCGCACCGGCCAGCTGACATTCTTCAACTGCGCGGCCATGCTCAACCATCTGTACCGCTATACCGTCCGGCAGGAGCTGCTGGAGGGGCCGTTCCGCTTCCCGCCGGAAAAACCCGCCGCGTTTTTCCCCGGCACGTTCGACCCGTTCTCCGTCGGCCATAAGCAGATCGTGCAGGAGATCCGCGCACGCGGCTTCGAGGTCTATCTGGCCGTCGACGAGTTCTCGTGGAGCAAGAAAACGCTCCCCAAGCTCCTGCGCCGCCGCATCGTTTCCATCTCGACCGCCGACCAGTGGGACACGTATCTGTTCCCCGACGAGATCCCCGTCAACATCGCCATGCCGGACGATCTTGCCCGCCTGCGGCAGCTGTTTCCGGGCAGAGACATCTATCTTGTCGCAGGCAGCGATGTGATCGCCAACGCCTCGGCGTACAAGCACACAGAGCCCGGTACGGCGGCAGACTATGACCACATCATCTTCTGCCGCGACGGCAGCGCCGACCGCGCGGCCCTGGCCTCGATCATCCGGGGAAAGCTCCTGCTTCTGTCGCTGCCGCCGTTTTATGAGACAGTCAGCTCCACGCGCATCCGCGCCTCGGTCGACCAGAACCTTGATATTTCCATGCTCGTCGCACCGGTCGTGCAGACGTATATTTATGAATGCGGCCTGTACGTCCGTTCCCCGGAGCAGAAGGATGTGCTTCGGCGCGAAGCGCTCTATTTCCGAAATGTCACGCAGGACGAGCAAACGCTCCCGCAGGCCGTCCGGGCCTGTATGCGGGGCAAAAAAGCGCCCCGCGCGGCGCTTCTGCTGGTAAGACCTGCGCGTCTGCTCGGCTGGGCGGCGGGACATACGATTTTGCTGGACGATCTGTATGACGCGCTCGGCTCTCTGGACGCGTGCAGCTATGTGCGCCAGCACGCCTCCGGCCAGATCCTGTTCGTTGATGCGGCGCAGGCCGAGGGGGAGGACGCGCTGCGGATGCTCCTCAACGAGCTGCTTGCCAGAAGTCTTGAGCAGGGGCACACCTATGCGCTCTGCCGCTGTGGGGAAGACCAGACGGAGCTGCAGAGTGCCCTGCGCCAGCTCGGCTTTACACAGGCCGCAGACGGCATCTATTATGTCGATATGCGCAACCCCGTCATGCTCCTGCAGGACGCCATGCTCTGCATCAAGCCCCCGCACCGCGACGCACCCGCTGTGCGCGAGGCCGTTTTGCAGACCCGGCCCCGCCTGCGCATGGCGCTCAGCGCCATGTTCCCTGGCAAGCTCCTTCTGTGCTTCGACACAGAAATGCTCAATCAGGCCATTGCCCAACGCATTGAGCGCATGAACGGCGTGCAGGACGTGCCCGAGGGCGTCTGGCAGCTCGGGCCGTATATGTGCGTGCCCTACGGGAAAATTTTTGCGGACGCCATCGTGCCCAATACGGTCACGAAGACGCTCCACGTGGAAAAATGCTACGCGCCCGACGTGCGCAGCTTCACGATCGAGGAATACCCGGATTATTCTCCGCTGCCGGGACAGGTCCGCACGCTGCGCTCGTTCCACCGGCCCATTATTCTGGTCGACGATCTGCTGCACAAGGGCTACCGCATCGAAAAGCTCGACCGCGTCTTCCGGCAGGAGCAGCTTGCCGTTGACCGCATCGTCGTTGCCGTCATGTCCGGCTATGGCCGCGATCTGATGCGCGTGCAGGGCAGACGGGCTGAGTGCGAATACTTTATCCCGAACCTTCATTATTGGGTCACGGAGAGCCTGCTCTATCCCTTCATCGGCGGCGATAGCGTCGCAGGCCGCAGGCAGAAGGAG
>ERZ773229.2119-NODE-2119-length-12217-cov-70.497122_pt1 | contig 12217 bp, 12 predicted proteins | sample MGYA00580992_ERZ773229 | MGnify/ENA primary metagenome ERZ773229 (study PRJEB29015, sample SAMEA2737795) | human gut metagenome | biome: human gut; feature: human-associated habitat; material: faeces | place: China | collected 2012 ... | reverse complement strand
GTGATCCACGTATGAAAGAGCGTAAGAAATACGGTCTCAAAGCAGCTCGTAGAGCTCCTCAGTTCTCAAAGAGATAATCTTTCAAGAACGAAGATATCAAGAAAAGCCCATTTTTCAAGGGTTACAGAAGTTGTGGAATGCCGTCAGATGTGCTGGAATTTACATCGAATGCAACACATATGCAGCAGGTATGCAACAAAGATATTGATATGTATAGGACATTTTTCAGTAGAGATACTGGGGAATGTCCTTTTCTTTGTTTAAATCTTATTAATCGCATCTACAAGCTCCTTTATATCAAAGTGGGTATACACTTTCTCTGTGAGTGTCATTGCACCTGAGTGCCCCGCAATCTTTTTGATAATCGTCTGGTTAATACCAGCTTCTGCTAACATTGAGATGCATGTATGTCTGCAGCAGTGAGGTGTACGATTAATACCTAGCTGTTCCATCAATGGCTTGAAATAGCTATCGTAGTAGTTTCGGTATTCAAAATGTTTTCCAGCTTCTGTATGAAGTAAATATTCACATTCAGAGCAGGATTCATACCAAGCTTTGTAATATGGCAGAACTTTGTCTGCTATTGGAACTTTTCTGATACCATTTTCTGTTTTACTACAGATAACATCAAAATACTGTTCATTCAGATGAACATTCTCTTTCTTCAAATCAAGCATTTCAGAGATACGGACTCCGCTATATAGGAGCATCAATACTATCTGATAATATTTGTCTTCCTTTTGTTCCCAGATAATATCAATTTCATTTTTCTCAAACTTGTTTCTATCGTATTTGTTAGGGTTACGATCCTTGTATTGAACAATATCAACGAAGCTTGAATAATCTTTGTTGCAAATATCATTTTTCAAAGCATAATCAAATAGCTGGTTAAACAGGACTTTGATTTTCTTGAGTGTAGGAAAATTCTTACCGCAGGTATCAATAACAGTCTGTAAATCAACTAATTTAATATCCTTGAAAATTTTGTTGTAAAGGGGTTCACAGGATTTATAGGATGCTGTGTATCCTTTTACATTAGATTCAGATATAGTAGGAAACTTACGCTTTGACCATTCTTCATAGACATCTGAAAATGTCATCTTAGCAGCCTTGGTATCAAATGGATTATTATTGTAATCAGCAAGCATTTGCAAGCCATCAGCTCTGGTAGCTGCATATCCAATTGTAATCATATCCTGAACCTGTTTGTCTTTCGCCTCATCGTAGTGCCAGCCTACAGTTTTTCTCACTTGATAAGGTTTTCTTCTTTTGCCGGAAAGTTTTACAACGCTTCCGTATCCGTTGGGTAACTTCATAAGCACCATCCTTTCGCTATTTACTAGAAAGCTGATAGCAAACGGATAAAATGATTGTTATTCGTGGGTTACCTTTGTCACACTTGGGCGAATAGTCTTCCATATTTCGTAATTATCCTGTGTCTGGCTGCCATTATCAAGTAATTCTTTCATAGCCTGCCAGTCTTTAAGAAACTGAACAAGATTCTTATTGGAAAAGAATATACCGGGCTCTCCGTCTAAATCCTTGATAGAAATGTCAAATGTTTCATCAATAGCAAATAGTAATGGTAGTACATCACCATCAGCCTCGATATCAAATTCCATCAATGAATTAACATTGACACCAAGTGCATCTGCAATTTTTCTAAGCTGTTCAGGCTTAGGAAGATTCTTTCCAAGCTCATACTTACGGATTGCAACTTCATGTATTCCACAAGCTTCGCCTAGTTCTTTCTGGGTTAAACCACGAAAGGTTCGTATTAATTTAATCTTTTTACCAGTATTCATTGCCTCAACCTCCTGTGATTGTAAATGTAACACACTAATATTTAATAGTCAACATTAAATTTTAAACTATTGACAGAGCAAATAAAGGTCTGTATAATACAAAACATAACAGAGCAAGAAATGCTCTATATAAAAAGAGGAGGTGGTAGAGATGCCAGAAGTTATCTATCAGGGTGATTTACCAGCTTTTACAGGGAGAAATGTACCAATAAAAGAGATTGCAAGTGCAATAGGGAAGGACGCACAGTATGTAAGGCTGGGAATACAACAAGGATTACTCAAATTTGGAACGGCAATAAAGGTGGGGAGCTCAAATGAGTTCAGCTATTATTGTCCGGATAAAAAAGTTTGGGAAGAAACAGGATATTTTAACAAAGAAGCAGTATAGCAAGGAGGATGAATATGGTTGAAAAACAGAATGTTGAACTGAAACTTATTCATATGGAGGACGTGGTTTCAAAGGAGGTGGAATGGCTATGGTATCCATATATACCATACGGAAAGATAACAATTATTGAAGGAGATCCGGGAGAAGGAAAGACAACTTTGGTTCTCAAGTTAGCGGCAGCTCTTAGCAGGGGCTTGCCGCTCCCCTGTGATGATGATAAAGAATATGAACCTATTCATATCATTTATCAGACCGCAGAAGATGGAATTGAAGATACGATTAAGCCCAGATTAGAAAAGGCAGGAGCAGATTGTTCCATGATTCGGGTTATTGATGAGACAGATAAGGAATTATCAATGACAGATGACAGGCTGGAGCAGGCAATAATTGAGACTAAGGCGAGGTTAATCATTCTTGATCCGATTCAGGCATATATCGGAGCTACAGTTGATATGCACAGAGCAAATGAAATAAGACCGGTGCTAAAGCATCTTGGAATAATAGCAGAAAAGCATAATTGTGCAATTATTCTTATCGGTCATATGAATAAGGCATCTGGCAGTAAATCAACATACAGAGGACTTGGTTCTATTGATATACAGGCAACTGCCAGAAGTGTTCTGCTGGTGGCAAGACTCCGTGATAAACCGAATATCAGGATAATGGCACATGATAAATCTTCATTAGCTCCAACAGGGGATGCAATAGGATTTGAAATGACGGAGGATAATGGAATGGTCTGCATAGGACCTTATGATATCACCATAGATGAGCTTCTGTCAGGTAATGAAGGAAGAGGAAAAAAGAAGCTGGATATAGCAGAGAATTTTATCAAAGAATACTTTGGTACCAATAAGGTGATTCCGTCTAATGAAATAATGATGGAAGCTGCAAAAAGAAGCATTAAGAGAAATACTCTTCTATCGGCAAAGAAAAAGCTGGGAATAACATCAGATAAAGAAAAGGCAAAAGACGGAACAATTTACTGGACTTGGATAATGCCGGAATAAAGAGTTTAACAATTTGGATGTTTGAAAAAGCAGATTCTAAATTCTAGGAAAGAGTTTAGAGTCTGTAATCATAAAAAGTACAGATTATTAAACTCTTGGTAATGGTAAAGATAATATATAAAACCCTCGGAGAGCCCACTGCAATTTTGGCTTGCCAAAACTGCTAGGGGGTTATCATCTGTGGCAGAGCCAAGATGATAACTGCACTGCTCCGATAGATTTAACAGATAAAAAGGTAGTACAGATAAGGAGATGCGAATGGGAAATATTTCATATACAGCTCATGTGAGCAATAAGAAAAGTGCCATTACATCGAAATCTAAGCTTGCAGCTGTTGCAAAGCATAACCTGAGAAAATATAAATCATCAGATTATAGCAAAGACAACATTTGCATCATATATGGTACATCAAATCTGATTGATGATGTAAAAACAGTATACCATAAAGAATTCGATGAGGCATTAGAAGAATATAATAAAAAGCAGATACGACCAGACCGAAAAATAGAGGATTATTTTGAACATGTTGCAGGTAAGGAACAGGATATGGCAGTTGAAATAATCATTCAGATAGGTGACAGGGAGTTTTGGAAGCAATTTGATGATATGAAGTCATATATGAAATTGTCATATCAGATAATACTGGACGAGCTTAGAAAGAGGCTTCCACAGTTTGTAGTTGCAAATGCTGTGGTTCATCTTGATGAGGATAGTCCGCATATGCACATTGTTGGAGTCCCTGTGGCAGATGGATATAAGAAAGGTCTTAGCAAGCAAGTGTCAAAACGGAAGGTATTCACTAAATCTGTGTTATCACGAGTGCTGCAGGATGAGCTTCGTGAGGTGGCAAATAAAGAAGTTGATGACTGGTTTGGAGAACAGATAAAAGAAAAGTCGAAAGGTCGAAATCATGATTTATCCGTTGCAGAGTATAAGGTAGCTCAGGAGACAAAGCATTTGACACAATTACAAGAGCAGGTGGAAGAATCGGATAGGGCAGTTAAGGCAAATAAAGCTATTGAAAAAGAATATACGGATAAAAAAGAAAAACTGGAGTCTGATATTTCATGCCTGGAAAGTATGCGGCGGATTACTAAGTCACTATCAGAAATGGATAGTAGAGAATCAAAACAGATATCAATGGAACTTGACGAAAAGAGGTCAGAACTTCAATCGGTAAATGAAGAGTTGGCAAGTGCTATTGAAAAAGCAGAAGATGCTACGATATTACTTGATAGAATCAAGAATTTTGTATCGTCATTCAGATTATTTGCACCTACAATAGAAGAATATGCTAATCAGGTCGAAGCAGATAAGACAATAGAGGCAGGAAACTCATTCCGTGGAATATTGAATGAGCTGGGCAAGCTGCTTGAAGCATTCAAAGAACTGATAAAAGAAGGCTTGTGTTGGTTTCCAAGGCTGATGAGATGGAAAACTTCTAAAGGGGAAGTAGCACCGATTTTCCTAGAGAAAAGCAGTGGCTATTCATATTCGTTGTATGGATATATGAATGTGGAGACTAAAGAATATTACTCTAAAGAGAGTGTTCAATGGGAGATTTCGGCAGGTAATCGCACTGGTACTGTTGAGCAGATGGATGCTAATGTTGAGGCGATGGTGAGGGATTTGAAGGAGATATTGAGGATAGGAGCGGAGCAGAAGAGATTGTGGGAGGTGTATGAGGGAAGATAAAAATTATCAAAGGCTATTGCGACCAAAAAAGTTTTAATAGCCTTTGTGATACTCATAAAGTGCAATAAAGGTGTTTTCTTTATAAGTGGAAAAAACGGAAGATATATGTTAAAATTTGTTTTGGATTTTTATATAAAAAAAGACATAAGAACTTGTGTTCGGCAAAATAAAATGATATATTATGAATAGAAAATATGTTCGAGGAGATAAGACATGAATAGTGAAAAGAATAATATAGATATGAGTAATGTGATCAACAAATTGTTTGAAGGCGATTGCTTAGAGTATATGAAAAAGATACCAGATGGAAGTGTGGATATGATTTTGTGTGATTTACCATATGGTATGACACAAAATAAATGGGATAGTTATATTCCTTTAGATGAGTTATGGAAACAATATAATCGAATAATAAAACCAAATGGGGCAATTGTTTTAACATCTAATGGAGTTTTTACTGCAAAGTTGATTTTGAGCCAGCCTAATATTTATAAGTATAAGTGGGTATGGGAAAAATCAAAGCCAACTAATTTTTTGAATGCTAAAAAGCAACCATTAAGAAAACATGAAGATGTTTGCGTTTTTTATAAAAAACAGCCAACATATCATCCTCAAATGACAAAAGGAGAACCTTATGATAAGGGGGTAAGAAAAAATCAGCTAAGTGGCAATTATGGGGACTTTGAACCAGTACATGTGGCAAGTGATGGAGAACGTTATCCTACAGATGTAATTTATATTAAAACAGCAGAATCTGAAGGAGCAGTTCTTCATCCCACTCAAAAACCTATAGAATTAGGCAGGTACATGGTGAGAACATATACTAATCCAGGGGATGTGGTACTTGATAACACTTTTGGTAGTGGATCATTTTTAGTAGCAGCGTTGATGGAGGGGAGAAATTTTATTGGGATTGAAAAAAATGAAGATGTTGCGCTATTCAAAAAAGAAGAAATAGATTATATCGATGTAGCAAAAAGAAGATTATTCTTGGCGTGGGAAGGTTTGGATAAAAAAACTCGTAAATATATTAGAGAGGAAAATCTTATAGCAGAATTCAAAGAAAGGTAAAGGTGATTAGCGTGGGGACAATTATCAGAAGAAATGAAAGAAGTTGGGCAATTGTAATAATCACAGAGATTAAAGTGATGCTTAATGGCTTGGGGTTAAAGATTAAGAGCGCAGGTGGAGAAAGTACGCTTTCTGTAAATAAGAAAAGTATGTTTCCAGATGTTTTGTTGTACGAAGATGAGGCACAAACTAAAATACTTCAAGGTTGGGAACTTAAAATGCCGGATGTATTGATTACAGATGAAGCATTGATTGCAGATGCGACAAGAAAGGCAAAAGCATTAGGATTGAACAGCTTTGTAATATGGAATTTTACCTATGGAAAATTATATATACAGAATAAACAAGGCTTTTTTGAGGAAGCCAAAGTATGGGACGGAACAAGTCATATTAAATTAAGAGAAGATGTTGCTACATACAAAGCAGAGTGGTTACCTGTTATAAAAGAAATTGTAATGACAGTAAATGAGTATCTTGTTAATGAAAGAATTGTAACATCGTCTATTGTAAATACAATATCGGATGGATTAATGACAGAATTGATTCAGCGAAATAAAGAGTTAGTAGCTGAAAATATTATGATTGAGTCTGGCAAGAATATGCAGATGGAACGCAGACTAAAGGTTTGGTGGAATGCATTTCATGAAGAATACGATAAAGATGAGAATAATATGTATTCGGCATATGCTAAGTCAGTGTTGTTAAATTGGACAAATCGAGTTATGTTTGCTAATGCAATCAAAAAGTATCATAATTGTGCATATGCCATAAAAGATATTGATTACACAACATCTCCTAATGATGGGAATAATATTATTGAACATATAGTAGAACAAGGAGATTTTTATAATGTATTTAAGCCATTGGAATTTAATGATGTAATACCAGAAGATACATGGATTGATATTGTTGATTATAATCAATTTTTAATTGAAAATAACATTGAAAAAATAGAGCAAGGAGTATTACAAGATATACTTGAAAAGACTGTAAATACTGCAAAGAGAGAGATTCGTGGACAATATGCGACACCATATCGTTTGGCAGATATTTTGTGTCAAATTACTGTGCAAGATTGGAACAAGGATTGTGCTGATTTGTGTGCTGGTACAGGTACGATTGCAAAAGCAATTATTGATAATAAAGCCAAAAGAATACATAGGGCGGATAAAGCGTTTATGACAACTTGGGTGTCAGATAAGTATGCATATCCATTACAGATTGCTAATATTGCGGTTACAGATATTCATGCATTAAATATACCGATTAATGTGTTTACAATGGATATATTTGAGCTAGAGACAGGAGATAAGATTAAAATAAAAAATCCAATAGATGGTAGTGATATAGAAAAAATTATTCCACAATTTGGAACTATTGTATCAAATTTGCCTTTCGTAGAATACAATAAAGTTGCTGATGATGAGCAGGAATATATTGCTCAATGCAGAGAAAAGATAACAAATATTACTGGCATTGAATTTACGCTTGGAAAAACGGATTTATATAATTATTTACCATTTAAAATATATGAGCTATTGGAAAAGGACGGAAAACTTGGGATTATTATTTCAAACTCTTGGTTAGGAACAGATATTGGGAAAAAGTTTTTTGAAGCATTGCAGTATTATTACGTTATTGAATCAGTGATTATAAGTAATTGCAAGAGATGGTTTAATAATGCGGATGTTATCGGAACTATACTTATTTTAAAGAAAAAAGAAATTAGTATTCCAGATAAAACAGAGCGGATTAGATTTTGGTTGACAAATAAGGATATAAATACAATCGAGGATGAGGATAAAGAAACTTTAATTAATAGTATTGTTCTTCATGAAGTTATCGATGAATCAGTTGCAACTATGAAAGAATATTCACTTAGTGATATTGATAATATCATGCAGTATGGAATTTCATTGAATGCATTATTCCATAATATTTCATGGATTAAAGAAATACAGAAATATATTGAACCAATTACCAATGAATTAAGTATGATTAGAGGGGAGCGAACAGGTCAAAATAAAGTTTTTTATATAAAAGGTGAAACATCAATAGCAGACAAATTTTTATATCCAATGTTGAAGTCGTCGAGAAATATAAAAAAATATATAGCATCTCCAGATATGAAGGCATTTTGTTGTGATAAGACAATTGAACAGTTGAAAGAAGAGGGAGAAGAAGACACATTAAAATGGATTCGTAAATTCTCAAATGAGAAATATGAACCATTAGCCAAAAGTATTAACTATTCACCATGGTATCAAATGCCATCAATTAATAGAGCAGATTTAGTTACTTCGGAAAATCCTGATAAAAGACTTTTTATCGCAGAATTAAATGAAAGTGTGATAGTTGATCAAAGGCTAATTGCGATGAAATATAAAGATTCTGTAGTTAATAAAGAATTGGTTTTCGCTTTGCTTAATTCTATATATGGTATGTTTGCAATAGAAGCAAATGGATTTGGTAGAGGGCAAGGTGTTTTAGATATAAGTAAAACAGGGTTTCAAAAAATATGTATGATTAATCCTGATTTGATTTCAAAAGAAGATGCAGCAGAGATAATAGCATTGTTTTCAAAAATTAAGAATCGTAATGTCATGGAGATTGAAGATGAATTAATGAATGCAGATAGACAAGCATTTGACAAAAAGGTGCTTCAGTCAATAGGACATGAAGAGCTGTATGATTGTATTAAGGAATCATTACTTTCAATGCAACATACAAGACATTGTGTGAAATGATTGTATATTTGAATATTAATGATATGGAGAATGGAATTGTAAAAGTTGTATATTGAGTTATTCTATGGAAGCTAGTGAATATGACAAATGAAAGAAGGAATGTAATGGAAAATTCAATTTGTAAAATAGTATATTTTGATGAAGATTCAGTAACCGATTATGTACAGATTATTGCTGGCGGTGAATTAGAGAAGACAACACAGTTATTAAAAGAAACAGATAAAAATGTAAATACGGATGCTTCGGTTTCTGGAAAAGCGGGAATAAGTGGTGTTTTTAAGGCTTTATTGGGATTAGAAGCTCAAGCATCTGCAGATGCATCAATGGGAATTTCTTTAAATACAAATAAAATGGCTAAAAATATTGTTAAAAACACTATTTTAACTGATTTCTTGGGAATTTTGAATGATGAAAAACAAAATAGAAAAGGCAAAATATCACAAGGAAGTATAAAGAAATTTGAAGGGTACACTATATCAGTAGAAAAGGATTCGTTATCATATATTGTTATGGTGTCGCCATACTTATCAATGTTAAAAGGTGGAGCAAGCGTTCCTGCAGGTGAATTTGATATAGCAATAGAGAAGTTGGATAATGCGTTAAAGTCAGCAAAAGGATATTATGAATTTGTAGGAACTAAAGGGAAAAGTAAAGTTGTGCTACGATTTAATATCAATTCTTTAAAAAATAACTATAAAATCAATGATTTGTTAAAAATGAACCTAAGTATATATGCAATAAAAGTTGGAACAACAACATTATCACAATTAGATGTAAATAAAGAGTTAGATATTGATTTTTATAGTAGACCTAAGGATAATCCAGATTATACTTCTTCTGAAAAGAAAACACCTGATGATGATACAGATAAAAATAGAAAACTTGATGTTTATGATGTTTTATTAGCGGGAGTTGAGACGAATGGTTGATGAAGTAATTGTTTTTACAGGCTCTAAAAGAGATTTTAATAGTTTGTTACAGGAAAGAATAGATACAGAAAATGACGAAGTTGTTTCTTTTATGGAATTAATACAACATTATAATGCCAGAATTCATCCAACAGAATCTGGAGTGAAGGAAATATTTCTGAAAAAAAAGATAGGCGCAAATTGTTTGATATGTAAGGCGGACGATTTTGGTTCGGTATTAGAACATACTTTATTGAATTTTACTAATATAATAAGTTTAAATTATGATGTTGAAAAATTGTTTGTACATAATCCACCCAAAAAGGTTCTGGAGAATCTACAATCAGAATTTGGAGATGAAATTGAATATTGTAAATCAGAATACGCTAAATTAGATATTCCTTATATTAAGAGAATCTATAATGATTTGAATAAGAATATTTTGGGACAGGAACAATGTAAGATTCAAATAATTAGTGGTTTGTATAGATTGACAAAAGAAAAAAGTCAAAAGCCAGCTGTCTTTATGTTATATGGACCGTCTGGAGTTGGAAAAACAGAAACGGCAAAATGTATTAGTGAATCTTTGGGTGGAGTATTATTAAGAATTCAATTTTCTATGATGCAGACTAGCGAAGCATATAATTATGTATTTGGCTCGGAACATTCTAAAGCAAGTTTCGCACGTGATATGATGGGACGGGAGTCAAATATAATATTAATAGATGAGTTTGATAAGGTTAATCCAAATTTCTACAATGCATTTTATGAATTATTTGATGAAGGTAAGTATGTGGATACTAATTATGAAGTAGATCTCAGAAATTCCATTTTTATATGTACCTGTAACTTTATGAGTGAAAAGGAAATAAAAAAGATTTTGGGACCTGCTATGTATTCAAGAATAGGAAAGTGTATTGAATATGATGAATTACAGAAAGAGCAGAAGATAAAAATTATTAATAATTGGTATGATGAAATATTGGAAATTTTAGATGATAATGAAAGGCAAGTTATAAAAGAAACAGATATATTAAAATGGTTTCAAGATAATGAAGAACGATATGATAATATACGTTTGTTGAAAAGCAAAATGGAACAGGCAATATATGAAAAACTAGCAACTGTCTTTGTTATAGAAAATAGTAGAGAAGACGATATTTAATAGAATCAAAAAAGGGTTAGATGAAAAAAGAGCTGTTGTTGACAGCTCTTTAAAATGAGGTGAGAGGGATTCGAACCCTCTGTGCATCTATGTGAATCAGATTCCATGCTATAACCCTTGTGGCTAGACTAAACCACCCCACAAATGCACGTTATCACCACGCCTAAATTATTTACTCTCATGTTGTAAAATCCCTTCATTGCTAAATAAATTTGTATATTCATCAAGGTAAAGTTAATTATGTCAGGAGTAATGCCGCAGAGGAATGAAAGCAAGGAAACTGTTTCAACTAATATATATGCATATGATAACATGGTTTCTAAAAAAATGTAAATGGTGTGCAGATAAAATTTTAAAATTAGAATCAGTTGGATAATAAGGTCTTACTTGTGAGTATATATTTGGTATTTTTGAATATGGTTTTAGAACTAATATTGATGAATTAAACAGTTATAGATGCTATGAATTATGGGGAATATTAACACCAATCCTCATCCATAGCATCAGCCCAAGCCTGCAACTCACAATCAAGAGCAAGTGTAGCATACATAAGCGGATTATCAATTGCAAGGTTATCAATTAGCCTTTGAGAGTTAGGTGTAGTATAGAGATTCTTTTCAGCTTCAGCACAGGATAAGAATAGAAGTGTATTATCAGCAAAAGCAATGTCAATTCCGTTCTTGTATTGGTTGTAGTAAGCAAAATGTATTTTCATAGTATTAGTCCTTTCTTTGTCAAAATGATGAGTAGCTCTGGGAATGTGTGGGCAGTTAACCGCATACAACACATATGCAACACTGTCATACACAAATCCCCTATTTCTGGGCTTTTCTTGTTATCAAAACGTTAACAAAGAGATAATTTTTCGGAAAAGAGAATATCAAGAGTATATTACACCTCAGAACTTCGGTTCTGGGGTGTTTTTGTGTGTGAACTATGATAAAATAAATATTATAATAAAAAGTAAACAAGTATAATAGATAATATATTTAAATATTAATCAAAACAGAGGGAGTGATTATATGACAACTGTGAGCACCAAAAGTGGTAGAATCATAAAAGTTGTATCCAGAGAAGAAGAGAAGAGTACATTGACAGAATCGGATAATGAAATGGACGAAAGGGCAGTTGAAGCTGTTAAGGCAGCAATAAATAAAGCGAAAATATGTAAAAAACCTATAGCCGGTTATGATAATGAAAAGAAACAGGCTTATGTAGAGTATGCAAATGGGAAAAGAAAATATGTAAATATAGAAAACCTTTGATTCATGTAATAGCGTGGAGCAAATGGCTTGTAATAATACTCATATTGTGATAACGTAAGGTCGTATGAATGTCAGTGACATGTTTTGAACAGGCATTACAAATAATGAGAATAAGAGGCAGCAAAATGGATTTTGAAAGCAGAAGACAAAGAATTTTAGACAA
>ERZ773229.2118-NODE-2118-length-12220-cov-3.852446_pt1 | contig 12220 bp, 15 predicted proteins | sample MGYA00580992_ERZ773229 | MGnify/ENA primary metagenome ERZ773229 (study PRJEB29015, sample SAMEA2737795) | human gut metagenome | biome: human gut; feature: human-associated habitat; material: faeces | place: China | collected 2012 ... | reverse complement strand
GGCGAAAGAATTCCGCTCACCGTTGCGGGTTATGACCGTGCGCGCGGAACGATTAAAATAATTTTCCAGATTGTCGGCGCAACAACCGCAAAACTCAATCATAAAAACGAGGGTGAGTATATTCAGGACTTTGTGGGACCCCTCGGCGTCCCCACAAAAGTTGACGGGCTGAAAAAGGTATGTATCGTCGGCGGCGGTGTCGGCTGCGCCATCGGCTACCCCGTGTGCAAGGGCTTCTTTGAAGCCGGCATCGAGGTCGATATGGTCGCCGGTTTCCGTTCCAAGGACATCGTGATCCTTGAGGACGAGATGCGCGCCCACTCCACCAACCTCTACATCTGCACCGACGACGGCAGCTACGGCGAGAAGTGCTTCGGCAACGCCAAGCTGGAAGAGCTCATCAAGTCCGGCCGCGAGTATGACGAAGTGTTCATCATCGGGCCGCTGAAGATGATGAAGTTCACCGCTCTCACCACCAAGCCCTACGGCATCAAGACCATCTGCTCTCTCTGCCCGATCATGATCGACGCCTCCGGCATGTGCGGCGGCTGCCGTCTGACCGTTGGCGGCGAGACCAAGTTTGCCTGCGTGGACGGCCCCGAGTTTGACGGCCACCAGGTCGATTGGGACGAGCTGATCGCCCGCAACTCCTTCTACGCCGGTGAAGAGACCGCCGCGAAGGAACATATCTGCCGCATCACCGGAGGTGTAAGACATGGCTAATATGTGTATGACGAAAAACCCCATTCCGGAGCAGGAGCCTCTGGTACGCAACAAGAACTTTGACGAGGTCGCTCTCGGCTACACCGAGGAGATCGCCATCGACGAGGCCAAGCGCTGCCTCAACTGCCGTCAGCATCCCTGCGTCAGCGGCTGCCCGGTGAACGTCCGCATTCCGGAGTTCATCGCCAAGGTCGCCGAGGGCGAGTTTGAAGAAGCCTACAAGATCATCACCTCCACCAACAGCCTGCCCGCCGTCTGCGGCCGCGTCTGCCCGCAGGAGCATCAGTGCGAGGGCAAGTGCGTCCGCGGCATCAAGGGTGAGAGCGTCGGCATCGGCCGTCTCGAGCGCTTCGTCGCCGACTGGCACGCCGCCCACGCCGACCCCAACGCGAAGGTCGAGAAGCCCGTTTCCAACGGCCACCGCGTCGCCGTTGTCGGCTCCGGCCCTGCCGGTCTGACCTGCGCGGGCGACCTCGCCCGCATGGGCTACGAAGTCACCGTGTACGAGCTGTTCCACAAGGCCGGCGGCGTTCTGGTGTACGGTATCCCCGAGTTCCGTCTGCCCAAGGCGATCGTGGCGCGTGAAGTCGCCGCGCTCGAAGAGATGGGCGTCAAGATTGTGACCGACGCCGTCATCGGCCGCGCGATCTCCATCGACGAGCTGCTCACCGAGGAAGGCTTTGAGGCCGTGTTCCTCGGCTCCGGCGCGGGTCTGCCCCGCTTTCTCGGCATTCCGGGCGAGAACCTGCTCGGCGTTTACTCCGCCAACGAGTTCCTGACCCGTATCAACCTCATGAAGGCTTACCGCGAAGATTACGACACGCCGATCAAGCACCACAAGTGCGTCGCCGTCGTCGGCGCCGGCAACGTCGCCATGGACGCCGCCCGCTGCGCGAAGCGTCTCGGCGCGGAGCACGTCTACGTCGTCTACCGCCGCGGCATGGAAGAGGTCCCCGCCCGTAAGGAAGAGGTCCACCACGCCCAGGAGGAGGAGGTCGAGTTCAAGCTGCTCACCAACCCGGTTCGCGTCATCGGCGACGAGAAGGGCTACGTGACCGGCATCGAGTGCATCAAGATGGAGCTCGGCGAGCCTGACGAGAAGGGCCGCCGCCGTCCGATGCCCGTTGAAGGCTCCAACTTCGTGCTCGAAGTGGACGCCATGATCGACGCTCTCGGCACCAGCCCCAACCCGCTGCTCCGCATGACCACCCCCGGTCTGGAAGCGGACAAGCACGGCTGCCTGATCGCCGACGAGAAGGGCAAGACCACCCACGAGGGCGTGTTCGCCGGCGGCGACGCCGTCACGGGCGCTGCCACCGTCATCCTCGCCATGGGCGCCGGCAAGACCGCCGCTACCGCCATTGACGAGTACATCAAGAACAAGAACGCCTGAGTTCTTACATAAGGCATAAGAAAAATCCGGTTCGGAGCTTCCGAGCCGGATTTTCTTATGGACTTTTCGCCGGGAATCTGCTATTTTCAATGTGCAAATTACCCAAAAGGAGTGGGGCGTCTTGCGTCAGAATAAAGGTTGGAGAACAGAATACTTCTCTATGATTTAAAAAGGAGAACCAATCGATTTATGCTGAACAAAGAGGGATTCAATGCATGGGCGGACGGGTACGACCGCAGCACCGCCCGCTCCGCCGCGGGAAAGGTCACGTTTATTCAAAGCCTTCTTCCGCTGCTGCGCGAGAGCAGAGTCATCTATATTGGCGACGTTGCCTTTGATACACGCGCGGAGCTGGAGGCGTGCCGGGCGCAGTCCGGAACCCGCTGGGACAAGGACGAGATCTATTTTGTCTATGACGAGCTGAAAAAAGTGTTCCCCGCCATGACGTTTGACCGTCTCTCCCCCTGTTCCGGGATACTGTCGCTGCGGAAGTGAGGCTGCCATGACATCCACCGACTGGATACACTATATACAGGATGCTTACAGCACAGAGCCGGAGCATCCGTGGGCGGACAAGCCGGAGTTTTTCGTATTCCGTCATGCGAGCAGCAAAAAATGGTTTGCTCTTTTTATGACCGTAAAGGCTTCGCTGCTCGGTCTGCCGGGAGCCGAAGAAGTCCCCGTGCTGAATCTCAAGGCCGATCCTCGTCTGATCGGGCCGCAGCGGGAAAAGCCCGGGTTCTTCCCTGCCTACCATATGAACAAGGAGCATTGGATCACCGCCGCGCTCGACGGCAGCGCGCCGGAGGACGAAATAAAGATTCTGCTTGCCATGAGTTATGATCTGACAGCAATGACGCGCGCTTTCCGCAAAAATACTATACTGCCATGAAAAAAATCCTCGTGATCGGCTGTCCCGGGTCGGGAAAGAGCACGTTTGCCCGGCGGCTGCGGGACAGGACCGGGCTGCCGCTCTATCCTCTCGATCTTCTCTGGCGCTCGCCGAAATACTCCGAAAAGACCGCTGGATCATCGACGGCAACTTCAGCCGGACGCTGGAACGGCGACTGGCGGAATGCGACACGGTATTTCTTTTCGATCTGCCGCTTGCGGACTGCATTGCGGGCGTGGAAGCGCGCATCGGTACGAAGCGCGAAGATATGCCGTGGATCGAGACGGAGTTCGACCCGGAATTCCGCGAGTTTATCACGCATTTTTCCGAGACCCGGCTTCCCAACATCTATGCGCTGCTGGAAAAGCACAGGGATAAAACGCTCACCGTATTTCATTCCCGCGCCGAGTGTGAAGTCTATAAAATACCAGCGGCGGAAGCCTGACGGTTTACCCATGGAGGACCGATATGAACGAAACAAGCCAAACCGACCGCTTCGCCCCGCTGTTCGCGGAGCTTGACCGGCGGCTCGCCGGAGAAGCCCCCGTGCGTCTCGCCATTGAGGGCGGGAGCGCGAGCGGCAAAACGACGCTCGGCAAAATTCTCGCCGAACGGTATGATTGCACCGTGTTTCATATGGACGACTTTTTTCTCCGCTCTGAGCAGCGCACCGCCGCGCGGTTTGCCGAGCCCGGCGGGAATGTGGATCGGGAACGGTTTCTCGCCGAGGTGCTGCTCCCGCTCCGGCGCGGCGAAAAGGTTTTTTACCGGCGGTTCGACTGCGCTTCCATGCAGCTGCAAAATGCCGTGGAGACCGCGCCGAAAAAGCTCGTCGTTGCCGAGGGGGCATACTCCATGCACCCCGACCTTGCGCCGTATTACGATCTCTCCGTATTTCTGGACATCTCCCCGGAATTGCAGCGCGAGCGCATTTCCCGCCGCAACACGCCGGAGAAAGCGAAACGCTTTTTTACCGAATGGATCCCGATGGAGCAGGCGTACTTTGCCGCGTTCGATATTCCGGCAAAGTGCACGCTGCGCCTTCCCATACTGTAAAGAAAGAAGAGGCACCTGCAATCTCATCATCCTCGACTGCGCCGCCGGGAAAGACCGGACAGGCGTTGTGTCGGCGATCCTCCTTTACAAGCTGGGCATGAGCCGCGAATACATCATCGCGGATTTTATGAAGACCGCATCCGATCCGGAAGCGTATCTCGCGCAGTTTGCCGGCGAGTGCCCCGGTATCCGCCTCGACGTCATCACGCCGCACAAGCGGTATATGGAAGAGCCCCTCGTGTGGCTCACGGCACAGGAGATATAAGGCGCACAGGCAACAGCGCGTTGCTTGCCTGCGGCGGAGCCTTCGGGTATAATTTCCCCAAGAGGTGATCGGAATATGGAAACAAAAGATGTGATATTGCAGCTTCGGAATCGGGAAAACCTGTCGCAGGAGGAGCTTGCGGAAAAGCTCTTCGTGACGCGGCAGGCGGTGTCCCGCTGGGAAAACGGCGAAACGCTCCCCAACACGGAAACGCTCAAGCGCCTGTCGGCGCTCTTTGACGTTTCCATCAATACGCTTCTCGGCTCGCCGCGCCGGAACATCTGCCAGTGCTGCGGTATGCCGCTCGAGGACGAAATAACCAGCCGCGAGCCGGACGGATCGTTCAACGAGGAATACTGCAAATGGTGCTACTCCGGCGGCGAGTTCAAGTATAATAGCGCCGAGCAGCTCATTGATTTCTGCGTGGAGCATATGGCGACGGAGGCATGGCCCGCGGCGCAGGTCCGCGCGCACATGGAAGCCGTCGTGCCGCAGCTCAGGCACTGGAAGCACGAAACATGATTATAACAAAAAAAGCGTATGGCCGCGGCCATACGCTTTTTTCGTTATTCGTTATTTCTTCTCTGCCGGAATTTCCGCTTCGGTTTCCGCCTTTTCCGTGTCCGCAGGAGCGGCTTCGCTTTCGGGCAGGGTCTCGGTTTTGCCGTCGGGCAGCGTTTCCGCCGCTTCCGCGGGGTCAAGCTCGATCACGGGCGCCTGTCCCGCGAGGAACTCGGCGCGCGATTTTCCGTGCGCCACCGCCACGGTGGTGAAAAGGCCGGAAATGCCGTCCAGCAGGAAGCCGAGCGCCGCGGCAAACAGAAGCGTATCGTTCTTTTCAAAGGGATTCACAAGCAGCAGCACGCCCGCCGCACAGATGCACACGCCCAGCACAAGCGCCGCCGACCAGCCGCCGGCTTCGCAGCTTTTGATATCCAGCCCGTGCTTGCAGTCCATGAAGCCGTGGTAAAGCAGCACAACGCCCATCACAATGACCGTAAGGCGCATGACCTGCTCCGCAAGGCTCTGCGTGAGCAGGATCCAGACGCCCGCCACCGCAGCGATAATGCCGGAGATGAGCAGCAGCTTTCGCAGCAGCCCGACGCGCTCCCCGGTAAGGTACGAGGCGATCTGCAGTATGCCCGAGAGGATCATCACCGCGCCGAAGCCGTAGCTGATCCATTTCATGGCAGTCGCCGTCCATATCAGCATGGCAATGCCGAGAGCCAGACAGAGAATGCTCACGCCGAACGCGGCAAAAGCAAAATGACGGAAAAAACGTTTCATGGCGTCTCCTTTCAAATGACCGAATAGATCGTGGAAACAAGCTCGTACCGCAGCGGATAGTGCGTCATGGTGCCGAGAGCGGAAGCGTCGGTCCTTTTCATCAGCAGCACATCGGCCTCGCCCGCGGCAGCCGCGGCAGCGAGAACGGACGCATCGCCGGCATATACCTCGGCAATGTATCCGGTCGCGGTCTCAAACGCCGGGAGCCACGCTGTGAGGATGCCGCTCTCCAAAAGCTCCGTATCCGCTGCGACACGCACACGGCGCGTCTCATCCGTGGCCGCGGGGATCTCTTCGGAGTCACGCTCTGCAGCCGGGACCGTATACATCGGCGTATCCAGCCCGTCGGGGATAAAGGTCTCCGCTGTGTCCTTCCCTGCGGAACGAAGCCAGCGGCTGAGCGCCTTTGCCCCGTCGCTCCTGCCCTCGCAGAGAACATACGCGGTCTCCTCCCCCGCGGTGAAGCGCGGCGCGGCGGTCGGCTCCGGCGTGGGTTCTTCCGTCGGCTCCGGGGTCGGCTCATCCGTTGTCTCCGGCGCAGCGGACGCCGCCGCGGTCGGCTCGGCGGAAGGCTCCGCCGTATCCGGCGCTTTGGGGCCGCACGCCGTCAGCAGCAGGCACGCCGCGAGGAAAAGCGGCACAACATATTTCTTCATGGCTTATTCTCCTTATCGCAGCCGCCGGAACAGCTGCCGCAGTCTCCGCCGCAGCCGCGCTTCCGGTTTTTCCAGCCGCGCTTCACGGCGATCACCGCCCACACGGCGACGCCGAGCAAAATAACGATATCCCCTATAGACATACGATGCCTTTCCTATCGTCAAATAAGCAGTGCGATCTGGTAGACCGCCGCGCCGAGTCCCCAGGCGAGCAGGCACTGAAACACCACGACGCCGAACGTTTTCCACACCGAGTCAAGCTCCCGCCGGATCGCCGCGACCGCCGCCACGCAGGGCGTATAGAGCAGCGTGAACACAAGAAACGCCGCCGCGCTGCGCACGGAGAAAAGCGTGGAGAGCGCCGCGCCGCCGGTGAGCACGCCGAGCGTGCTGACAACGGCTTCCTTTGCCATAAAGCCCGCGATGAGCGAGGTGCATACGCGCCAGTCCGCAAAGCCGAGCGGCGCGAAGAGCGGCGCGAGAAGTCCGCCGAGCGCGGCGAGAAGGCTCTGCGAATTGTCCGAAACCGGGTTGATGCGCGTGTCGAACGTCTGCAAAAACCAGATCACAAGGCTTGCCACGAAAATGACGGTAAAGGCGCGATGGAGAAAGTCCTTCGCCTTGTCCCACATGAGCTGGAGCGTTGTGCGCACCGAGGGCATGCGGTAGTTCGGCAGCTCCATCACAAACGGGATGGGGTTGCCGCGAAAGAGCGTTTTCCCGAACACGAGCGCCGCCAGAACGCCGATAAGGATGCCGAAAACGTACAGTCCGCCCATGGCGAGCGCCTTATACTTCGGGAAAAACGCCGCGACGAACACGGAATAGATGGGGATCTTGGCGCTGCAGCTCATAAACGGCGTGAGAAGCACGGTCATACGGCGGTCACGATCGCTCGTGAGCGTCCGCGTTGCCATGACCGCCGGAACAGTGCAGCCAAAGCCGATGAGCATCGGCACAACGCTTTTTCCGGAAAGGCCGATCCGGCGCAGGAGCTTGTCCATCACGAACGCGACACGCGCCATATACCCGGTGTCCTCCAGCATGGAGAGGAAAAAGAACAGCACTACAATAATGGGCAGGAAGCTCACCACATTGCCGACGCCGCCGAACAGCCCGTCGATAACGAGCGAGTGCACGACCGGATTGATGCCGTAAGCCGTGAGCGCCGCGTCTGTCACCCCTGCCAATGCGTTGATCCCCATGGCAAGCAGGTCGGACAAAAACGCGCCGATCACTTCAAACGTGAGATAAAACACCAGCAGCATAATGCCGACAAAGATCGGCAGGGCGAATATGCGGTGGGTAAGGACGTTATCGATGGCGCGCGAACGTTTCCGCTCGCGGCTCTCCTCGGGTTTTTTCACCGTTTCGGCGCAGACCGATTCGATGAAGGAATACCGCATGTCGGCAATGGCGGCGTTGCGGTCGAGCCCCGTTTCGCGCTCCATTTCCACGATGCTGTGCTCACACAGCTCCAGCTCGTTCTCGTCGAGCGCGAGACGCGCGACGATATCGCTATTCCCCTCGATCACGTTCATGGCCGCCCAGCGGGCGCTCATCCGGGCGCGCTCGGCGTGATCCTCCACCACGTGCGTCACGGCGTGGATGCAGCGGTGGACCGGTCCGGGCGGGCAGAAGTCGTATACCTCCGGCTTGCGCCCCGTGGCTGCCGTGCGGCAGGCGAGCTCCGTCAGATCGGCGATGCCTTCGCCCTTTGCCGCACTGATCGGCACGACCGGGATGCCCAGCAGCTCCGAGAGCTTCACAGTATCGACCGTGCCGCCGTTGGCGCGCACCTCGTCCATCATATTCAGCGCGAGCACCATCGGCACCTGCATCTCGATCATCTGCAGCGTGAGATAAAGGTTTCGCTCAATGTTCGTGGCGTCCACGATGTTGATGATGCCGTCGGGCCGGCCGTCAAGAATGAAATCGCGCGTTACGATCTCTTCGGCGGAATAGGGCCGCAGCGAATAGATGCCCGGCAGGTCGACGACCTCGTCGCCCTTCGTGTTGCGGATGCTGCCGCTTTTGCTGTCCACCGTGACGCCGGGGAAATTGCCGACGTGCTGATTGCTTCCGGTGAGCTGATTGAAAAGCGTCGTTTTGCCGCAGTTTTGGTTTCCGGCAAGAGCGAATCTCATGCGAGCTCCACCTCCACCTTGGCGGCGTCCTCCAGCCGCAGCGAAAGCGTATACCCGCGCAGAAATACCTCCACCGGGTCCCCCATCGGCGCAATGCGCGTTACGGTAATGTGCGTTTTGGGAATGACTCCCATATCAAGCAGCCGGAGCCGGAGAGCGCCCTCGCCTCCGACGCTTCGGATGATCCCCGACTGTCCCACATGCAGTTTATCCAACGTCATTTCTTTTTCACCCACTTTATTTTGTATTCTCTATTTTACGGCATTATCGTCAAAAATCAATATCCAATCTGCCGGTTTTATCCCGCCTTACACTTTTGCTGAAAACGTATATTGATTTCCTCTTTCGGCTCTGCTAATATAGTACACAAGATATAACGATATCCGTATTATATACGCTGGAGGTTTCATCATGTGCGCACAAGCTCTGCCGGAAGGCTTTTACCGCGAAGAGATCGTTTTCACGCCGGAGGAGACGGACAGCTTTGGCCGCGTCCGGCCCGACGCGCTCACCCACCGCTTTCAGGAGATCGCCGCGGTACACCATGCCTCGCTCGGCGTCGGGCAGGAGATCGCCGTGACGAAGGGTTGCTTCTGGGCGCTCGCGCGCACGGAGATGCGAATTTCCCGGCTGCCCGCCGTGGGCGAGCGCGTGTTTCTCGACACATGGGTCGGGCGGCAGTCGCACGGGCTGTTCTGGCGGCACTACCGGATCGCCGGCGAGGACGGCGCGGCGCTTCTCTACGCCGTTTCGATCTGGGTCATCATGGATATCGAGAGCCGCGCGCTCACCAAAGATCACGCCTGGGCCGTCGTTTCGCGCGTCACGGTCGAGGGAGAACTGCCCGCGGCGTTCAAGCCTATTCCCTTCCCCCGTGAGCTGCCGCAGCGTAGTTCCCGCCGCGTGACCGACGCCGAGACCGACGGAAACGGCCATCTCAACAACTGTCTGTATCTCCGCTGGGGACAGGATCTGCTGCCGGAGGAATTCGCACGCACGCATACGCTGCGCAGCGTCTGGATCGAATATCGGAAAGAATTGCCGCGCGGCACAGAATCGGAGTTGACGTATTCGCTCAGCGGGAGTACTCTGTATGTGCGGGGAACCGCAGAAAACAAAGAACGATTTTTGCTGAGGATGGAATATGATGAAACGGTTTGAAAGCGATTATCTGGAAGGCGCGCATCCCGATGTGCTCCGGGCACTGATCGAAACGAACGGCGAGCAGACCCCCGGCTACGGAGAGGATCCCCACTGCGAAGCCGCCCGCGCCCTGCTGCGCGAGCGCTGCGCTCTGCCAGAGGGCGAGGTGCAGTTCCTCGTCGGCGGCACGCAGGTCAACCGCACCGTGATCGCCTCGATCCTGCGCCCCCATCAGGGCGTCGTTGCGGCGGACACCGGCCACATCGCCGCGCACGAGACCGGCGCGATTGAAAACTCCGGCCACAAGGTGCTGACCGTACCGAACACGGACGGCAAGATCGCCGCCGCGCAGGTTGAGGAGCTCTGCCGCGCGCATTACGCCGACGCGAGCTTTGAGCACACGGTGCAGCCGGGCATGGTGTACATCTCGAACCCCACGGAGTTTGGCACCGTGTACACGCGCGGCGAGCTGGAAGCGCTCCACGCCGTGTGCAAAGCGCGCCATCTCCCGCTCTTTATCGACGGCGCACGTCTCGGCGCCGCGCTCTACAGCCCGGTGTGCGACTATACGCTCGCGGACATGGCGCACATGTGCGAAGTGTTCACGATCGGCGGCACGAAAATGGGCCTTCTCTTCGGCGAGGCGGCAGTGTTCTCCGCGCCGGAGCTGGCTAAGGATTTCCGTTACTTCATCAAGCAGAACGGCGGCATGCTGGCCAAGGGCCGTCTTCTCGGCGTGCAGTTCTACGCAGCCTTCAAGGACGGGCTCTATGACCGCATCGGCGCGGAGGAGGTACGTCTTGCGCTTCGTCTGCGTGACGGCTTCCGCGCCCGCGGCTGGGCCTTCCTGGTGGAGTCTCCCTCCAACCAGCAGTTCCCCATTCTGCCGGACGCGCTCATTGAGCGGCTCAAGCCGGAGTTTTCGTGCAGCCATACGCAGTCTTTCCCCAACGGCATGAGCGCCGTGCGCTTCTGCACGAGCTGGGCGACGACCGACGCCGACATCGACGCGCTGCTTGACGCCGTTCCCATCAACGCCTGAACCGCATAAATATTGCCAAAGCCGCCCCGCCCGGATCGATTTTTCGGGCGGGGCAGCTGTCCGTTAGAAAGGTTGCGCGATAGTTGGTGGCGCAACCGGCAGCGGGGTGTTATATTGACGGCAAAAAGGAGGTCATTTCCATGAAAATTTCCATTCTTATGGCTGTCGTGTCGCTTCTGATCCTCGCCGTTGGCGTTTATGTGCTCGTGCTTCTCATCCGTGCGCTGCGAAAGTACATCCGCTCCGAGCCCGTGCGGAAGGAAAAGGCAGCGAGCGCCCGATCGCTCGGCGAGGTATTGAAGCGCCGCCGGACGGAGTGCAAAATGACGCAGGAGTTTGTGGCGGAGGCGCTGGGCGTCAGCCGGCAGGCGGTCTCCAAGTGGGAGAGCGGCGCATCCGATCCAAGCACGGCGAACCTCATTGCGCTTGCAAAGCTCTTCGGCACAACGCCGGAGGAGCTTCTGAAAGAAAGTCAGTAACAGCAGAAGAGCGTCCTTCCATACGGCTTTGCCGCATGGTGGACGCTCTTTTCTCTTTTATGCAGCAATGTTCTTTCCTTTGCGCATTTCGCGCCTGTAAAACGGGATGAGCAGCGCCGTGGCGCCGATCCAGGCGAGCGGGGAGGAGAAACACACGCCCGTATAGCCGAGCACGCGGGAAAGGCCGAGCGCGCCGCCGATGCGCATCACGAGCTCAACGACGCAGGCAAGGAACGGCGCGGTGCTGTTGCCCATGCTCTGCACTGCGGAACGGTAAACGATAAGAAGCCCGAGCACGATGTAAAACGGCGCGACGGCAGTGAGATACCCGCCGGCATAGGAGATGACCTCCTCGGTCGGCGCGTCGATGAAGAGCGACACGACTGCGCGCCGCGCGAGCAGCATCGCCGCGCACATGAGGACGTTGACGCTCTCGAGCTGGATGAGCGAGGCTCGGACGCCCTCGCGGATGCGGTCGAACCGGTGCGCGCCGTAGTTCTGCGCGACATAGCCCGAAATGGCGATCTGGTACGCCGTATTGACGAGCACCGAGAGCTGATCGACCTTTGTCGCGGCGGTATAGCCCGCCACCGCCGCCGTTCCGAGCTTGTTGACGCACGCCTGCACGACGAGCTGTCCGATGCACATCACGGACATCTGAAAGCCCATGAGAAACCCGACGCGCAGATGGCGCGCCGCGGCGACCCTGCTCCCCGCGAAGTCCGCCCGGCGCGGGCGGAGCACCGGATACTTCCGCAGCCCGACGATCGTGCAGAGGATCGCCGAGAGGAGCTGGCTGAGCACTGTCGCCCATGCCGCGCCCGCAACGCCCATATGGAACGGGACGATGAAGAGAATGTCCAGCCCGATGTTGAGCAGCGACGAGAGCACGAGGAAGACGAGCGGCGTGCGGCTGTCGCCGAGCGCACGGAGCATATAGGAAATGATATTATAAAAAACCGTCGCGCCGGTGCCGAGCAGTATCACGAAGAGATAGGCATAGGCGTCGGCGAAGATGTCCTCCGGCGTCTGCATCCAGCCGAGCACCGGCCGGGCGAGCAGGCACACGAGCGGCGTGAGAAGCAGCGTAAATACCGCCGAGAGCGTCCACGACACCGCAGCGCTCCGGCGCATGCC
>ERZ773229.2117-NODE-2117-length-12223-cov-3.177350_pt1 | contig 12223 bp, 5 predicted proteins | sample MGYA00580992_ERZ773229 | MGnify/ENA primary metagenome ERZ773229 (study PRJEB29015, sample SAMEA2737795) | human gut metagenome | biome: human gut; feature: human-associated habitat; material: faeces | place: China | collected 2012 ... | reverse complement strand
CTTTTGAAGAAAGAGAATATCCGATGTGACTTCCGTTCCCGCGTTGGCTTTGAAGGCGTTGTTCGGCAGGCGAATCGCGCCCAGCAGCTCCGCCCGCTGCGCAATGTATCGGCGCACATCAGGGGAAGCCTTGTCCATTGTGCCTTTGGACGTGATGAACGCGATCACGCCGCCCGGACGCACCTGTTCCAGCGTTTTAGCAAGGAAATAATCGTGAATCAGAAACCCGTACTTGTCGAACGCCCTGTCCGCCACCTTGTAATTGCCAAACGGTACGTTGCCGACAGCGACATCAAAAAAGTCTTTGCGGCTGGTCTTTTCAAAGCCCCTGATCTCAATTTGCGCATCGGGATAGAGCTGCCGCGCAATGCGGCCGGTGATGCTGTCCAGTTCCACGCCGTAGAGTCGGCTTTGGCTCATGCTTTCCGGCAGCATACCGAAGAAATTGCCAACGCCGCAGGACGGCTCCAATATGTTGCCGCTCTGAAAGCCCATGTTGCCCAGGGCTTCATACATTGCTCGGATAACCATCGGGCTGGTATAGTGGGCGTTCAGGGTAGAGCCGCGCGCCGCCGCATATTCCTCATCTGTCAATAGACTTTTGAGCTGCTGGTATTCTTCCGACCATTGCGCGTTATTCCCGTCATAGGCTTGCGGGATGCCGCCCCATCCGACGTACCCGGATAAGATTTCCTGCTCCTGCGGTGTTGCCTGCCTTTCCTCGGCTTCGATCTGTTTGAGTGTCTGGATGGCAGCGATGTTGAACGCATATTTCGTTTTTGCGCCGCCTTCGCCCAGATGATCGTCCGTGATGCGGAAATTATGTACGCTAGGCTGTTCGGTTTTTGTGCCGGATTCAATAGAAGTTTCAACATCTTCCTTCGATTGCTCATCAGGCGGTTTGGGGTTATCGGTTTCGACTTGATTCGGCTCTGTTTGCCCCTCAAACAGAAAGGTATTTCGCGCATCTTCAGCGAGCATCCGCTCGAAGTTTTCCCTCGGCTCTATCCTTGAAATTGGATAAAGCAACGTCGGATCACGCATGGTTACATGTGTATCCGTGACTTCTTCAATGATAAATGCCGTATTGCCCAAATAGACAGTATCGCCTGCCTGATAGGGCGGCATCGGAGGGTGGTGGTCATCGACTAAATCTGATGGACTTTCAGATTCCTGCGTTACAGCAACTTCTTCTGGTTGTTCAGGAAAATCGCGTCCTTCTACCTGCGCATGTGCCTTTTCGTCTGGATAATGACCATAAATGTACAGATACCGATGCTCTTGATGGTTGTAAACAGCGGCACCATCATAGGCAAATCCATCGCTTTCCATTGTGCCGTTCACATAGCCTTGCGCGACCTTGATTGCTTCTTCCAAGGTTTGATATTCGATTTTCTCATCAAACCCATTTTCAAAGTGGTGATAAACTACAACTTGATACTGCGGAGTCATCTGCTCGTCATAGTCATCAATCGCTTCTTTTGTCAACCATTCCGGTTTTGCAGGAAGCGTTTCATAAATCTCCCGCATTTTTGCAATCTGCGCGCGAACATTTCCCGCCCACAGATACTTTTCTGCACGACCGCCAGCGTCGAGAAAATAATCGCAGTCTGCTTTCAGACGGCTTAAAAGTCGGTAGTTTGGATTTTGTTCCTGTTCGTTTTGCCCCTGTTTACTCTGGAGATTGCCGTGCATGGCCTGCATAGTGGGCTGGGTCTGCTGCTCAATGGCAGAATCGCGAAATACCCTTGTGCCATCCGCTCCAAACTCCGCTTCATAAGCATTGATAGCATTTTCGGCTTCATGATCGACAGAAAGCAGCGTATAAACGTGATATGCGGCGCTGTTTTCCCGCTTTTCCGCAATCGTAACATCAACCTTATCTCGCAGCTGCTCCACATACTGTTCCAAGCTGTGTGCAGGTATTTTGCACATGGCAACACGCCCTACACCCTCTAAATTTCGGCTCGTCAGATTCAATCCAAGATTTTCCGCAGCCTGCCGTGCATCCTCATCATACAATTCAAAGAAGTCGCCAACCTGAAACAGTACAATTTCATCAGGATGCGCAGCCTTAATGCTGTTATAGGTGTCGTAATCCGTGTTTCGTGCTGAATCCTGTACCTCTTTCTTCTCGTAAAGTGCCTGCTTTTCGGGTGTCAAATAACGGTTCATCTGGATAAGTCCGTCAATCCGTTCGGCAACCTGATTCCATTTCAGCAGCACATCGGGACAGTTGCTTTTCTTGAGCTGTATTCCCTTTGCATCGTGGCTTTCCGAACTCCCGCGTTCACCCGACACGCCGGGCATTTGTCCTCCTATTCCATATTCGTTTTTCAGAAATTCCAGCTTTTCATTGGCGCTATGAGGTTCTGAAAAGAATCGGTAAATTCGACTATCTATACCCGCAATGGGGACATTTCTCGTCAATACCGCATCGATTTCATCCTGCGTGATAAAACTATAAACTTCCGACAGCGCAATCTCGCCTTTAGGCAATTCACGCTGTTCAATCGTCAAATCTCTGAGCCGGGGCAAAACCGTATTCGGCATGAAAAAACGCATCCGCATCAAATCAGGTTGATGTTCGACCACATCCGCAAACATTTCTACCTGCCCAATCAGCTCATGCAGTCCATCCGGCTGTTCCATCTTTTCAAGGAGCCGATCCACGCAGTCCGGGAACACAATCGGTTCTGCTGCTTGTATTAAAGGCAGATATCCATTCTCTTTGGCGAAACTGTCGCGGTACATCTCAATAAGTCGATCTGCGACCTGCCGTCTGACAAAACCCGCGGCTTCCACGTTTTCCAGCTCTGTTCCGAATTGCCCTGCGTCGATCAGCTCACCGACGCGCTTCGCCGCGTCTGTCCACGGAATGACGCGGGCTGTGCTGGCATACCGCGCGCGATTTCCGCCTGCAAGATAGATTCCATCTTCCGCATACCATGCTGAAAACAGCCAGCCGTCGATTTCAAAACCATTACCGCCGTGGTACAGCTTCCGCATGTGTGCTGCAATCTCATCCGCCGATTTGCCAATCATTGCGTCGAACGCCAGCTCCATACGGGTATTTTCACTGTTGCCGCCAAATCGCAGTGCCATATCAAGCGCTTTGGATATGGAAGAAGGAGCGGAAACCGCTCGGTCATCCGCTCCTTCGCTGTATTCGGTTATCGGTATATTAAAAAGGCTTGTCTGCCCCGGATTTAAGCGTACACCAGCTCGTTCAGCACGACTTCTTCCGCCTGCGCTTTCAGGCTGTTCATCGCGCCGACCCACGCCATCGGGTCGCGTTCCTTCAGCGCTTCGTTCACGCCCTGCGCCGCCGCCATCTCGCCGACCATGCGGTTCACCCGCTCGCCCGCCGTCCGGTCGGTTTCCGTCAGATGCGCCGTCAGTTCGCCCGTCAGCAGCAGGCTGTTGAACGTCATCTTTCTGTGCGCCTTCAGATACGCCTTGCGCATCCTGCCGTATCTGCCCAGCGTCGCCTGCCCGTCCGGGATTTTCAGGTCGGGAATCTGATAACCGTTCACCGTTTTGTAATTCAGCATATGGCCTGCTCCTTTCAACGCTCCGCGCTTCCCGCTCGATGCTTCTCAATACTTCCTCGGAGATTTCGCTGACCGCCGTTCCGAGTGCCGTCAACGCCTGCGGCGTGTTCCATTCAAGGATGGTCGCAAAATCTTCCGGCTCGAACCGATGTTCTTCCGCCAATCCGCAGCGGCTGAAGAGCATATACTGAACGCCCGTCGTCGCCGTATTCCGGAAAGCCAGTTCGAGGTTGAGTTCATCATACTCCATGAGGAGTGAACCGTCAACGATGTCGCGCAGCTCGTCCTGATGCTCCTGCCAATAATCCATCGCTTTCTGCATGGCGATTTCTTCGAGCTGTCCCGCAAGTCCGCGATTGGCGGAAACCTCATATTCTTTTTCCAGCATCGTACCGATAACCGCGCTGTTTTCCTCATTTACCGCCCATACAAACGGAGAACGGGAATCTTTTCGCATCCCCGTATCGGCAGCATCAAAGACGTAATGATAGCGCGGCACGTCGCCGGTCATATCCAGCAGCGCGATGCCTTTTGCGCCTCGCCGGACATACCGACGCATGGTGTTTGTCCACAGCTCAAACGACGCGCAGGCGGTCGCGTCCGGGCGCTGGGCGTAGATCATCATCTGGTCGTAAAAACTATATTTGTACAGGGTGGAAGCCGTTTGCAGAAACGAGCGCCACGTCTCCCCGTCGGCGGCGATCTCGTGCGCGGTCTGCGCGGCAAGCTGTACATAATCGTCAATTTTGGGCATTTCATCGCTCCTCCGTCTTTATCCCAGCACAACGCGCAGGCGCGGTCTGCCGGATTCATCCAGCTCCATCACGACCGTACCGTCATACTTCTTGCCCGACTTGGCAATCATGCCCTTGACTGAGGCTTTGCCGTCGTTCAGCAAAGCGATGGCGGTTGCGGCATCCAGCCTTTTACCGCGAGCAGCAAAGAACTTGTTGTCCTTGAACAGACCGAAGCTGCATTCTCGGTTTTCACAGAAGTAGCCCTTTTCGGCTTCGCTGACAGGGTATCCGCAGCAGGGACACTTGGCGACTTTGCGCCTGCCGGTCGGAAAGAGCGTCAATGCCTGCGGATCGGCTTGCGCGTGGTCAACCTGATCCCGAATCATGGTTTCGATGGACGAAAGAAAATCGTCGGAAGCGAGATTGCCGTGTTCGACCTGGCAGAGCTGATTTTCCCACTGAGCGGTCAGCAGCGGGGAACGGAGCGTTTCGGGCAGAACGGCAATCAAATTCCTGCCTTTGTCGGTCGGCAAAAGCTGTTTGATTTTTTCGCCCCTGCGCTCGATGAAACCGCCTTTGACCAGCTTTTCAATGATGCCCGCGCGGGTTGCAGGCGTGCCGATGCCTTTGCGCCCGGCTTCGTCGGGGAAGCTGTCTGCACCGGCGCCTTCCATTGCAGCCAGAAGCGTTGCTTCGGTGTAGCACTTCGGCGGTGTCGTCAGTCCCTTTTTGACAACGGCGCGCACCCCGAAGAAACGCTGATGCTCATACAGCGCCGGATCAACGCCTGCCTGTTTATCAGGCTCGCGGGGATGTCCGATGCTGCCGTAAAATGTGCTTGCCGGGATGCGCCAGCCCAACGCGGTATCGGTTTTGCCGGCTGCCGTAAAGATGTGTTCCGCACAGGAAAGCGTCAGGGTACGCTCCTCGGTAACGTGCGGCTCGCCGACCGCGCACAGCAAACGGACGGCGAGCATGCTGAAGATGTTCAGTTCCTCATTTGTTAAGGTATCCAATCGCTCGGCGGTGACGGATTGCGTCGGGATGATGGCGTGATGGTCGGAAACCCCGGCATCGTCGATGACCTGCTTGGCATGAACCGGCAGGGAAAGCCCCTGCTCGAAGGGAAGCAGTGCGGCGACGGTCTGCGCCAGATTGGGCAGCACGGAAGCCATATCGTGCGTCAAAAAGCGGCTGTCCGTGCGCGGATAGGTTGCCAGCTTCTTTTCGTAGAGCGACTGCGCGCAATCGAGCGTCTGCTGGGCGGTGTAGCCGAAAAGCTGATTGGCTTCGCGCTGGAGCGCGGTCAGGTCGTAGAGCTTCGGCGGACGATCCGACCGTGTTTTCTTTTCAACCCGGATAATCTCCGCGGTCTGCCCGTTGCAGGCGTCGGCGAGCGCCTGCGCTTCCTGCTCGTCCTCAAAGCGTTCGCTCACCGCTTCGCAGGGGCAGAGCAGATGAACGGTATAAAACGGCTTGGGTGTAAAGCCGGCAACGGCTTTTTCGCGCTCGACGATCATCGCCAGCGTCGGGGTCATCACACGCCCGATGGAGAGCGTCGGGCCGTAGAGCAGCGTATACAGGCGTGTCAGGTTTATCCCCATCAGCCAATCTGCCTTGGCGCGGCAGAGTGCCGCTTCGTACAGCAGATCGTATTCCGCCGCGTCCTTCAGGTGCGCCATGCCCTCTCGGATCGCACTTTCTTCCAGCGAGGAAATCCAAAGACGCTTGACGGGCTTGCTGCAACGGCAGCAGTCATAAACCAGACGGAAAATCAGCTCACCCTCGCGTCCGGCATCCGTCGCGCAGACAATGGTTTCGATATCCGGGCGGTTCATCAGGCTGCAAAGCAAATCAAGCTGCTTTTTCGTCTTTTCATTGGGAACGTACTGCCACGGATCGGGCAGAATCGGCAGATCCGCGCGCCGCCAACGCGCCAGCCGAAGGTCATAGTTTTCAGGCTGCGCCAGCGAAACCAGATGACCGACGCACCAGGAAACCAGATAACCGTTTCCTTCGAGATAACCGTTTTTTTGTTTGTCTGCGCCGACGACGGCGGCAATCGCCAGCGCGACGCTCGGCTTCTCGGCGATAATAAGCGTAGAGTTCAACGAACCCCTCCTTTCAGAAGGCAGAGAAAAAGCGGCCGGTTTCCCGGTCGCCTGCTGTTCATGACGCCATGCCGCTTCTGCGGCGAGGCTGTGTCCGTGCGGCACTTCCATCATCAGCCGCTCAAAAGGACTGTCCGTAAAATATCTCACTGGTCGTCCTCGTCATCTTCGTCCTCATCGTCCAAATCAGGGTGCGGCTTGGGCTTTGCCGCCTTTTTCTGCATGACGAAGTACACGACCACGCCGCCGCCCAGCGCCATCAACAGCATCAGTGCCAAAACCGGCGCGGAGGAGGGCTTTTCTCCTTCCGATGCTTCGGGCTTGGGCGTTGCGGTCGGCTTGGGCGTCGGGCTGGCGGTTGGTTCGGGCGTGGGTTTGTCCGCTTCATCCAGTACAGCCAGCAGGTCGCGGTCGTCTACGGCGTTGAGGAAGTAGGTTTCGTAGCGCTCGCCGTCCTCGTCAATGGGCTTGTCGTAGTCGATGACCAGATAATAGACTTCGCCTTTTCGGGTTTCAATGGTGATAAACTGCTTGTGCGTCGCCTTGGAGTACAAAAGGTCGAGCGTTTTCATGTTGCCGGAAGGGGAATATGCCGTCCCCGTTCCGTCGGGGATCAGGTCGGGCAGCATGACATGGGTCGGAACAGGCGTTGCCGTTGCCTGCGGCACATCCGTAGGCACGGGCGTTGCGGTCGGCTTGGCAGATGCTTTCGCACCGCCGGTGGACGGCTTCTTCGTCGGTTTCGGCGTGGCTTCTTCTTCCGGCTCATCCTGCCCGTAATACGGGTTTTTGACCTTGACGATCTCAGAACGGTTATCCGCGTTATCTACGGCGTAAATACTGATGTATTCCAGTCCGTCGGCGTAGTCCCTGATGCGCGCGTCGAGCGTTCCGCCCGAAAGCCGCGTCAGGTGATGGTTGTTGATGTACACGGCTTTAATGCCGCTGATGCTGTCCGTGGCTTCAATGCAGAGCATATCGCCGCTGATGCCTGCGCTGACACGCGGCACATCGGTGTCGAAACAGATGATGTTTGTGCTTTTGGCGTGGATGTTGCCCGCCAAATCGGTGACGGAAACATAGATGGAGCAGTTTTCACGGATTTCGACGTGATAGGTGTCCGTGGATTCGCCGCCGTCCACCAACGTCGTCCATTTGGAGCCTGCCGCCATCAGGATGCGCAGATGCGCCCAGCCCGTGCCGTTATCGTCCGCGATGGAGATGGTCACGTCGGCTTTGTCCCGCTTCCAGCCGGACGGCGCTTTGATTGCAATCGTATACGCGCCGGCAGGCGGTTCGGGAGCCTGTGTGGGCTGCTGCGTCGGTTCGGCAGTCGGCGCCTGCGTGGGCTGCTCGGTTGGCTCGACGGTCGGCGCTTCGGTGGGCTGCCGCGTCGGTTCAGCCGTCGGCTGCTCGGTCGGCTGGACAGTTGGTTCTTCCGTCGGCTGCTGAACGGGTTCCTCCGTTTCTTCCTGCGCCGCGGTTTCGGAAAACCCCTCGGCGCGCGCCTGCAACGGCGTGGGGATTGCGCAGACAATCGCCAGCAGCAGCACGGACAGCGCGCAGATCAGCAGCATCCACTTGAAAAAGCGGCGCGGATCAGGCAGTTTCAGATTCATTGTGGTCATCATCGTCGATGGACACCTCCTCGGTCGATTCGCTGGGTTCGGCATGACGCGCGCGGAGCAGGGCTTCCAGCTCAAAGGGCGTCAGCTTTTCGCTCAGACAGATTTGCTCAAAAGCCAGCGCTTCCAGCTCGCGTTTGCGTGCCAGAAACGCTTCGGTCTGCGCAAGAATCTTGTCGCGCAAGGCGAGTTGTTTGGGCAGGCGCTCGTTCATAGCCTGCAATTCTGCGCGCCAGTTGGTTTTTGTGTTCGTTCGTCTGGTTCTCGGTTTTCTCATGAATACTTCCTTTCTTGACGTTAAGTATCGGCTATACCGCGCGAAGCGAAGAAAGGGTGCAGGGAAATAATTTCCCTGCTGGGGTTTGGGGCGAAGCCCCATCGTTTCCCCTCAATACGCCCTCGCGTAGCCGTAGAAGTGTTCCTGCCAGTAGCTTCGGGAAAGGTCGGCGTAGGAAATCGGCGACCCGCAATGAATCATCATGCCGTCGCCTACATAAATGCCGCAGTGGGTGATGCCGTCATTGCCCTCAACGCCTTCGCCAAGCGTTCCTTCAAAAAAGATGATGTCGCCGGGGCGGGCTTCATCCTCCCGAACCGGGGTCAGCGCGCCGTATAGACTGGTCGCGCCCAGCCGCCCCACATCTTTCACGCCGGAATTGACCAGCACCCAGGATACAAAGCCCGAACAGTCAAAGGACGTGCTGGGGTCAGAGCCGCCCCAGACGTAGGGATAGCCCAGAAATTTCTCGGCTTCTTCCAGCATCGCCGCGAACTTGGAATCGGCTTCTTTGTATTCTTCCGGCACATCATACAGCAGCGGGTCTTTCAGCTCACCGGCATACGGATTGTTTCGGAAAAGGTCGGGCATGTTGCCGTGGGTGCTGATGTATACCGCATACATGCCGACCTGCTCGCGGCTCATGACGTTAAAGAGCAGGTGCGAGAGATTCTTGTTGACGAGCTTCACCGTACAGGTCTTGTAGATGTACGGCACATCCACCTCGTAGTCATACGGTATCCATTCCAGAACGCCGGTCGCGGGGTCAAGCTCCTGCTTCCAGCCTGTTTTCCATTCCTTCCGATAGCGCGTTTCGCTGGCAATGGACGAGGTGAGAATGTACTGCTGGGCAAAGAGCCTGTCCATGATCGGCACAGCGTCGTCTACCTTCCATTCGTCCCCGATGGCAGCGCTGATGATGGAAATCAGTACATACGGATCATGCCAGATGTCCATCTGCTCAATCTGGTATTCGTCGCAGCCCGGATGCAGTGCGCCGTAATCGTCCAATTCATGCTGCAAATCGCTTTCCAGCTGGGCGTAATAACGCTCGGCGGCGAGAATATCATCTTCCTCGGCGGGATAGGTGGTCATGGCGATGACCTGCATGGTCGATTCCAGAATCGGCGCGCACCCGTTTAGCGCGTTGAGGGCATAGCAAAGCAGCGCGGCAAAGAGGATAAATGCAAAAACATTTCGCCTTTTCCGGGCGGTCTGCACCTGCTTTTGAACGCTGGAAACGCCGGTTTCGACGGCTTTTTCCGCCGCACGCGAAACAGGCACATTCGGCGGAAGCGGCCGCCCGTTCGCCGCCTGCATGTACTGGCGGCGGATGGCTTTCTTCTGCTGGGCTTTGGATTGGGGATTGCTGACGCTTTTCTGCGCCTGCGCGTCGGGAACATGGCTGCGCGAGAACTGCTCTTTTTTGCCGGTAAGCGCGGGCTCACGGTTGACCGGCGGCGAATCAGGAGCGACAAGCGGAGAAACCGCACGCTGTTCCACCCAAATAGGAGAAGCCCCCGGCAAATCGGAGGCTTCTGTCTGTTTGACGGCGCGGCGCGCATCGGCTTGCGTGGCATACAGCCTGTGAACCGCGGCTTTGGCGTGATGAGCGACGTCCAGCCCGGTTTCAGCGGTCTGGGTGCTGACGTTCTGCGTGTCGGCTTCATCCGCTTCCTGATGGAAAGCGTCGTTGACGGATTCTGTCAGCTTCTTTGCGTGTTCCAACATGCTGTGCCGCTGCTGCTTTTTGCAGGGGATGGGCGCGATGGTTTTCGGCTCGGCTTTCAGCGGCGAAGGGCGTTTCTCTTCCTCAAAACGCAGGCGTTCAGCTTTCACGCAGATATCTCTTTCTGCGCATCAGGCGTGCATAATCCCGCTCAGACTGCCGATCTGCGTCTGCCGCAACCTTGCAGCAGGCAAAGAGCAACAGCAGGATGATGATGCACACGGCAAGAACGCCGGCGATGGTGAGTATGGTCATCATTTTGTTTCATCTCCATTTGAATCAGGCGGGCGTATCCGCCCACCTTGTGGTCATAATCCGATAGAGTTCGGTATCCTGCGGGAATTTATCCGAGAACGGCAGGATGATGTTGCCGTAGAACAGCAGACCTTCGCCCGCATTGGCCTGCTTGACGTAGGAAAGCTGGTGCTCGGAAATACCGAGCTGTTTGGCGAGAATCTGCCGGTCACCGGATGCCTGACTGAGCATATAAATGAAATCGGAGTTTTCAAAGATATTCTCAATTTCGCGGGAAGCCAGCAGATCCTTCACATTCTGGGTTAAGCCGGTCGGAATGCCGCCCCATTTTCTGAAACGCTTCCAGATTTCCACGGAATAGGCGGCGGTCTGTTCTTCCTTGAGCAGAAGGTGCATTTCGTCCACATAGTATCGGGTGCATTGATGTTTTTCACGATTGCTCGTGACGCGGTTCCAGACCTGATCCTGAACGATTAACATGCCGATCTTTTTGAGCTGTTTGCCCAGCTCCTTGATGTCATAGCAGACCACGCGGTTGTGAATGTTCACGTTCGTCCGATGATTGAAAATGTTCAGCGAACCGGTGACGTAGATTTCAAGCGCCGTCGCCAGATAATGCGCTTCGGCTTCATGCTGGGCGCACAGGAGGTTGTACAAATCCTCAAGGATCGGCATATTTTCCGGCAGGGGATTTGCCAGATAATCCTGATACAGGTGCCGGACGCAGCGGTCGATGATGGTCTTTTCGACCGGCTGCAAGCCGTCCTTGCCGCCGACAATCAGCTCGCATAAAGACAATACGAAATCCGACTTGAGCGACAGCGGGTTCTCCTCGTCCGAGTAATCCATCGACAAATCCAGCGGGTTGATGTAGTCGGTGGAAGTGGGCGAGATGCGAATGACCTGCCCGTGCAGCCGCTCAACCAGCGGCGCATATTCGGCTTCCGGGTCGCAGATGAGGATATCGTCGTTGGTGACGAGAAACACGTTGGTGATTTCGCGCTTGGCGCTGAACGATTTTCCGCTGCCGGGAACGCCCAAAATCAAGCCGTTTGGGTTTTTCAGCAGTTTGCGGTCGATCATAATGAGGTTGCTGCTCATCGCGTTGACCCCGTAATAGAGCGCTTCGCTGCCGGTCTGGAAAAGCTCCTGCGTCGTGAACGGCACAAAGATGGCAACCGAGCTGGTCGTCAGCCCACGGCAGAGGTTCAGCGGATTCTGGCACAGCGGAAGACTGGCAACCAGGGCGTTTTCCTGCTGGAAATCCAGCCGGATCAGCGAGCAGTTCATCGCCTGCGCGATGCTCTGTGCCTGCAAGACGTTGTTTTCAAGCTGGCGCTTCGTGTCCGCCGTGTTGATGATGACCAGCGTAAGCAGGAACATGCGCTCATTGTGGCTTTGCAGGTCTTGCAGCAGCTTTTTCGCTTCCTCGCCGTAAGTCGCCAGATCGGAGGGAATGATGTCCATATCGTATCCGGAGCGGACGGCTTTTTTCTGTTCCTCGATTTTGGTGCGGTCAAGCTCGGTGATCTTGTGCTTGATCGTTTTGACGGCTTCCGCCTGGTCGAGCGAATGAATGTGCATGGAAACGAGCAGGCTGCTTTCCATATCGAGGAAGTTTTTCAGCGTGCGGTCGCTGAGTTCGGGCGCGAGAATCTGCAAATAGGACGCGGCGCAGTAGGTCTTGCCGATGCGGAACGTCCGCCCATCCTTAAACTCAAACGAGGACGGCGCGATGAAGTCCTGCGTTGTCAGCCCGGATGGAACCAGCCAGCTCCAGTCAAAGCGGAAGGGTTCTTGCGTATCCATGTGACAGATGCCGTGCATCAGCTCCAGCCGCGCTTTGCCGTCGAGAGCCTTTGCCTGCACGCCGAGCTTGCGGAAGTTGTTCAGCAAATCCAGCTCGATGCGTTCCAGACGGGTCTTGGCGGCTTT
>ERZ773229.2111-NODE-2111-length-12232-cov-2.699351_pt1 | contig 12232 bp, 22 predicted proteins | sample MGYA00580992_ERZ773229 | MGnify/ENA primary metagenome ERZ773229 (study PRJEB29015, sample SAMEA2737795) | human gut metagenome | biome: human gut; feature: human-associated habitat; material: faeces | place: China | collected 2012 ... | reverse complement strand
TGCGCTGGCAGAACATCGACAATTTTTACATCGTCAATTCTTATCAAGTCCTCATGTCGTCCCAGACTTGGAAATGTCCGGGGATTTAAGATTTTCCTGTAAATTACGTCAACTTCTTCCTGGTTATCCGGCATAATATGCAGCCGCAGGTCCAGATCAGACACAACGCTTTCATAAATCGGCGTATTGACCCAGCCCACAAACGAATCCCCAGATTTTACCCTGACCGGAAAGCGCTGCTTAAATTCCTCCGTTTCTGATCCTGCGACAGCTCCGCCGCGCCACCTCATGCAAATTTCCGGCTTGTTGATGACTCCATTGCCGGATACGGATATCTTCATATCATGCCAACTGTCCCACCTGCAAAGAAAATGAACCATCCCAGCAACTGTAGAAAAAGGCGGAAGCGGGTATGTTTCGCCCCGCTTGCCATTCCATCCCGGGATTGAAAACCGGGCGGTATCCATATGCCCTTGTATCATTACTGATCTCATTTTTCGCTCCTTGTTTTTGACTTGTTTAATTTTTTCCATCTTTCCGGGTATGCTTCGCGGAACCAGTCGAGGAAATTCCCAAATAGCGCTTTTTCTGCTTCTTTGCGTGCCGCCGCGGCGTCCTCAATGTCGTTAAATCTTCCGAGACGATATTTTTTCCCTTGAAATTCTATTTGCGCAACCCACTTTTCTCTTGCTCTATCCCAATAAACGCCTTTGACCCCAGATGTATTATTTTTTAACATTTTTCTTGGCATTATAGATAATACCGAAGTATTTTTCTCAAACCCCTCTTTTACTGTATTTTGAGCTTTTATAATATTTTCTTCCCAGCTCCTAAGTCTAGCACATCCGCATGATTGAATCTTGTAAAAACGCCCCGCAGGAACTTTAAATTCATTTCCACAAGGGCATTGGCATAGCCAATCTGAACCCTCTTTACCAGCTCCCAGATATTTAATTGCCTTGCATCCGTATTTGTTAACTTTCCCGGCCAAATCTGCCGGTTTTAAATAGTTTTGTTCCCTGTTTACGCATCCGCACGATACATTTTTTCCGGACGCTATAGCATCATAGCGCATAGTGCATGTGTTTCCGCATTTACAGCGACACACAACATATAAACGCTTATTTTTCCTATATGCGTTTATAACTTTTAATTGTCCGTGCACCTCGCCGTTAAATTCGTCCGTAAAAACAGGCGTATTTCTACAGGCTTCCGAGCAGTACTTAGCGGCGGCACTTCCGCCGCTAAACTCCTTGCCGCAGACAGAACATATTCTTTTAATCATTCTGATCCAGTTCCCTCTCTTGTACAAATCCGCCCAGGATGTCATTGTACAGGCCTTCCGGTATTTCTTCCTCCATCAACGGCTGCCTTTCCTCGAGTTCGGCGTCAAGACTTGCGTCTATGTCTGCAAGTGCCTGTTCTCTGTCAAATCCCATTTCTACAGCTTTGTTTAATAAATCAATTGTTTTTTTCATCTTCTTTTCCTCCATTTTCTTAAATTTCTTCTGTGTAGGAAATTCTAAGGGTATTACCCTCGATTTCCCAAAAATAATGATCGCTGTCATATTTTTCGAGATTTCTAAATTCTTCGATTTCTTCACTTGTCAGCGCCATTTCCACAGCTACCGGTTCAGTTCCCATCTTCCCGGTTTTCATTGTTTCTTTATCAATTGCTCGATCAATTTTTCTTTCTAACATCTTCTTTTTCCTCCTCCTTATGCCCGAGCATATAAAATAAAATTTTGTTCAGTTGTTTCGTCTACAAGTTCCCCCGGGACTATCTCCCAGGGGGCTTATTCTGCGTTTACGGAACTAAATTTACATCATTCTCAAATATCACTCCCGTTTATGCACTGTTTATATTTTATATTATTGTTCGTAATTATACAAGTTCTTCAATATTTCCGGTACGACAGTTTTCAAAAATTCCATCGCTTAACTGACCATTAAATTCACGTTCACATAACTCGGCGGTATCTCTTGTTATCCTGATAATCGAATAAAGATTTGAACCGGTGTTGTCAGCGTTCTCTATCTCGACAATTCTCACGCCGTCCTCTTTGCTGCTCCAATCGTATTTTCTTGACGGTGAGAAGCTTTCTTTTAACCTGTGACCGCCATAATTGCCGTATACTTTCCATGATCTTGTAACTGCCATTTTTATTCCTCCGTTCCGCCCCTGTCCGGGGCTGTTTGATGTGCTTTCTTTAACTGTCTTTATTCTAACATTTTGTGCCTTAGATGTCAAGTAGTTTTTTGTGCCTTATCGTAAAATTTTTTCTTCTCTTTCCAGCTTCTCGGCAACTGCCAATTTTATAAAGTCGTTTATGCTCTTGTATCCTGCTTTCGTTATTGCTTCTTTTGTACCAACCTTAAAGCGACAATTTACGCGTTCAAATTTATCATCATATTTATATACTGCTCTTTTCTGTGCTTCCGGTGTCTTTGTTTTCTCTATCATGCTATTTTTACCTCCTTATTGTTGTAATGAGTATATCATTTTGTGCCTTAGAAGTCAAATGATATTTTTTTCTTCCTTATATATAGCATTTTATAACACTTTCTGGGTTTCCAGAATGAAACAATATGCACAATTTACCAGTATATTTTGTGCCTTAGATTTAGTTATTCTGTATATTGATTTTGTGCCTTAGATATAGTATTATATAACCATCAACAGAGAACAAACAGCCCGGACACAGAGCCGGGAGAAAGAGAGGTAGAAATTATGAAAAGTACAATGATTTTAACTCCTGAACAGGAGCAGAAAAGAAAAGATGCGATGCTGACACTCGACAGCCTGACATATAACACAATGTGTTATGGCTGCAAAGCACTTCATAAAACTTGTGACGGAACCACAAGCAAATTTTACGGCGGTTGCATCTACAGGGAGCAAAACGGCTTAAATGCAATATTTGGTTTTGCTCGATTTGTCCCGGAACTTATCAAAAATGATGATTTTTCATCATATGATGAATTTCTGGAAGAGCTTAGAAACAACCGCGTCGGCGTTGTTGAGTGGCTCGAATCCCGGGCACGCGGCGAACACTTCAAAAATGAAGTGCTGACCGAGAAATATATTGCAGCTTGCAAAAAGATTTTGAGCATTTTAAAGGAGGCCTAACAGCTATGACGCAGAAAGAATTAAAAGAAATGTACATGAATATTATTAAAACAGAGGTCTGGGAAGATGAGCACATGCAAAATTTTGCAAAGAAAAAATGCGCTTATGTGGTTCAATTTTCAAATGGAGATATCGCAGACATTGAAAAACCATCTATAAAAAAGGACTTTTGTTTTGGTGCTGGCTCTTATGGTACTTGCACCAACGAAGAAATGAAAGACGCCGAAAACATGGCAGCATTAGCCCGTAAAAGTGAACAATATTTTAAAGAACAAAATCTAAAAGAAATTGATTCTGATATAGAGGATCTCGAAAAATGTTTGAGCAGTTATGAATATGAGTGTTATACATACACTCATTACATGGGACAGCCAGACGACAGCAAATTAAAGGCTTTTACGGTGGTAAGAACCGGATATAATCCAGAATTTACCCCGATGCGTTGGATTAATTGCAAGGATATAAAAAAGCTGGGCGCGGACGATATTCAGAAAATTATTGACGGTTTCAAAGAAGTCAGAAAAGCATTTGAAAAACGGATTGACACATATTTGAAAAGATACGGAACAACAAAAGTAAATTCTTGGTCGTATATCTGCGATTAACAGGCCGGTAAGCGTACCGGGGAGCATTTCCCCGGCGGTCTTTTAAAATAAAATCAGGAGGATTAAAAACATGAAAAAATTAACATTAGTAGAATACGGATGCGCAGGAACAGGCTACAGAAACGGATCAGATGTTCCGAATTGCAGAGTTCGTGCAGAATTTGACACGCTGGACGGCCTGCACGTTGTTGCAGATTTTGGCGGATACCAGAGACGCGACGCAAATAAAAAAGGGTGCCCAGTGGTGCAGCCTAACGCGTTACATGCCGACGGCACATATTACGACGCTGAGGGCTGCGGGCACTCTTATGAATATAGGCTTGCACAAACGGGGTTTGACTTTACCCGCTTCAATTTTACAAAGGCCGGGATCTTGGCATTTATAAACGAGGTGACCGGGGGAAATTATACAGAAATCGAGTTTGTAAAAAGAAATTATGATTGTTTGCACTAAATAAATGAATTCCGGGCGGGGCTTTCCCGCCTGTTTTTCTAACCAGAAAGGGGCTTTTATATGATAGATAGAATTATAAAACCATCGTCAAAACAGACTATTGACGCCATAAAAAGCGGGGATTTTTCCGAAGTTGATAAAATAAAAGAAACAGCAGTCCAAGCCGCCGCAGATGTTTTTCTTGCGGTCGCTTCCGGCTCCGTTCCGCTGATCTGGTACGACTTGCCGCCGGTGCGCTGTCAGTCTGGGGCGGCGTCGTTCCTGCGGTATGCTCTGCATAAATCCACGAAAAATCCGGGCTTCCTGCAGCTTTCTTGTATGGAAATAAAAGATGGTCGCATGATTCCGACATCTGACCACCAGTACAATGTTACTGACGGCGGTTTTTCTGAGTTCTTCCGGGACTTGCCCGGAGTCACAAATATAAACTATTTAGAGCAGTAAAAACGCTGCTCTTTTTCTGGTGTCCTGCATCCGCTCCGGGCGGCGGTGGTTCGTGACCTGTGTCTGGACTTCTCCGGGGCTTGTGTCCCGGTTTGATGCACATTGACAATTATATATAGTTGTATTGGCTTCTATTTGACGCTTTAACGGCTTTTAGCGTGATTCTGGTATATTTTATCGCAAGTATATAAAAACGCTTTAAATCTTCAAATATCGAATTGGTAACAGGGATTGACGACAGAGCGCAACGGGGTTATTATTACTTTGTATAATTGTGCGGACGCTTTGCCCGGTCTGGTCTTTATACTTCCAGACTGCGCAAAGCTAGGCGGGCTTTGTTTGTGATCGCTCCGGCGGTCTTATTTCTGTACGCTTTTAGGCGTTTTTACTTGGGCGGTTGTGCTTTAAATACTTCTATAATGCCGTATTTGGCTTTTTAAGCGTGTTTTATTAGTTTTCTATATATTTTACCGTGGTTGCATAAAAACGCTTTTAAACCTGTTTTACAACGTTCTATTAGAATTGGTTTTGATTCTGGCTGTGTCTGGCGCTGGCTCTGCACTTCCGCAGTTGTCCCCGGTCTGGTTCTGGGTTATCCCCGGCGAGCTGTGTTTTTGGCTCTCTACTTGGCTCTGATCCACCAGATCATACCTGGCGGCGGGGTTTCATAGGTTCCCTGTGGCGGTCTGTTCCTGATCGGATGGAGGTTTCCGGGATAGCTCCGGGGCGGAATAAGAACACCAAAGAAATGCACGACAAGTCGGAATCAGCAACAACCCCGGTCGGTTTGAACTGGGAAAATCTGAAAAAAATCGCAGAAATCTGAAGCTAATTCAGACCTGCGACTTTTTTGTTTTGTGCATTTTGTATATAATTTTCTATAACGTATCTCGGCGTGATGTGAATTTTTCATTTCAACACATTCAGCTCATCGTTTTTCATATTTTTCCTTCTTATGGCACCAGCAATCTTGGTTCTTCTTCTCTTCTGCCGGCTTGTTTCTTTTTTTCTGCGTTTTGCCGCATCTTGGCTGATTGTTCCCATGCCTGCTGCTCCTTTCCATATATTTCTTTCATATTCTGACTCCTTGAGTTAAGATTGATAATTGGTACGTCTACATTCAATTCATCTGGCACAATACCGACGATTACAACCTTAGTTGGTTCAATCGTTTCCAACATCTCCTTGAAGTTCTCACAAAATTCCATCCTGGAAGATTTCGACCGTACCCTGCCATTCGTGCAGCACGATACTACACTTCTATGCGGCGTGCCGTCAAATATCCACGGCATGTATTTCGGGCTTATGATATTTACTGACGGAATGATGTTAACGTCCATCATCGACCAGTAATACCCCAACGCATGATTACGGTATAGGTTATAGATATTCAGTGCTGTCGGCATACCGTAGGCAATTGTAAAATCTGTGTTGCAAACAGAATGGAAGCATTTCAGGTGTTCGATATACTGATCCGGCTGATTCCATACCTGCAGAAAACTTTTGTCGTCGATATAGAAATTCACGGTCAGGTCCTTATGGCCTTTCAATGATCTGGCTTTTGAAGATACGAAATCTATTCCTTTGCCCGGTACGGCATCTGACTTCGGCAACATCGGTATCTGGTACAGTCCGTCAAGCTCTGCATCGGTTATTAAATATTCTTTCATTACGTCATATGCGGTATGCGTATTATTCATTGATTCCACTCCTGTTAAATGTGTTAAAAAACCAGTAAATATCAGTGTTTGCGGGCTATTTTTAAGCTACAAGTTCGCCTATAAAATGCCTTGTGTCGTTCTTACGTATTGTTAAATAACATGTATTCAGAACAACCCCACCCAAATCCCGTATTTTCAAGCATCCAGTGCTTAAATAGAATTTGCACACAGTTTGTTTATCCGCCGACAACGACACAACTATTTTGTCAAAAAGTTTATCAATAATTTGGCGATTTATATCTTCTTCTTTTACTTCTTTAAAACTTTTTAGTTCCTCTGTGATTTTCGAAAGTTGTTTTTCTACCATTTGTAGTTCGACATCTTCCGGGACTAATTTCGAAATTTCCATCTCCAAATCAATGATTTGTTTTGTGTAGTCCTTATTCCTTGATATAAACTCTTCGTCCGGAATATTTCCATTAAGGTTATATTCCAGTATTTTTTCTTTCTTCTTTTTAATTGCATCAATCTGGTTTTGAAGCCTTTCTTTTTCAATGCCCGTATCCGGCTTATTATTAATAACTTTTCTTAGTATATTTAAGTATTCCTTGATAACTTCATCTATGTTACATGAAGATTCATTGATAAGACTTGCGACCACTTTCTTTAAATCAGACTCTCTGATACCGTGTGAACTGCAAGAATCCGCTCCATTTTTGATTTTGTAACTGCACACCCATCTCACATCTTCTTTTCCGCGTACATAATGTTGCTTCATCCAGTACGGAGCGCCATCATTAGCGCAAAAAATTTTACCCGTGAAGAGATTTCCGTTTTTAAACGAAGTTCGATGAGATTTTATAGCTTCGCTTCTCTTCTTCATATACTCATTCGCTTTTTCCCATGTTTCTTCGTCTATGATTTGAGGTACCCGGCTCCCGTCATCCTTAAATATTACCCATTTGGATTCTGGCAGGAATTCTTGCTTTTTGGTAAACATATCGACAATCTTCACTTTTCCACCGCAGAAATATCCTTTATATTTGGGATTTTTGATAATATTCCTGATAACATCTCTGTTTATTTTTCCACCCTTGAAGTTCCTGTACCCCATGTCCCATAATTTCTTTTCTAATTTAGGGGTAGACATGGTTCCCGATGCATAATCTCTGAATATTATCCTAATCATTTCAGCTTCTTCAGGAACTATAGTGAGTTTCCCGTCTTTCTTGTGATATCCGTATATTCGATTTCCAAGCACAACTCCGTTCTGAATTGACCTTGCATGTCCGAATTTGATACGGCTCGAAAGTTTTCGAAGTTCATCTTGCGCAACGCCTGCCATAATTGTCAAACGGAATTCGCTGTCCTCGTCAATGGTATTAATCCCGTCGTTTTGAAACCATACACAAACTCCATAGGACAGTAGTTCTCTGGTATATTGAATGCTGTCAAGCGTGTTTCTGGCAAATCTGGAAATTTCTTTCGTGATGATCATATCTACTCTTCCGAGTTTTGCATCTCGAATCATATTCTGAAATTCCTCTCTCTTTTCGGCATGGATTCCAGATATTCCATCGTCAATATATGCTCCCGAAAAAGTCCAATTCTGATTTGAACGAATAAATTCCTCGTAATATTCTTGCTGGTGCTTGATAGATACCTGCTGCTCCGCTTTTTCTGTGCTAACTCTTGCGTAATATGCCACTTTTAGCTTTAGGTCAAAAATAGATCCTGTCCTTAATCTTTCCCTTGCATAATATATGTTCATAAATCATTCCCCTTTGTAATTGCAGGAATGGAATCAAGAATATTATAATCGTTATTCTCGACTCCATTCAATAGTTTTTTCGTTATTTTGTTGCATTAATTTCTGCCAATACTTTATTTCTGGTTTCTTCATTGATTAGTCCGAGTTTAAAAAGCCTTTCGTTTATGGCAATCAAAATAACTTTTTCCATGCAATCACCTCAATTAATCTTATTCACACATAATCAAAAATATTCATCTGTCCATATGGCATATCATTCTCGGAATTGATAAACTTGCAAGCTATGTATCTCCCGTACCAATCCTGGTCACCGCCATATAACAGACATTTTCCTTTCTTCCCATCCCGGAAAAATCTGCATTCTGAACATGTATGCTGATATGCAGTTCCACCAGAACGCTTATACATTTCACTTATTGTTCTCATTTCTTTTCCTTTCAAAAAGGTTTTAATCTCAAAGTTGATCTCTTTTTTGTCCCTGTTCTGCTTTTGAAAATTCCTTTTGCCACGCATTCTGTCGGCAAGCATCCTCTCATATGCTCATTGACTGTAATGTATTCGCAAGTACCATATGAAACCTCACCAGAATTATTCTTGGAAAAATAATCACAATGCTTGCATTGTCTTTCTTTCAAGTTCTGAATTTCCCTAGCTGACATTTCACCCCATGGCTTAACTATTATTTCCATTTTCATTACCTCGCATTCCACGCACAAGTTCCATTCTGATATGCTGTGCCATATGTGCCCGGACGGATTCTTCCGGGAACGGAATTTCCAGTGATCGTTCCAGAATCCTGTTGGTAATTCTTTCATCATATTTCAGTTCTGATATCTGGCAGTTGCTCGTGAATATAGTGATTTTCCTGTCGACATACCGCCCGTTGATAATGCTATAGAATCTTTCGTTAATCCACTCCTTACCAGAATCAGCGCCGAAGTCATCAATGATAAGAATTTCTGTTCTGGACAAATCCTCTATCAGCTTTCCTTCCGCGTTCCCTTTATCTCCCCATGTGTTCTTGATCTCATCGAGGATTCTTAGAGATGTGGTGAACTTTACTGGCTTCTGGTATTTCTTCATGATTTCATTCGCCAAGCTGCATACTGTTTTGGTTTTACCAGAACCTTTTGCATTTGAGAAAAGATATAATCCTATTCCTTTCTTCTGCATATCAGGAAGATTTTTAAACCAGTAATTTACCGCCTGAGCCGCCTGAGAAAATACTTTTCGGCTCTCGGTGTTCAAATATACACTTGACTTCAAATTGTTGAAATTTGAGCCTTTAAACACGTTTGGAAGCTCTGCAAATTTCAATTGATTTTCAAGGATTATTCTTTTTCTGATTCCGCAAGGGCATTCCTCACAATAGGGAATACCACTTGCATCTCTTATCCATCTCCACCCGCTGTCCCCACATTCAGGGCATTCAAGCGAACGGGGTGTCTGATTCTTCTCCGTTCCATTCTCCGAGTGGGATGATTGGTTCGACATTTCTTTGAGCTGCGCCAGTTCCATTTCGCATATCCTCCCTGTTATGGTATTTGTTTTCAAGTATTTTTAAGAAGTTGTTTGGTTTCACGAACCATTCAAAGTTTATTGCAAAATCAGTTTTCTTTCCCATAAGGAAGTCACTGTTTTGTACATTGTTTAATGCTTCCATTACCTTGTCCATGCCGTATTCGCGGATTCTTGCTTTCAGCATTTGTGTTCGCCTTGCTGTCATTCTTGCGATTGGTTGAATACCGAACTGCTGAAGCTTATTCCATTCATCAACTACTTTCTGCACATCACCGGGCTTGACTAAATCTTTTTCGCAAGAAATCTGTTCTGGAATCTCCGGCATACGTTCTTCCTCTGATAATTCTTTCTGGCGTTTTCTATGCTCGGCAACTCGTTTTCTTGTCTGCTCTCTGATTTTTTCAAGCCCGTCAATGTTCTGGTGCTCTTCCCATCCGGGGATCGAAAGCAATGTTCCGTCTCTGGTTATCATGCCGAATTTTTCAAGAATTGTGAGTGCAAGCTCGATCACACTCTCGTCAAAATCCAGTTCGTCAGCTAGCATCTTGTTTGTATATGGAATATTCTCTGTCAGAAATATAATCCCGTTTGAATTGCAACGTCCTGCCATCGTCAGGAGCATCATCCAGATTAGCACAATATTATTTCCCTCTGGAAGTTTTCTGATATGCCGGATTTTTTTGTTATCGAACATATCTATTTCTAATCGAATCCAACTCACCTTTGTCATTTAGCCACCTTCCCGTCTGGTAAGGACATTTCCGCCCTTACCGCATTGATTTTCGAATGAATTTCTCCATTGAAGAGTCCATCCGGTTTTTTGTGTGATTTTCACAGTTATCATCTTCCTCTATCAGGATGCCTTTGCGATCACACAGCCCGTTGTCGTTTTCAATACAAGTTTTGCATGTTTTATCTGCCATTTTTCTCACTCCAATCTAATTTCTGTCCACACTTATTGCAATAAAAATCTAATTTATTAAGTCCCTCGCTATTGCAAACTGGGCAATTGCCTTTTGCCGTATAATATCTGCCGGAAAAATCAAGAATAGATTTTATATTATTTGGTTTCATTGGAATCTGCTTTTTTAATGCCTTTGCCCCAAAATCACACGCCCATGATTATTTTAAATATTCCTTTTGCCATTCTTCTTTGATTTCTGAATTTCCCAAGAAACATAAATGCTGGTCTCTCATATCGGATAAGATTTCTTTTGCTTCTTTAGCGTCCATGGTTACCGCTCCTTATGTTGTTTCAGAAAATGTTCAACCAACGGAATCTCTTTCTTTCCAATCCATTTAATCCATGCTCCACAATCTCCGCAGTACAATCCAGTGTTATTTCCGGATTTTCTGATAAAAAGATCTGTGCTGTTGCATTTCGGGCAACTATATTCTTTCATTTCTTCATCACCTCCAACTTCTTCTCAGCTTCTTCATAATCTGTGAACCAAGTTATTCCATAAGCAGTATCATTAAGCACTTTTTCCTTATATTCATTACGGCCTGTCGCATACCAGTGGCTACCGGCAAATGTAATTGATTCGATATGCTGATGATATACCCTATTAACATTTTCGCATCCGTAAAAAATATTTAATCCGCATATAGGTGGACTTGGAATAATATACACATCATCTCCGACCTTACACGGCAATCTCACAAGCAAGCCCTGTTCTTCTAAGTCTTCATAAGCGGCAAGCTTTTCAGCCACTTTAAAATTTCCCTCGTCCCAGTAATACGGCACATTATCGCCGCTATCCTGCTTCATCATTATGAGCCTGTCATTCACTCTTTCAGTTAATCTCTCCATCTACTTCACCTCTTCCATCTGGCTTTCTACAGTATCTGCAAGTAGCTTCAAGGACTTAATAAATGAGTCCGTCAATGCTGTTCTGTCTGGGTATTTAGCGAACGTTCTGACAAGGTTTACTGCATCCTTGATTTTTTCTTCATATTCGATAATTTCGGATGCTTCAAGCACTCCTTTATCACTCCAGTAAGCAACTGTTCCATTATCCTTAAAAATCAAAATATTTGGCAGTTTGATATTCCTAGACGACAAGCTGACTTTATCAGGCCATTTATCAAAACCTTGTAACCTTGCAATGTTAAGAATATTTTCATATTCTTCCTGTGTCTTTACAAATACGCTTTTTCCAGTTAAATTAATCATCTACTTCACCTCTCAAAAATATATTCTTTTCTTCGCGCTTTTTCGCGCATTCTTCGCAAACAAAAATTGCTTTCGGATACCTAAAACAGCTATCATTAAGTATCGGATAATCCGGTTCATATGCTGTGGTTTTCCATTTGCCACAAACATTACACTTTTTTACAGTTTCGTTTATATTCATCACCATGCATCATTCTCTTCCTGCAATCTCATCAATGCACTGGTTTCGCCCATCGACCATCCCACACTGGTAATCCGTCATATCATTCTCGATAGTGTTTTTCTCTGGCAATGGCTTCAGCGGACACCAATCAGGTCTAATACTCAAATCTGTAATATCTCTATTGTTTACTCTACAGAACGGGTGAAGCACTCCACTGCGTAAAACGCATAAAGCACAATATTTTGGCGTATCCATCACTAATACTGATTTACTCATCTGATTCCTCCTGTAATAATTCTGGGTTGTC
>ERZ773229.2106-NODE-2106-length-12239-cov-2.919731_pt1 | contig 12239 bp, 9 predicted proteins | sample MGYA00580992_ERZ773229 | MGnify/ENA primary metagenome ERZ773229 (study PRJEB29015, sample SAMEA2737795) | human gut metagenome | biome: human gut; feature: human-associated habitat; material: faeces | place: China | collected 2012 ... | reverse complement strand
CGCCTTACGCAGACAGGCGTTCACACTCTGGGCGCCCAGGCTGCCGCCGGTCATCAACAGCACGGGTTTGCTGCCGTCAAAGCCCGCCAGCGCCAGTCCCGCCGCCCGGCTGCCCTGAAACAGCTCCGGCCGCAGGGGCGTTCCGGTCATCACGCCCTTTTCCCCCAGTGCCTTGGCGCATTCCGGGAAGGTAGCCGCCACCCGCCATGCGAACTTGGCGCAGATGCGGTTGGCCAGTCCGGGGGTCAGGTCGCTCTCGTGGCAGACTGTGGGCACATGGCACATCCACGCGCCCACCACCACGGGCACGCTGACGAAGCCGCCCTTGGAGAACACCACGTCGGGCTTGAGCTTCCGCATCAGAGAGACGCTTTCCGCCGCCCCGGCGATGACCTTGAAGGGGTCGGAAAAATTTTGCAGACTGAAATAGCGGCGCAGTTTGCCGCTTTTCACCGAGTGATAGGTAATGCCCGGAATGGCGGCGATCATCTGATGCTCGATGCCGTTCTCCGTGCCGATGTAATGGATTTCATACCCTGCTTCCTTCAGCCGGGGGATCAGGCTCAGGTGAGGGGTCACGTGCCCCGCTGTGCCGCCGCCGGTCAGTACGATCCGCTTTGCCATGGAACAACCTCCGTTTCCGTCATCCGTATTTCAGTATACCACACAAATGCAAGGGATGCGACCCCGGCGGCGGAAGGTTCACCCAATTCGCTTCAATTCGGTGTTCAGACGGCTCAGAATGCGTTTTTCCAGCCGGGAAATGTAGCTTTGGGAAATGCCCAGCAGGTCGGCCACCTCCTTTTGCGTGCGCTCCCGCTGGCCGCCCAGCCCGAAGCGGAGCATGATGATGCGCTTCTCCCGGGGATTGAGCCGCTCCAGCGCGTCCCGGAGGATATCCCGCTCGATCTCCCTGTCCAGATTGACGGACACGGTGTCCGGCCTTGTGCCCAGCACGTCGCTCAGCAGCAGCTCGTTGCCGTCCCAGTCGGTTTTCAGCGGCTCGTCCAGACTGACCTCCAGCCGCAGCCGGGAGGACTTGCGCAGGAACATCAATATTTCGTTTTCGATGCACCGGCTGGCATAGGTGGCCATCTTGATCTTCTTGTCGCAGTCAAAGGTGCCCACGGCCTTGATGAGGCCGATGGTGCCGATGGAGATCAGATCCTCCAGCGGAATGCCCGTGTTCTCAAACCGGCGGGAGATAAAGACCACCAGCCGGAGATTATGCTCGATCAGGGTGGCGCGCGCCGCCTCGTCGTGATTTTTCAGCCGCCGAGTCATTTCCCGTTCCTCCTCCGGGCTCAGGGGCGGCGGCAGCGGGTCGGGCCCGCCGATATAATAAAGCTCCTGCGGAAACAGTTTTGCCAATAGCCGCTGAAACCGAAGCTGCAAAGTCAAGCTGTGCTGATCCATCGGTTTTTCCTCCTTGTATGCGCCGGGCGGCGCTATTCTTCCAGACTGACCGGCACTTTTTCGGGCAGCGCGGCCAACGGCACGAGCGCCTGAATACCGCCGTACTCCTGCCCGGTGACCGCCACCACCACGTCCGCGTCGCAGCTGTGCCCGTTCAGGTACAGGCGGCAGCTGTCGGGCCGGAACACGGGCAGCAGGCTGCTCCCCGCCGCGGTACGCACGCTGATGAGCCGCATCCGGGGCGGAAGCTCCTGATGCTGCACCCAGCGGGCGATCTCCGGCAGCAGCACCCGCACGGCTCGAAAAGGCACCACCAACACCGGCAGGCCGGTGATCGGGTCCCGCAGAAGATTGCCCGTATCCACCATGGCGGGCAGCAGCACGCTGTGCTCGCCCACGGTCAGCTCCACCTGCCGCACCGCCGTCATGGACGAGGGCGACAGGGCCGCCAGCCAGTACAGCAGCAAGCAGAGGGCCGCCGTAGCTGCCCACGCCGCTCCGGGCGGGGCCGACCGCAGCAGGACGCTCAGCGTTCCGCCGCAGAGCAGGGCCGCGCACAGGGTGGTCACCAGACAGCGCAGGCAGGCCTGCCAGCCGAAATGTCCGAAGCAGAGAACGACCCCTGCGGGCAGAAGCAAAAGCCACAGGGGAGAAGGGAAAAAAAAGGCGCATAATGCGCCGGCACCGCCCAGCGCCGCCGCCAGCATCCATCGGGACGGGCGGGGAAGAGGCAGTCCCGCCAGCCTGCCGCCCAGCGGGTAGGCGCAGGCGCAAAGCCCCATGTTGCAAAGAAGATAGGTTTCCCCATGGATCATGGCCTTTCGCTCCCTCCGCTTCCTGTTCAAGCCCAGTATACGGCCCCCGACGGCAAAAGAGCGTCGAAGCAAAGCGCACGGATTGTCGAAACGGCGGGCCCACGCCTTCCCAGCCTATGAGTGCAAAGGGAAAAAAAGAACGAAAAAAACTCCGAAGCAGAACTGCTTCGAAGCGGAAGGGGGATCATATGAAAGAAATGCCCGTCTCCGTTGGGGAGACGGGCGTTATTTTAGGTGGGGATTGCTTTCATTGTTTTACCAAAGTTTCCAGTCGGAGACATCGCATTGACCATCCTCATTATTCCCAACCGCAACTACGGTTCCATCTGCCTTTAGTCCGATGGTATGGTAGTTTCCTGCCGCAATCGCAATAATATCTGTCCAAGAACTGACATCGCATTGACCATCGTCATTTGCTCCAACCGCAACTACGGTTCCATCTGCTTTTAGTCCAATGGTATGATAGCCTCCTGCCGCAATCGCCACAATGTTCGTCCAAGAACTAACGTCGCATTGACCATCATCATTCGCTCCAACCGCAACTGCAGTTCCATCTGCTTTCAGGCCGATAGTATGGTAGTCTCCTGCCGCAATAGCCACAATGTCCGTCCAAGAACTAACATCGCATTGACCATATTTGTTGCTTCCAACTGCAACCACTGTTCCATCCGCTTTTAGGCCAATGGTATGGTTGCCTCCCGCCGAAATAGAAGAAATAAAACTTTTTTGAATTTCTGAGGTCTGCGTTTTCGCATCCAAATAATCCTCTGCCATTCTAAAATGAAATAAAGCATATCCTATATTTCCAGACTCTTTTTCTTCTTTTGCCCAATTATATTTTGCTTCTAAAACGCGTTGGGAAGCATCTTTATAATCAACAGCATTTTCAAAAGCTTGTGAAGCCTTTTCCCATTCACCAGCAGCAAGATAGCTTTCGCCTTGGGTATAGTAAATACTCTTCCAGCGTTCCGCAGCATCATTATAGGTGTCTGCTTTTTGAAATGCTCTTATTGACCCTTCTTCATCGCCATCAGCCAGCATTTTTTCACCTTGAGTATAGTAAGGCTCTAAAATGCGTTGAGCAGCGTTTTTGTAATCACCAGCATTTTCAAAAGCTTGTGAAGCCTTTTCCCATTCACCAGCAGTCAGATATTTTTCTGCCTGAGCATAATAAATTGCTTTCCAGCGGTCTGTCGCATCATTATAGGTATCCGCCTTTTGAAATGCGGTAATAGCTCCTTCTTCATCTCCGTCGGCCAACGCCTTTTCACCTTGAGCATAGTATGGTTCTAAAATGCGTTGTGCAGCATCTTTGTAGTCGCCAGCATTTTGAAACGCGATAGAAGCGGCTTCATAATGTTCAGAATTAAGCAATTCTTCTGCCTGTTCATACCAACAGTCAGAATACTTTTCCTGACTGTCCAAATAATCTCCTAAAGCGCTATAAGCCTCCATCGCATTTTCCCACTGTTTTTTCTTCTTGAATGCTTCAGCTTTAGCATAAAGGTTAGGAATCAGATTTTCAGCTCGCTTGGAGCTGTCTAAAAATAGCGGATTAGAATTGTAAAACTGCTTTGCTTGCGACAAATAATCATAATTTCCTTCGTTAACAAGGTCTTCGTAATACCGTCCGATATAATAAGTAATCCGCATCGCGCAGTCTTTATAATCACCGAGACTTTCCAGCCCGGCAATGCCGTTTTTATAATCGCCGCTTTCCGCAAGTGATATTGCTTTGCAATATAGCGTTAAGGTGGTAGCATCCTCATAACCGCCGAGGCTTTCAAACTTTTTTGCCGCTTCTTCATACTTGCCTTTGGACAGCAGGTTTTGGGCGGACTTGTAGGTTCCCTCCGGCCCGCCGCAGGAGCAGAGCAGGAAAAGGGAAATGAGAAGGAGGAAAAGAAGCAAGATCTTTTTCCGTTTCATAAGGTAACCTCTCTTTTCTAAAATAATTGAAACTTGTGGTTTCTCCAAAATGCCTTGTAGACCTCATTACCATTATAAAGCAGTTCCCCCAATTACACAACCGCAAAAAGGCGGCTGCAAATAAAAACAGCCTCAGCGTTTGCCGAAGCTGTCCTTGAACCAATTTTGAATTTTGACGTTGAGCTTTTTGCTGTTGCGGCCCGCGACCACCGCATCCAGCGCCCCGGCCCGGTATTCCCGGTTGTCCGGGTCCAGCTTGATGGCCTCCCGGTAGCTCTGGTGGGCTTCGTCGTAGCGGTGCAGACCCATGAGGATCTTGCCCTGCAGGGCGTACCAGCCATCGTCCCGGGTGTCGGCCCGCAAAAGCTGACGGAGGGCGCTTTCCAGATTGCCCTGCTCCATCAGGCGGAGGGCGAAGTGCTTGGCTTCCTCCTGGGCGATCAGATTAAACCCGACCCGGCGCTGGGAGGCCTGCTTCAGCGCCTGCTCGTAGGCCAGATTGAGCCGGATCAGCTCGTCCTGTGCCTGCTTCTGGCGCTGCGCGTCCGTAAACTGATCCGGATGGCATTCCTTTACCTTGCGGCGGTACGCGGCTCGTACTTCCGCCGCGTCCGCGCCGGGCCTGACGCCCAGCACTTCAAATGGGCTGGATCCGTACAGACTGCATCCCTCCCCGCCCTGACGGGTTCAAATGGGTCACTCAGCTCAGTTTTTCCCGGCGGATGTCCGCGCCGAGGGAACGGAGCTTTTCTTCGATGCGCTCATAGCCCCGGTCGATGTAGGAGGTCTCGTAAATTTCCGTTACGCCCTTGGCCATCAGCCCGGCCACGATCAGCGCGGCTCCGGCCCGCAGGTCGGTGACGGTGACGGGCGCGCCGTACAGCTCCCGCACGCCCTCGATCAGGATGGTGGAATGATCCATCAGCTTGATGTGCGCGCCCATGCGCCGCAGCTCGTCCAGATGCATGAAGCGGCGCTCGAAAATGGTCTCGCTGACGGTAGAAACGCCGTTGGCCATGCACAGAAGGGAGGTCATAGGCTGCTGCAGGTCGGTGGGGAAACCCGGGTAGACCTGCGTTTTCACGTTGACGGCCCGCTGCACGCCCTGAGGACGGACGCGGATGCTGTCGTCGTTTTCCGTTACCCGCACGCCCATTTCCAGCAGTTTGGCGGTCAGCGCCTCCATGTGGGTGGGAATGCAGCCGTGGATGACCACGTCGCCCCGGGTGGCGGCGGCGGCGATCATCAGCGTGCCCGTCTCGATCTGGTCGGGAATGACGGTATAGGTGGTGCCGTGCAGGTCCTGCACACCCCGCACACGGATCACGTCCGTGCCCGCACCGCGAATCTTCGCACCCATGCTGTTGAGGAAGTTGGCCAAGTCCACGATGTGGGGCTCCTTGGCCGCGTTGTAGATCACCGTGGTGCCCTCGGCCCGGGCGGCGGCCAGCAGCACGTTGATGGTGCCGCCCACAGTGACCATATCGAAGAATACGTCGTTGCCCACCAGATGATCGGCCTTGGCGTATACCACACCGCCCCGATCCTCGATGGCGGCCCCCAGCGTTTCAAAGCCCTTCAAATGCTGGTCGATGGGGCGGGAGCCGATGTTGCAGCCGCCGGGATAGGCCACCTCGGCCCGTCCTCCCCGGCCCAGCAGCGCCCCCAGCAGATAATAACTGGCCCGCAGACGGCGGGTCTGCCGGTAGGGAACGTGGTATTCCTTCACGTTGGCCGCGTTGACCACCATCCGCTGGCCGGGACGGTAGTCCACCTCCGCGCCCAGTTCCCGCAGAATATCCACCAGCGCCCGCACGTCCTCGATGTCCGGCAGGTTTTCGATGGTGCAGGGCTCGTTGCACAGAAGCGCCGCCGGGATCACCGCCACCGCCGTATTTTTACCGCCGCTGACGGTGATCTCCCCCACCAGCGGATTGCCGCCGGTGATCAGCATTTTGTCCTTGCTTTCCATAATGCGGGCCCCTGCGGGCCGCCCTCACCTCTTTTCGCAGTCCAGAGGTTCCTGCGTCATTGTATCCAAAAAGTGTCAGCTTTCATTATACACGATTTGCTGTTTCTTGGCAAGGCTGCCCGCCCGCGCCCTTTGCGTTCAGGGGATTCCACGTTCCCCGGCGGAAATGCAGGCTGAACAGCAGGCACAGCAGCAGGTTGTGGGCGATCATGCAGGCCCACGCCGCTTCCAGCCCCAGCCCCAGAAGCCGGGTGCAGACGAAGGTGCCCGCGATGCGTACGCCCCACATGCCCGTCAGGTTGAACAGGAAGGGAATCAGTGTGCGCCCAACGCCCTGCATCATGCCCTCGATGACGATGGGCACGCCGTAGAAGGGCTCGGAGACGGCCACCATCCGCAGCACGGTGCTGCCCAGCGCGATGACCCTCTCGTCGGAGGAGAACATCGCCATCAGGGGCCGGGCGGAGGCGAACAAAAGGGCCCCGGAAACGGTCATCAGCCCCACCTCCAGCGGCAGGATGGTGCGGGCCAGTCGCTTCATGCGGTCGTTGTCGCCAGCCCCCAGCGCGTTGCCGGACAGGGTAGCGGCGGCGGTCTGCATGCCGCAGCCGGGAATGTAGACGGCGGACTCCACCGTATTGGCGATGGTATGGGCGGCGGTGGCCGTCTGGCCCAGCGCGTTGATCATGGAGGCGAACACCACATAGCCCAGCGAGGTGCCGAAGCGCTGCAGCATATTGGGCAGCGCCACCTTCAGGCAGGGGCGAAGCACCCGGCCGTCGGGCCGCAGGCTGCAGCCCTTGGGCGACACCATAGGATGCCTCCACAGCACCGCCGTAATCAGCACGCCGCCGACCGTGTAGGAAATGGCGCTGGCGATGGCCGCGCCCTCCACGCCCATCCCCGCGCCGTATACGCTGACCCGGTGGGAAAACAGGCTGATCTCCCGGGTGGGGTAGATCAGCAGGAAGTTCAGCACGATATTGATGAGGTTCATCAATACGCCCACCCGCATGGGGGTTTTGGTGTCGCCAGCAGCCCGCAGCACCGTGCCGAAGAGGATGCTGGCCGTGCGGAAGAGCATGGGCACGTACAGAATGAAGAAATACCGGTGGGTCAGCTCCCGGATGGCGGGATCCACCTGCATCCATACCGGCACCATGGGGCTCAGGCTCAGGGTCAGCGCGGTAAAGAGCGCGCCCACGATGCAGGCTACCATGGCGGCCTGCGCCGAGGCCTGATGGGCCTCCTGCTTCCGGCCCGCGCCGCAGGCTTTGGCAATGTAAGCCAGAAACCCGACGCCCAGCGCGGAGATGGAGCTGCCCACCATCCAGCCTACGGTGCTGGTGGCCCCTACGGCGGCGGTGGCCTCCGTGCCCAGCGCCCCCACCATGGCGGTGTCGATGTACTGCACCAGCGTCTGCATCAGCTCTTCCAGCATGGTAGGCCATGCCAGAGCGAAAATCACGGGCAGCATGGCCCAGCGCTCCTTCGCGCGGTTCTTTGACTGATTCAAGGGAACGTTCCTCCGAAATCATTATCGCTTCAGCCAGACAGTCTCGTTGACGATGGGGGTGTAGCTCTGAATGAGCTTGACCACCTTCGCGCCCACGTTCACGTCCTCGTAATCCAGGGGCATGGCCCGGGGCTCCCCTGCGGCCTGCATGGCGATGGCCAGCTCGGCGGCCTGCTGCACGCTTTCCTGCGTGATGCCGCCGATGACCACCGTGCCCTTGTCCAGCACCTCGGGCCGCTCGGTGGACGTGCGGATCAGCACGCCGCAGAAGCCCAGCATGGCGCTTTCCTCGCTGAGGGTGCCGCTGTCGGACAACACCACCAGACTGTTCATCTGCAAATGATTGTAGTCGAACAGACCGAAGGGCGGCAGGCTGCGCACCAGCGGATGGAACTGGAAATGCCGCTGCTCGATGAACTTCCGGCTGCGGGGATGGGTGGAGTAGATCACCGGCACCTGATAGGTCTCCGCCATGTGGTTGATGGCGTTCATCAGGGAGAAGAAATTGTCTTCCAGATCAATGTTTTCCTCCCGGTGGGCGGAAACGAGGATATATTTGCCCTTTTCCAATCCCAGCCGTTCCAGCACGTCGCTTTTTTCAATGCCGGGCATGGCGTGGTTCAGCACCTCCCGCATGGGGGAGCCGGTAACGAAGATGGTCTTGCCGTCAATGCCCTCGCTGAGCAGATAGCGGCGGCTGTTTTCGGTGTAGGGCATGTTGATGTCGGAAATATGATCCACGATCTTGCGGTTGATCATTTCGCTGACGTTCCAGTCCCAGCAGCGGTTGCCCGCCTCCATATGGAAGATCGGCACCTTCAGCCGCTTGGCGGAAATGGCGCTCAGGGCGGAGTTGGTATCGCCCAGCACCAGCAGCGCGTCGGGCTTTTCCTTCTGAATGACCTTGTAGCTGGCTGCGATGATATTGCCCATGGTCTCGCCTAGGTCGCCACCCACCGCGTCCAGATAGTAGTTCGGGGCCCGCAGCTCCAGCTCCTTGAAGAAAATATCGTTCAGGTTGGGGTCGTAGTTCTGGCCGGTATGCACCAGAATATGATCGAAATACCGATCGGCGGTGCGGATGACGGCGGACAGCCGGATGATCTCCGGCCGGGTGCCCAGAATGGTCATCAGTTTCAGCTTTTTCATCAGTCGTTCTCCTTTGCTTCGGCAGGGGTCTCCAGCACGGGCAGACGCAGGGTGTCAGGGTGTGCCGGGTCGAAGACCTCGTTGGCCCACATGAGGGTGAGCATGTCCGTATCGCCGGTGTTTTCGATGCTGTGGGTGTAGCCGGTGGGAATATCCACCACCGTGAGGTTTTCGCCGCTGACCTTGTAGGCGATCACTGTGGAATCCCCCACTTTGCGGAAGCGGATCACGCCCTCACCCTGCAGCACGATGAATTTTTCATGCTTGGTCTGGTGCCAGTGGTCGCCCTTGGTGATATGGGGTTTGGATATATTCAGGCTGACCTGCCCCCGGCTGCCCATGTGCAACAGCTCCGTGAAGGAGCCGCGCTGGTCGGCGTGGGTGACGGTAGGCCGGGAGAAATCCTCCGGCGGCAGAAAGCTGAGATAGGTGGCGTAGAGCTTCTTCACCAGCGGGTCGCTCTGATCGGGGGCAGTCAGGCTGTCCCGCAGGGCGGGGAAGGACTGGATCAGCTCGGCCATGCGGCCCAGCTTCACCTCATGAACGGGCTGCACGGTGCACCATTCGCCTTCCCGGTGGGGCTGGCCCTCCATGGCGCGGAGGAACTCCTCTACCACGTCGTCGATATAGACGAGCCGCAGCGTTACGGAAGGGTCGTTCACCGTAATGGGCAGGCCCCGGGCCACGTTATGGCAGAAGGTGGCCACAGCGCTGTTGTAGTTGGGACGGCTCCATTTGCCGAATACGTTGGGCAGACGGTAAAGATACACCGCCGAGCCTGTCTCCCGGCCATAGTCCGCCACGGCCTGTTCGGCGCTCAATTTGCTCTGACCATAGGGATTTTCCAGCGCCGCCTGAATGGACGAGCTGAGCAGCACCGGTGGGCGCTTGCCGCGCTCTTTCAGCAGCGTCAGCAGCTGCCGGGTAAAATCGGCGTTCCCTTTCTGAAAATCCGCCGGGTCCGTGGGCCGGTTCACGCCCGCCAGATGAAAGACGAAATCCGCTTCCGCCGCGGCGGCCAGCAGTTCTTCCTCCGTGTGGGGCATGTCCAGCAGCATCAGCCGGTGCGCGTCTCCGCACCGGCCCGTCAGGGCGGAACGCAGGTTTTTGCCCATAAAGCCCCGAGCCCCGGTGATCAAAATATTCAAAGGGAAAGCCTCCTTTATCGCGTCACATTTCATCCAACCTATTGTAGAGGAAGAAACGCCCTCTGTCAATGTGCGGACAGATGGCGCACGCAGTGCTTTGGGCAATGGAAAAAGTGCGGGAACTGTGGAAAAAATGGTTTCACTTTTCGGAAAAATGGGTATCATTTACTTGTACCCCAAAGATGCACTTTCCGGGCGGGCTGTTCCCCCCGGAAACTCCCATAGAACAGAAAGGATGCGGCTTATGTTCATCACCAAGGATATTCTTTACGCAGGCGTAAACGACCATCAGGTGGATTTGTTCGAGGGTCAGTATACCGTGCCCAACGGCATGGCCTATAATTCTTACGTGATTCTAGATGACAAGATCGCCGTGATGGACACGGTAGACCGGCATTTCCAGCATGAATGGCTGGACAATCTGGCCCTGATCCTGGGCGGGCGGAAGCCGGACTATCTGGTGGTGCAGCATATGGAGCCCGACCATTCCGCCAATATCGCCAGCTTTCTGAGCGCCTACCCGGAGGCGGCGGTGGTGGCCAACGCCAAGACCTTCGCCATGATCGACCAGTTCTTCGGCCCTGGCCTGTGCGAAAACAAGGTGGTGGTGAAGGACGGCGAGTCCCTTTCGCTGGGCAAACATACCCTGACCTTCGTGTTCGCGCCCATGGTGCACTGGCCCGAGGTCATGGTCACTTACGACAGCACGGATAAGGTGCTTTTCTCCGCCGACGGCTTCGGCAAGTTCGGCGCGCTGGACGTGAGCGAGGACTGGGCGGACGAGGCCCGGCGCTACTATATCGGCATCGTGGGCAAGTACGGCGCGCAGGTGCAGAACCTGCTCAAAAAGGCCGCGGCGCTGGATATTGAAAAAATCTGCCCCCTGCACGGCCCGGTGCTGGAGGAGCGCCAGCTGGGCGAGGCGCTGGAGCTGTACAACACCTGGTCTTCCTATGCGGTGGAGAGCGACGGCGTGATGATCGCCTACACCTCCGTTTACGGCCACACCGGCAAGGCCGCCGAGCTGCTGGCCGAAAAGCTTCGGCTGGGCGGCTGCCCGAAGGTCATCGTGCACGATCTGGCCCGGTGCGACATGGCGCAGGCCGTGGCGGACGCATTCCGCTACGGAAAGCTGGTGCTGGCCACCACCACCTACAACGCCGATGTATTCCCCTTCATGCGCACCTTTATCGAGCATCTGACCGAGCGGAACTACCAGAACCGCACGGTGGCGCTGATCGAAAACGGTTCCTGGGCGCCGCTGGCCGCCAAGGTGATGAAGGGCATGTTCGAAAAGAGCAAGAACATCACCTTCGTGGGCACGCCGGTGACCATCCGTTCCGCGCTGTCCGCCGAAAATCGGGAGCAGCTGGGCGAGCTGGCGAAGGAGCTTTGCCGGGAATATGCGGCCCGGGACAGCGAAATGGCCGACAAGCACGACATGAGCGCCCTGTTTCGCATCGGCTATGGTCTATACGTGGTCACGTCCAACGACGGCAAGCGGGACAACGGCCTGATCGTGAACACCGTCACGCAGGTTTCCGACAATCCCAACCGTATTGCCGTCAACATCAACAAGGCCAACTATTCCCATCACGTCATCAAGCAGACCGGCATTCTCAACGTGAACTGCCTGTCCGTGGACGCGCCCTTCAAGGTCTTTGAGACCTTCGGCTTCCAGAGCGGCCGCGCAGCGGACAAATTCGCCGGCATGGCGCCCATCCGTTCGGACAACGGGCTGGCCATCCTGCCCAAGTACATCAACGCGGCGTTTTCCCTGAAGGTGGAGCAGTATGTGGATCTGGGCACCCACGGAATGTTCATCTGCTCCGTCACCGAAGCGCGGGTGATGAGCGACCGGGAGACCATGACCTACACTTACTATCAGAACCACGTCAAGCCCAAGCCCCAGACGGAAGGCAAGACCGGCTTCGTCTGCAAGGTCTGCGGCTACATCTACGAGGGCGACGTGCTGCCGGATGATTTCATCTGCCCGCTGTGCAAGCACGGCGTTGCGGATTTTGAGCCGCTGGCGCAAGCCTGAAAAAACAGATTTGAAAACCTTCCGCTCCGATTAAGGGGCGGAAGGTTTTCTTTTTGGAAAAAGCGGTTGAGGGATGGAGGGAGCGCCGCCGTGGCGGGGCTGTTGGTATTTTCGGCGAGGGAGCCGAAGAAAATCGTGAACCCGGCGGGTATGACTGCCGATGGCAGACAGCAATCTAAAGTTCAGGCAAACAACAAGCGGAGCGCACGGCAGTGCGGGCCGCGCCGATCGTTTGCCCCGAGGAAAGCCC
>ERZ773229.2105-NODE-2105-length-12241-cov-4.702527_pt1 | contig 12241 bp, 6 predicted proteins | sample MGYA00580992_ERZ773229 | MGnify/ENA primary metagenome ERZ773229 (study PRJEB29015, sample SAMEA2737795) | human gut metagenome | biome: human gut; feature: human-associated habitat; material: faeces | place: China | collected 2012 ... | reverse complement strand
TTGCAAATGAGAGTGTTGTCGGAAGGAATCTGGTGCAGAGTTCTTCCAATGATGCGAGAAAGTCAACGGAGACGGGGGCTTATGACTGGGCGACCAACAAATGGTATGGTTATGACGGAGCAGGCTGGGTAAGTGCCTCCTCCAATTACATAGCATATTGCATGGATCCGAGAAATTACCTGAATGACACGTATATTTTTCAGTTTGAAACGTTAGAATATGCGCCATATCAGAACGTGACAGGAGTTGGAAATATTCTGTCAGGCAGTTTCATGAGTGGAAACTATAGCGATACAGACGGAGCATCGCGAAGCTATGCAGATACTTTCATGGAAGTGGGACAGAACTTGAGTGTCAGTCCTTATCATCTGGCTGCAAGATGTAAGCAGGAGCAGGGAAATAAGGGGACAAGTCCTTTGATCTCTGGCAATTACTCTGGCTATAATGGATATTACAATTACTTTAATATCGGAGCATATACGACATCGTCTGCGTCTGCGACGGTCAACGGATTGATTTATGCGAAAAATAACGACTGGAATTCTATTTATAAATCAATTAATGGTGGAGCTGGTATCGTTGGAAATAATTATGTGAAAAAAGGGCAGAACACCTTATATTTCCAGAAATTTAATGTGGTGAATATGAACAGCATATACTCACATCAGTACATGACAAATGTGCAGGCGGCAATGTCAGAAGGAAAAACAATGAGCACGGCTTATGCGGATAAATCACAGGGATTTATATTCCGTATTCCGGTGTATAGCAATATGCCGGAGTCAGCAGTGACGTTTTCAGACAGTGGTAATCCGAATAACTGGCTCTCTTCTCTCAGCGTAAGCGGATATGGACTGACACCGTCTTTCCAGGGAGCAGTAACCGATTATTCCGTGATCGTTGGAACCGAGGTAAGCTCGATCAATGTAGGTGCTTCGGCAGTTGCACCGAAAGCGGGAGTTTCCGGAGCGGGAACTTATGCATTGAATTATGGAAATAATGCGATCAACGTAACTTGTGTGTCACAGAGCGGTTCGGCAAAAACCTACACGATCAATGTGGTAAGACAGCAGCCGGCAGCAGACAATACCCAGACACCGGAAAGTGGTGGAACAACGGTTGCGGACGGCGTATCCGTTTCTACCTCCTATAAACTGGGAGATACCGTGATCACAGGTATTACACCGGGAACAGGCGCTTCTTCTGTACTTGCCAATATCTCAGCGGGAAGCGGCACGGTCAAAGTGCTGAAAGCAGATGGCACAGAAAATACCGGTGCAGTCGGAACAGGTAATAAAATTGCAGTATATGCAAATGGAACACTGGTGAAGCAGTATGACGTTGTCATTTACGGTGACATCAATGGAGATGGAAAAATCTCTGTGGTCGATCTGGTCATGATGCAGAAACAGATTCTTGGAACATCACAGCTTTCCGGTGCGTATGCAGCGGCTGCGGATATAAGCAGAGATGGAAAAGTTTCCGTAAAAGACCTTGTGCTTTTGCAGAAACATATTATAAATGCAGCACAGATTGAACAGTAATAGGGCTGTGTGGATAGAAAGAGTTATTTTAGTGAGAAAATACAATTTTCACACATAAGAATGGAGAGTAAAATGAAAAAGAAATTAGGTGTGATCATTACGCTATGCATCTGCCTTATGACACCGCAGATGCATGCCAAGGCGGCTTCCGGAAAAACAACGATCGCTGTGTCTGCCGGTTCCCTGAATATCGGACAGACTGTGACGGTAACGGCAAAAGCATTAAGTGCATCCGGGGACAGTGCATATGCCAATATGGTTTTGACCTATGATGCCGGCATTCTGGAGTTTGTGAGCTGTAATGCAACTTATGGCGGTGGCGGCGGAAGTATTTCGGTAGCGAGTGACAGCTTCAGTGTGACATTAAAAGCAATCAGTGCGGGAAAAGCTTCTATTTCGCTTTCTGCTACGGATGGTGTTATTTACGGTACCGAAGAAGAATTGGATTCCATGGCAGGCAGCAGCACTTCTGTAACGGTCAAAAACGAAGCAGCAGGCAGCAATACAGGAAATAACAACAATACTGGAAGCAATACGAATACGGCAGCTTTATCCGCAGATAATTCCTTAAAGGCGCTGACGATTTCACCGGGAACATTGTCTCCGGCTTTTAAGGGAAGCACCACAAAGTACACGGCAACGGTTGATAATTCCGTGACAAGTATTGCAGTGAGTGCAACACCGGTCAATGAAAAGGCAACGATTGAGTCTGTGACTGGAAATACAAATCTTGCAGTTGGGGCAAACGTTGTTCAGATTGTCGTAAAAGCAGAAAATGGTACAACAGCCACTTATAAAATCACTGTGACAAGACAGGCTGCAGGAACCACCGGAAGTGAGACGACAACTACAGGCGGTGAAAACGGAGACGACGGAAATGTTGACAGCGAGACTCCAGAAGATACTGAGGAAGTGGACACAACGGAAACTCCGGTGTCGGCGGCGGATGTTGTGATCAATAACACGACCTACCATATCGCAGACAATTTTACAGAGGAACAGATTCCGTCTGATTTTACAGAGGCAACAGTTAATTTCCGGGGAGCGGAATGCAGAGGTCTGACATTTAACAAGGGAACAATCTCTCTGATCTATCTGGAAACAGACAATGTGGACGCAACGACCGGCAGATTCTTTATTTATGATGAGACCAGGGATGTTGTCTATGATTTTATGAAGTTTACTGCAGGTGAGAGCAGTTATGTGATTCCACTTTTGGCACCGCTTGATTCGGTACTGCCGGAGAGTTATGTGCAGGTGTCCCTGCAAATGCCGGAAAATACTGTGATGACCGCTTACCAGCTTCCGGTAGAGGATGGAGAGGAAGCATCTGATTTCTATATCTTTTATGGAGTGAACCAGGATGGAACCGAAGGCTGGTATCAGTATGATGCAGCAGAAGGCACTTACCAGCGTGTGAACGGAAATATTACAGAGACAGCGGATTCTTCTTCGGATGATCTTGCAGCATTGCAGAGCGAGTATGATGAACTCTCAAAGAAATATAAAGATGCAAAATCCTTTTCCAGAAACATGATCGCTGTGCTTATTTTTGTATTGGCAATCGCAGTTGTGATCATCCTGAATATCGTTCTCTTTGGCAGAAAGAAAAAAGGAAAAGACGAACTCTTAGAGGACAACGATTCTGAGAACGAAGAGTCTGAGTACGAGAGCGATGAGGAAGATGAATTTGTCGAAAAATCCCCTGAAGCTCCAATGAAAAACGCAGAGAACACAAAAAAAGCATCAAAAGCAGGGCAGACAGCGAGAACAAATAAAGCCGGGAAACCGAAAAAAGCAGAAGAAACAGAAGAAGCACAAGAGTTCGAAGAGGATGAGGACGATTATTTCGATGACGAGGAAGAGTACATCGAGGAAGAACATCCAATCAACAGGGCTTACCGCGAATGGAATGATTATGAGGATGAAATTCCATCCACTTCTGAGAAATCAGTGACAGAAGAAAAGTCCGAGAAAAAATCATCTACAGAAAATGAAAAAATGGATGTGCCGCAAAAAAATGAAACTTCTGTGAAAAATGAAAAAGGAATGGAAGTTTTCGACCTAAATGATTTATAATATAAAATAGAATGTAGGTAATTGCGAAAATCATTCATAACGTAAATTAAATTGTGAAAAATCAACAAAAGCTTGAGAAAACACTGGGGAACCGCCGGTACTTAGAAGGCAGGTGCGACATTTTTTATCAGGTCTGTGCATTTACTGCACAGACCGTGCGAAGATGATTCAAGAGTGAGCAAATTCCTATCTGCGAAGCAGATTTTAAATGAATTTGCGAAGTACTGCGAAGAATGAGCAGTACCGCTGCGAGTGACACGTAGCGGAAGCGTGTTTTCGAAAATTTTGTTGATTTTGAACAATTTGAAATAGCTTAAGGAGAGTTTGCAATCACCTAATAAATAATGTGAGGAGACAACATGCAATTACCATACACTGTAAAAGCCAAAAAAGCGATTGATATCGCCGGCAAAATGTCAAAATCATTACATCATAATTATATCGGAACCGAGCACTTACTGATTGGGCTATTGAAGGAAAATTCAGGAGTAGCGGCAAAAATTCTGAATGAGAATGGTGTAGAGTTAGATAAAATTGTAGATCTGATCAAAGAATTGATCGCTCCGGCAGAGGGAACAGCAGTAGCAGAATCAGATGGTTATTCACCGAGAGCAGCAAAAGTTCTTGAGAATGCAGAGAAGGAGGCAGTCAGATTCCATGCAGATGCCATTGGAACAGAACATATTCTGATTGCCATGATCAAAGAGACAGACTGTGTTGCATCCAGATTACTGACAACGCTGTCCGTCAATATGCAGAAAGTCTTTGTGGACACTCTCATTGCGATGGGGGAAGATGCAAATCTTTACCGCGAAGAATTTCAGAATGGCCGTCCGGGAAAAAAGAAAAATAATGAGGGAACCCCGACGCTGGATCAGTATTCCAGAGATCTGACACAGCTTGCAACGGAAGGAACACTGGATCCGGTGGTTGGACGTGAGGAAGAAATCCAGAGAGTAATTCAGATTCTAAGCAGAAGAACGAAGAACAATCCATGTCTGATCGGAGAACCGGGAGTTGGTAAAACGGCTATCGTGGAAGGAATCGCAGAGCGTATCGTATCCGGCCTTGTACCGGACTCTGTTCAGGGAAAAAGAGTGGTATCTTTAGACCTATCCGGTATTGTGGCTGGTTCAAAATACCGTGGAGAATTTGAAGAGCGTATCAAAAAAGTGATTCAGGAAGTGACAAAAGCAGGAAATGTTTTGCTGTTTATCGATGAGCTTCACACAATCATCGGTGCCGGTGGCGCAGAGGGCGCGATCGATGCCTCTAATATTTTAAAACCTGCACTTGCCCGTGGTGAGATTCAGATCATGGGAGCAACGACAATCACAGAATACCGCAAATATGTAGAAAAAGATGCTGCACTAGAGCGAAGATTCCAGCCTGTGACGGTGGAGGAACCGGGCGAGGAACAGACAGTTGCAATTTTGAAAGGGCTTCGAGGTAAATACGAAGCACATCATCATGTAAAGATCACGGATGAGGCAGTCGAGGCGGCAGTCCGCCTGTCAGCGCGCTATATCAATGACCGTTTTTTGCCGGATAAGGCAATTGATCTGATGGATGAAGCAGCAGCAAGAGTGCGGTTTGGCGTGTCTAACCATACAGAGAAACTTGCGGAATTGAGAAATCAGATCACAGAAAAAGAATTACAGTTAGAGGATGCTCTGAGCAATTCCGATATTGCGCTTGCAAAACAGTGCAAGGAAGAAAAAGAAGCATTGGAAGCAGAGCTTGAGAAGCAGACAAAAAAAGCGCAGCGTGAGATCCGCAGAAAGAATCTGTCTGTCACAGAGGATGATGTGGCAGATGTTGTTTCCGGCTGGACAAAAATTCCGGTGAAGAAACTGGCAGAAGGCGAGGCAGCCCGCCTGAAAAAATTAGAGGCAACGCTGCACAAACGTGTCGTTGGTCAGGAAGAAGCTGTGACGGCTGTGGCAAAAGCGGTGAGACGTGGACGTGTCGGTTTAAAAGATCCGAGAAGACCAATCGGTTCGTTCCTGTTCTTAGGACCTACAGGCGTAGGTAAAACGGAGATTTCCAAGGCACTGGCGGAGGCTGTTTTCGGCAATGAACAGGCGATGATACGTGTTGATATGTCAGAGTACATGGAGAAACACAGTGTTTCTAAAATGATCGGTTCCCCGCCGGGATATGTCGGACATGAGGACGGCGGTCAGCTCAGCGAGAAAGTGCGCAGGAATCCGTATTCCGTGATTTTGTTTGACGAGATCGAAAAAGCGCATCCGGATGTATTTAATATTTTACTCCAGGTGTTAGACGATGGACATATCACGGATTCCCAGGGACGCAAGGTGGACTTTAAAAATACGATCATTATCATGACATCAAATGCAGGAGCACAGTCCATTGTGGAACCGAAAAAACTTGGTTTTGCATCTTCTGATGATGAAAAGCAGAATTACGAGCGCATGAAAAACAGTGTGATGGAGGAAGTGCGCAGGATTTTCAAACCGGAGTTCTTAAACCGTATTGATGAGACCATCGTATTCCGTTCACTGAACAAAAATGATATGAAACAGATCGTCACATTAATGTTGAAAGATCTGACAGACCGTTGTAAGAGCCAGATGGATATCACACTTCATGTGCGTGACAGCGTGAAAAATTATATTGTGGAAAAAGCATACGAACCGAAATATGGAGCAAGACCACTCCGCCGCAAAATCCAGAATGAGATCGAGAATCAGCTTGCAGAAGAAATCTTAGACGGCAAGGTGAAAAAGGGTGATGAAGTGATCGTCACTACGAAAAAGAATGCAGTTGTTTTTGAAGTAAAGGAACAGTAACACAAAAATAAAAAAATCCTTAAAAATGATGAAAATGCTGGCAATCGAAATGTAGTTGAGCTATAATGATTTTACAAAATTTTTACGGTGCAGCAGGCAGAGAAGGACTGTACCACAGGAGGAAAAGATGAGCGCTATTAGTGAATTAATTCGTTCAGAAGCAGATGGAACGATCAGTTTTGGAGATTACACTCTGGATGCAAAGGCAAAGCTTGATAACTTCGGGCATCAGGGAGATCTTTATAAGGTAAAAACTTACAAAGACATCACAAAGCTGGAGCGTAATGGTATGTTTGTTTATGAATCCGTACCGGGAACAGCGGCATATCATTTGAATGCAACGGACACAGGAATTTCTTTTTCCGTGGAAGGACCGGAAGATGCTCAGATCACACTGGAGTTAGAAGAAGAGACTGAGTATGAAATTACAGTGGACGGAGCAAGCGCAGGTAAGATGAAAACAAATCTCGGTGGCAAGTTAACCGTCAGTGTGGAACTTGGAGAGAAACCGGTAGAAGTTCAGATTCAGAAATGCTAAGAAATGATAAGGGGTTGTCAGAAACGGCAACTCCTTTTGCTGTCAATAAAGGAAGGTTTTATGGCAAAAGGAAAAACAAGTATTTTTTTCTGCCAGTCCTGCGGATACGAATCGTCCAAATGGATGGGGCAGTGTCCGGGATGTAAGGAATGGAATACATTTGTAGAAGAAGTGGTGGACAAAAAGAGTGCGGGCACACTGGCAAAGCAGAAAGCGACATCGTCAGAGGCAAAGGTACTGCCTTTGTCCCAGATCGAGATGACCTATGACAAGCGTGTGTCAACAGACATGAAAGAATTAGACCGTGTACTTGGCGGCGGTATTGTGCAGGGTTCCATGGTGTTAGTGGGAGGTGATCCCGGAATCGGAAAATCCACATTGCTGCTTCAGGTGTGCAGGAATCTGTCGGAGCATAACATAAAAGTGCTCTATATTTCCGGGGAGGAATCTTTGCAGCAGATCAAGATCCGTGCAGAGCGTATCGGAAATTTCGGGGACAGTCTGAAACTGCTGTGTGAGACAAATCTTGACACCATAAAGGCAGTCATTGACCGGGAAAAACCGCAGATCGTTGTAATCGATTCCATCCAGACGATGTTTAACGAAGAGGTTTCCTCGGCACCGGGCAGTGTATCACAGGTGCGCGAGTCCACAGGTGTTTTGATGCAGATCGCAAAGGGAATGGGAATCTCCATTTTCATTGTGGGACATGTGACGAAAGAGGGAGTGGTGGCAGGACCGAGGGTGTTAGAACACATGGTAGACACCGTGCTTTATTTTGAGGGAGACAGGCATGCGGCTTACCGTATTTTAAGAGGTGTAAAAAACCGTTTTGGCTCCACAAATGAGATCGGTGTGTTCGAGATGCGGCAGGATGGTCTTGTGGAAGTGGAAAATCCGTCTGAATATATGTTGAGCGGCAAGCCGGAGGGAGCGTCCGGCTCTGTTGTGGCATGTTCCATGGAAGGGACTAGACCAATCCTTTTGGAGGTGCAGGCACTTGTATGTCACAGTAATTTTGGTATTCCGCGAAGAACAGCGGCAGGAACGGATTTTAACCGCGTCAATCTTCTGATGGCAGTTCTGGAAAAAAGACTGGGCTTAAAGCTGGGTGACTGTGATGCCTATGTGAATATCGCAGGAGGAATCAAAATGAATGAGCCGGCAATCGACCTTGGCATTGTTCTTGCATTGATCTCAAGTTACAAGGACAAACCGATCGATGAGAAAACCATCTGTTTTGGCGAGGTCGGATTAAGCGGTGAGGTCCGCGCGGTAAATATGGCAGAACAGCGGGTGCAGGAGGCAAAAAAACTTGGCTTTGAGGTCTGTATTCTACCGGAAGTCTGCAGAAAATCCATGACAGAAGTAAAAGGTATCAAGCTGGTCGGTGTGAGCAATCTTTTAGATGCCATGAATTATCTGAAATAAAAAAATTGTATGAATTTTATAAAAAATAAAGGAAATTGAAAAATCCTGCCGAATAATAAAAATATGGAGATTTTATTGAAACGATTTTTATACGGTGCTTCGGGAGAGACTGTCAGATATCAGAGAGGTGATACATATGACAATACGGGAAGAACTTGAAAAAATGGAGCGGGAGACATTAAGCCCTTATGCGACGCTCAGCGTGAACACGAAAGGCAGGGAACGCGAGGAAGAACAGTGCGATGTCCGGCCTGTTTTTCAGCGAGACAGGGACAGAATCCTGCATTGTAAGGCATTCCGGCGGTTGAAGAATAAGACACAGGTTTTTCTGACACCGAAGGGAGATCACTATAGGACAAGACTTTCCCATACCTTAGAGGTATCGCAGAATGCGAGAACAATTGCAAAAGCGCTGCGCCTGAATGAAGATCTGGTGGAAGCAATTGCACTGGGACACGATATGGGGCATACGCCGTTTGGCCATGCCGGAGAGTATGTGTTAAACGAAATCTGTGAAGACGGATTCCGGCACAACGAGCAGAGTGTCCGTATCGTGGAAAAACTTGAGAAAAACGGTATGGGATTAAATCTGACTTGGGAAGTGCGGGACGGCATTTTAAATCATCAGTCCAAGTCAATGCCCCATACTTTAGAGGGAAAAGTTGTCCGCTTATCAGATAAAATCGCCTATGTTTACCATGACGTGGATGATGCGATCCGTGCAGAGATTCTGACGGAGGATGATATTCCGTTAGAGATCCGGAAAACATTAGGTTTTACCACAAAACAGCGTTTAAATACACTCATACATAACGTGATCATGAACAGCATGGATCAGGATGACATCCGGATGTCAGCAGATATTCAGGAAGCCATGTTTGAACTGCGCCATTTTATGTTCGATCATGTATACACAAATCCAATTGCCAAGGGTGAGGAAGTGAAGGCAAAGGCAATGATCCGGCAGCTCTTCGGATTCTACAAAGACCACATTGAGTTTCTGCCGGAAAAATACCTCGCCATGCTTGATGAAGGGGAAAAGACGGAGCGCGTGATCTGCGATTACATTGCGGGCATGACCGACCAGTACGCCATTACCAAATTCAGCGAATACTTCCTGCCGCAGGCCTGGCAAGTGGATGGTTACTAAGCCAATATAGCCTGCGGCGTGCGCAGGCCTGGCAGGTAGACGGATATTAATAGGAAAGGAGGACACGCAGCATGCCATATTTTTCGGATGATATAATTGAAGAAGTGCGTTCCAGAAATGATATCGTGGATGTAATCGGACAGTATGTGCATCTGACGAAAAAGGGAAGCACCTATTTTGGACTGTGTCCTTTTCATAATGAGAAAACAGGATCGTTTTCTGTTTCTCCGAATAAACAAATGTACTACTGCTTCGGCTGTGGAGCCGGAGGGAATGTTTTCACGTTTATGATGCAGTATGAAAACTTTACCTTCGGGGAGGCAATGGAAGCCTTGGCGGACCGGGCGGGTGTTGCCCTGCCAAAGCAGGAATATTCTGCCGCACAGAAGAGAGAGGCAGATAAAAAACAGCGGCTGTTGGAGATCAACAAAGAGGCAGCCAGATATTTTTATACATTATTGCGGAATGACCGTGGAAAACATGCACTCGCTTATTTCCAGAAAAGAGAATTGTCTGAGGAGACCATGAAAAAGTTTGGTCTGGGATATTCGGATCAGTACAGTGATGACTTATACCGGTATCTCCGTTCCAAAGGGTATGAGGATGAGATCTTAAAAGAGTCGGGGCTTGTGACAATCGATGAGAGACGCGGCGGCTATGACAAATTCTGGAACCGTGCCATGTTTCCGATTATGGATGTCCACAACAAAGTCATCGGTTTCGGTGGCAGGGTGATGGGCGATGGAGAGCCGAAGTATTTAAACTCACCGGAAACACCGATTTTTGATAAGAGCCGGAATCTGTATGGACTTAATTTTGCAAGGACCACAAAGAAACCACAGTTTTTATTGTGTGAAGGATATATGGATGTGATCGCGCTGCATCAGGCAGGATTTGACAATGCGGTGGCATCACTTGGAACTGCGCTGACGGCAGGGCATGCGAACCTGCTGAAAAGGTACACCAAGGAAGTGTATTTAACCTATGACAGTGACGGCGCAGGGGTGAAAGCTGCACTCCGGGCGATTCCAATTTTAAAGGAAGTAGGGATTACGACAAAGGTAATTAATATGCGTCCGCACAAAGATCCGGATGAATTTATCAAGGCTTTGGGAGCAGAGGCGTATCAGGATCGTATCGATCATGCAGAGAACAGCTTTATGTTTGAGATACGCATTTTAGAGCAGCAGTACGACATGAAAGATCCGGAGAGCAAGTCAGCCTTTTATCATGAAGTGGCAAAGAAACTATGCTCCTTCACAGAAAAAATCGAGCGTGATATTTACATTCAGGCAGTCGCGGAAAAATATATGCTGCCAACGCAGGATTTACAGCGGCTTGTCGGTAAATACGGAATGCAGATGGAAGGCATCCGAAAACAACCAACCCAGTTAAAAACCGGTATCAATGAGAAAAACGCCTCCGCCAGAGGAATCAAAAAAGAAGATGGGATGAAGCAATCCCAGAAACTTCTTTTGACATGGCTCATAGAGAATACCGGATTATATCATAAGATAAAAAAATATATCGCACCGAAGGATTTTACGGAGGAGATATATCATAAGGTAGCTGAAGTATTATTCCAGCAGTTTGAGGAGAGCGGAGAAGCAAACCCGGCGAAGATCGTCAGCATGTTTCCAGATGAGGAGGCACAGAAAGAGATTGCGGCGCTTTTCAATGCAAGAATCCATGAGATCGAGTCAAAAGAAGACCGGGAGAAGGCATTGAAAGAGACCATTATCCGCATCAAACAAAACAGTATCAAGTATCGGTCCGAGCATTTGGCACCGACAGATATGGCTGGTCTGATGCAGCTTGTAACAGATAAACGTGACCTGGAAGAATTGGAGAAATTGCATATTTCCATTGATTAGGGACAAAATAGTAGAAAACTTGAGAGGATGAAACAAAATGGCAAAAAAGACAGAAAACGAGGTAAAGGAAACCAAAAAAGAAGCAGCAGTGATGGATGAAGCTGCAAAAGAAAAGTTTCAGCAGAAGTTAAAAGATCTGTTAGCCTTGGCCAAAAAGAAAAAGAACATGTTGGAATACCAGGAGATCAGCGACTTCTTTGCGGACATGCAGTTAGAGGCAGAGCAGTTTGATAAAATTCTTGATTTTCTGGAAGCAAACAATATCGATGTACTTCGGATCACAGATGATGATTCTGATGATGAAATTTTACTCGATGTAGATGATGAAGACGAGATCGAAGTGGAAAAAATCGACCTTTCCGTGCCGGATGGCGTGTCCATTGAAGATCCGGTCCGTATGTATTTGAAGGAGATCGGTAAAGTACCTCTTTTAAGTGCAGAGGAAGAGATCGAGCTGGCAAAGAACATGGAAGCCGGTGCTGTGGCAAAGGAAAAAATCGCAATCTTAAAGAGCAGAGAAGAGAATGCAACAGAGGAAGAACTTGCAGAGATCAAAGAAGAGATCAAGAATTTGCAGAAAGATCTTGATGCAGGGGATGAGGCAAAGAAACGTCTTGCAGAAGCAAACTTACGTTTGGTTGTTTCCATTGCAAAAAGATATGTGGGACGCGGTATGCTGTTCCTCGATCTGATCCAGGAAGGTAACCTTGGTCTGATCAAAGCCGTGGAAAAATTTGACTACCGCAAGGGATATAAATTTTCTACCTATGCAACATGGTGGATCCGTCAGGCGATCACAAGAGCTATCG
>ERZ773229.2101-NODE-2101-length-12256-cov-3.544464_pt1 | contig 12256 bp, 10 predicted proteins | sample MGYA00580992_ERZ773229 | MGnify/ENA primary metagenome ERZ773229 (study PRJEB29015, sample SAMEA2737795) | human gut metagenome | biome: human gut; feature: human-associated habitat; material: faeces | place: China | collected 2012 ... | reverse complement strand
TTTCGCAAAATTTTTACAGCTTTACCGGGCAGCGGTAGCGCGGCTTGCCAAGGCTCTTTTTGCCGTATTCGATCGCCTCGGCCGGGCAGCGGGTAATGCATGCCATGCAGTGCGTGCAGTTATCCTCCCAAACCGGATGGCCGTCGTGCAGCGTGATGGCGCATGTCGGGCAGAGCTTCGCGCACAGGCCGCAGCCGGTGCATTTTTCATTCACGGTGAACTGCTTGGCGTGGACGAGGAGCGGATAGAACGCTTTGTTCACGACGCCGCTTTTGAGCTTGTCGGCAGCGCTCACCTTCGGCTGCGGGAACGGCTTTCTCTCGCGGATGAGCTCCGCCAGCCGGTCAAGCATGGGATCCGCCGCGGCAACGATCCCGCGCGCCTTGGCCTCATCCGGCACGTCAAACATCACAATATAGTTTTCCGGCATGATGACACGGGCGCAGCCGCGGTATGTGAGATACTTCTCCGCGCAGAGCTCGGCAGCGTATTTTCCCGCTTCGCCGATCTCTCCGCCGCAGGTCATAACAAAATAGATCTCCTTGCTGCCGCGGAGCAGCGTGCGGCGCAGATGGTCGCGCACGATGTGCGGCAGCTGCCAGGCATACGTCGGCGTGCAGACGATCCACGGCGTTTCGGATTCGAGCGGCGACGTATCGTTGTGCCGGATGCGCTCCATGAGCGGCATTGTCTCCTCGCCGAGCGCGGCGGCGAGCTTCTTTGCGGCGTATTCGCTGTTTCCCGTACCGGTAAAATAAAGGATCATGGCGTTACTCCCCTTTCTCCGGCGAAAGCCGGAGGAATATTAAGTACAGTATATCACGCGCTTTGCCGCACGGCAAGGTCATTCCGAAAGATCGATCTCCGCGTCCGGAAGATCGATCCCCGCGGCCTTCGCCGCGAGCGTATAGAGCACCGGCTCAAACCGAACGCCGTACCAATGCTCCGGCTCGGTGCGCCGGATGCACGCGAGGACGAACTCCGCCGCGGCCTCCGCCGCCGGGAAAGGCTCGTACCCGCGGCACAAAAGTCCCGTGAACGCCGAGGCGAAGAGATCGCCCGTGCCGTGGCAAGTCCGCGCAAGGCGCGCGTGGCGGTAGTAACCGCGAACCCCCTTCCCGCTCACTGCGACGCCGGTCGTCTCCGGCTCGTAGCTCACGCCGGTGAGCACGACCGTGCCGACGCCCTTTTCATGCAGCGCGGCGGTGAGCTCTTCAATATACGCCTCGTCATATTCTTTGCGGTACTCCATGCCGGTGAGCAGCGCCGCCTCCGTGATATTCGGAAGAAGGATGTCCGCAGAGAACGCCAGCGTCTTCATTTTCTCCACGAACGCGGCATCAAACCCCGCATAGAGCTTCCCGTTATCGGCCATGGCGGGATCAACGATGCGCGCGCCGCCCGGCACGAGCAGCGTGTCCATGATGTGCCGGACATGGGTGATCTGCTCGCCGCTGCCGAGATAGCCGGTGTACACCGCGTCGAAGCGGAACCCCTCTTTCTGCCAATGCTGCGCAATGGCGGGCATGTCCGCCGTCAGGTCGCGGAACGTATAGCCCGCGAAGCCTCCGCCGGTGTGCGTGGAGAGTACTGCCGAGGGCAGCACCGCCGCTTCCACGCCGCACGCCGACAAAACCGGCAGCGCCACCGTGAGAGAGCACTGGCCCACACAGGAGATGTCCTGCACCGTTAAGACCCGTTTGTTCATACCGTTTCCTTTCGTTTTTTGAAAAGTCAAAAGGCTCCCCGCATAGGCGGGGAGCTTTGGCTATGCGATTTTTTACTTTGCCACGGGGACGGCACCGGCCTGACGGATGAGGTCGTTCGCCGCGGTGCCGGTGGCGTAATCAAAGAACGCCTGTGCCGCCGGGGAGAGCGTCTCGCCCTCGCGGGTCACCAGAACGAAGGGACGCTGCACGGCGTAGGTGCCGTCCAGAACGGTCTCCTCGGAGCAGTCAACGCCGTTCACCTTCAGCGCCTTGATGCCGTCCTGTCCTTCGACCGCGGAGAGAGAGGCATAGCCGATGGCGTTGGGGTTCGCCGCCACAGCGGAGATCACAGCGCCGGTGGAGGTCAGCTCCTGCGCGAGGACGCACGCCTCGCTCGTGCCGGTGACGGACTCAAAGCCGTCGCGCGTGCCGCTGCCGGACTCACGGCCGACGCAGGAGATCGCAAGGTCTTCGCCGCCGAGCTCGTTCCAGTTCTTGATCTCGCCCTTGAAGATGGCGGCGATCTGTTCGATGGTCAGATCGTCCACGGGGCAGTCCTTGTTGACAATGATCGCGATGCCGTCGAGCGCGACGACCGTGCCGGTGAGACCGGTCTCGCTCGTCTTGAGCGCACGGGAGGCAAGGCCGATATCGCAGCTGCCGGTGCGGGCGGACTCAATGCCCGTGCCGGAGCCGGTGGGGTCATAGGTAACGCTGACGCCGGGGTTGTCGTTCATGAACTGCTCGGCGAGGATGTTGACAACCTTCTCCATCGAGGTGGAGCCGTTCGTGGAAACGCTGCCGGAAAGAGCGGCGGGCGCTTCGGAAGCGGGAGCCTCGGTCGCCGGAGCGTCCGCAGCAGGAGCGTCCGTAGCAGGGGCGGCGGTGGGATCGGCAGCCGGGGCAGCAGCGCCGCAGCCCGCGAGCAGCGCGAGCGTCAGTACGGCGGCCATAGCCAGCGTGAAAATTTTCTTTGCTTTCATAATAGATTCTCCTTTTTCAAATCATTAACCCTTCGGTACGACGTAAGCATACCGCCGCACGGTAAAATCCGTTACCGCAGTTTCGTAAAATGACTGTAAAAAGGAGAACGCGCGGAACGAACGGCATCCGTCCCGCACGGCTTGCGGAAGTGTCTTTTCAACTACACTACGCTCAAACGCAACGACAATCCCGGTGCCAAATCTACACTACTACCACTTGGGATTACACTACTCTCAAACTACCTGTAGTCCGACCACGCCTCTTGATAGTTTTACTACCACTTGGGATTACATTACTCTCAAACCAAAGATGCGCTCGCCGCATGGTTCACGAAGTTTTACTACCACTTGGGATTACACTACTCTCAAACCCCCTGCGCGGCTCGCCACTCGAGCTCATGGTTTTACTACCACTTGGGATTACACTACTCTCAAACCCATCCTCAGGCATGGGCGGCCATCCCCATGTTTTACTACCACTTGGGATTACACTGCTCTCAAACTCCGAATTGGACACAGCCTCCATCTCCGGCGTTTTACTACCACTTGGGATTACACTACTCTCAAACAAATGCCGGACACGTCGCTCATGAGAGGAGGTTTTACTACCACTTGGGATTACACTACTCTCAAACCCACATGTTCTGCGATGTCAGAGCGACGAAGTTTTACTACCACTTGGGATTACACTACTCTCAAACGAGCACTGCGACAGGCAAACAGGCCGGGTAGTTTTACTACCACTTGGGATTACACTACTCTCAAACATTGGCCATCATTTCGGCAATATCATCTAAGTTTTACTACCACTTGGGATTACACTACTCTCAAACTAAAGCCCGCATTTCCTCGTGATGTCCGCCGTTTTACTACCACTTGGGATTACACTACTCTCAAACGGCAGCACACGCTGCTGCGTCGGCCTGCCGGTTTTACTACCACTTGGGATTACACTACTCTCAAACAGACTTGACACGGACGGCTCGATCTGCTTCGTTTTACTACCACTTGGGATTACACTACTCTCAAACAGCATCGTACGTGTTGGTACCAACGATCGGGTTTTACTACCACTTGGGATTACACTACTCTCAAACTTTCACTGGACAAATATTGATGTAAGTATTGTTTTACTACCACTTGGGATTACACTACTCTCAAACCGCCGCGTTTCTATCCCTCGCTATTTTTGGGTTTTACTACCACTTGGGATTACACTACTCTCAAACAAGCCGCTGGAGATGTACCGCAAAGCTACCGTTTTACTACCACTTGGGATTACACTACTCTCAAACCCCCTGCGCGGCTCGCCACTCGAGCTCATGGTTTTACTACCACTTGGGATTACACTACTCTCAAACCGTTCGATCTAAAAAAACAAACCATTGCCGGTTTTACTACCACTTGGGATTACACTACTCTCAAACACAGGATTATACCGGCGGCTTCGGCGGCGGGTTTTACTACCACTTGGGATTACACTACTCTCAAACTGGTAAGTCTTACTTTATAACCCAAAAGCTGTTTTACTACCACTTGGGATTACACTACTCTCAAACAGGATCTTATGCTCGGCGGTAAGCGCCTTGGTTTTACTACCACTTGGGATTACACTACTCTCAAACGAGAGTAAAGACGATTAAGAGAGTGCGGAAGTTTTACTACCACTTGGGATTACACTACTCTCAAACCAAGAGGGCGATGAGCTTTTCGAGCGTCAGTTTTACTACCACTTGGGATTACACTACTCTCAAACTGTGTCCACCGTATCCTTGCAGTGCGGCCTGTTTTACTACCACTTGGGATTACACTACTCTCAAACCGCCGAGTTGCTGGGGCTGGACAAGAAGAAGTTTTACCACCACTTGGGATTACACTACTCTCAAACGGGAGGAGTTCATCGCGCACTTTGGGAAGAGTTTTACTACCACTTGGGATTACACTACTCTCAAACCGTCCCTGCCGCATAAATCATGGTTATTCGGTTTTACTACCACTTGGGATTACACTACTCTCAAACAGCTGCTGCAATGCCTGAATAACCGCGGGGGTTTTACTACCACTTGGGATTACACTACTCTCAAACCCAGAGATCGTGCGCTTCCGCGAGAGTATAGTTTTACTACCACTTGGGATTACACTACTCTCAAACGACGAGGATTCTACACCACAAAAGGAGGAAGTTTTACTACCACTTGGGATTACACTACTCTCAAACAAGCGTAGCCCCGCAATGCGGACAGGTTTTGTTTTACTACCACTTGGGATTACACTACTCTCAAACGCAGCATCGCGCAAAAACGCATTATCCGTTGTTTTACTACCACTTGGGATTACACTACTCTCAAACTAAGCAAGAGAAATAAACCGACACGGACGCGTTTTACTACCACTTGGGATTACACTACTCTCAAACAAAGTGATCCCTACACCATGTTGGAGCGACGTTTTACTACCACTTGGGATTACACTACTCTCAAACATAAGAGCCGGAAAGACCGGCAGAGGCAGTGTTTTACTACCACTTGGGATTACACTACTCTCAAACCATGTAAGGAGGTGAGGACATGAGCGAGGAGTTTTACTACCACTTGGGATTACACTACTCTCAAACCCTGCGCTTATGTCGCTCGCTACTGTTTGAGTTTTACTACCACTTGGGATTACACTACTCTCAAACTGAAACCAACACTGTGGACAAGGTCATGGAGTTTTACTACCACTTGGGATTACACTACTCTCAAACCCAGAGTCCGCGCAGAAATCGCCAATTCTCGTTTTACTACCACTTGGGATTACACTACTCTCAAACAAGTCTGTCGGCGAGTACGCGGAGCAGACGTTTTACTACCACTTGGGATTACACTACTCTCAAACACGGCCAGAGCGTCCGCAACGACGTTTGCTGTTTTACTACCACTTGGGATTACACTACTCTCAAACGGCGCTTACATGTTATCGAAAGTATCTCCGGTTTTACTACCACTTGGGATTACACTACTCTCAAACAGTGCTGCTGCCGTGATATGCGAGGATAATGTTTTACTACCACTTGGGATTACACTACTCTCAAACTCCTTGAGCGGGAAAACACCCTGCCAACCGGTTTTACTACCACTTGGGATTACACTACTCTCAAACCGCCTGGTTGAGCTCCTGCCGGTATTTCTGGTTTTACTACCACTTGGGATTACACTACTCTCAAACTACTGCCGCAGCGGCTGCCGGGCGAACGGCGTTTTACTACCACTTGGGATTACACTACTCTCAAACACAGGCACGGAAGACACGTCCTTTGGCGTAGTTTTACTACCACTTGGGATTACACTACTCTCAAACCACCCGTGAGCCATTGCCAAGCACGATTCAGTTTTACTACCACTTGGGATTACACTACTCTCAAACCTCAAATTTCAAAACGGCAGGTATTTCGTTCGGAAAAATGGGAAAACTCGCCGTTTTCCTACGGTTTGGAGCAGCACTCCGACACTACAACAGAGTATCCGGCGGCAGCAAAACGATTATAGCACATGAATCAAAATTCGCAAAGGTCTTTGTCGATGATCCGCACCTCCTCACAGGGTCTGACAGGCTCTTTCTGTCCGCTCTCCAGCAGGAGAACGGACAGTTTTTCATAAAACACCGATTGATAAAAAAGCGTTATTTCATTCTCCGAAAAGAATGACTTGAGATTCACGAACACAAAAAGCCGTTTCCGAAAGCACTCTCGGTGCAGCCGCATCATTTCCAGCAGCTGTTCCGGGATGGACATCTCTTCGGTATCCACGCGGAAGGCGAGCGCTTTTACCACATCATCGGCGCTCTCCATTTCGGAAAACGTGACATTAAACGGAATCGCCGCGGTGAGCGCCGCGCCGTAGTCATTCAATGCGGCAAGGCATTCCGCCGTTTTCGCCGGCTGATCCTCCGCCGCTGTCACCGCCATCTGCTGAATTTTAGTCAGAATACGCCGTCCGTCCAGTTCCGGAAAAAGGGGATTCAGCGTCATCTGCACGTTTTTCCCGATCTCTGTCAAACCGGCGTTTTCGGAAAGCGCAAACTCTCCCGGCTCGCCGTTTTCCTGTGCCAGAAGATCGCCGATGAGACGGCGAAACAGCTGTCCGTTTTCCACAATAAGAACCGGCACCCGGTTTTCCTTGAACTCGATCGGGCTTTGCAGGAGCGGGTGCGCCAGCATCATAGTTCCACAAACCTTTCGTCTGTTGTGAGCACGTCGCTCTCGCCGACGCCCACAATGTATTCCATACCGGCATACTGCTTTTCCGTGACGCAAAGCATCTGCACAAGGCCCTTGGGCGGACGGTTTTTGCGTATGCCGTCCGCCGCCGGGCGCACTGCGCTCTGGTTCAATATCAGCTTGCAGTATACCGACTCCTGCATCATGACGAAGCCGTTTTTTATGAGATATTTGCGAAAGCGGGCATACTCCCGCCGATCCTTGATCGTATCGGTAGGAAGGTCAAAAAAGATCATCATTCGCATAAATCTGTAGCTCATACACCGGCCACCGAACGGAAGAAAGGTTTTCCTCCCGCATTGCATCCATAACGCTTTTTACAAATATACGGATCGCATTGAGCATATACTGGCGGCTGCCGTCGATCATGATCTGGCGGTTCAATATCTGCACCAGCTGCATTTTCTCATCATGCTCCAGCTTTTCTGGCGCCATCTGCCGCACGGCATGATCGACCAGCGGTCGGAACGGCTCCACAAGATCGCACGCCAGATTCAGCTTGTTGAACATATTATCGTGGAACACGCCGAGCTGCGTGGAGTAGCCGCAGGCCGTGATCTCGCGCGCTACGGCGGAAAGCACGATGCTGTAGCCGTAATCAAGCGCGGCGTTCCACGCGTTTTCCTGCTCTCTGGAAAACGCCTTTCCGAAAAGCGCATTGAAATAGACCTTCGCGGCGTGACCCTCGCGGTTCGTCGCGTCTCCCGGCTGCACTTCCTCCAGATAACCACACAGAAGCGACGCCGCCTCCGTGCAGTCTTCCGATTCCAGCACGGCGATCTGGCCGACGATCTTCTCCCGGACGATCTCCGCCCACAACGCCGCCTTGACCGGGTCTTTCCACTGGATCTGTTCGCGGAGCTTCAAGCTGGCATTATGGCTGCCGTAAAGCGGCAGAAGCATTCCGTAAGGCAGGCGGCGCTCATCGCAGAAGATGATGTCGATCTTCCGCTTATTCAGCTCGCACAGCAGATAGGCCGTCAGCGAGACCGCCGTGGATTCGATCATCAGAACGGATATTTCGCTCAGGTGAATGCGCTTTACGCCGTCGGTATTGCGCACGACGAGATAGTCCATTTTGTAATCCAGCTTGGACAGGCTGGACACCGTTACGACCCGCCAGCTCATGGTTTTTCAGTGCAGAAGGTCGGTACGATACTCATACAGTCCGGTCGGCGACTGGTGGATGAGGTAGGCCGAATTAAGTCCCGAAATATTAGCTGATTTTCGGATACGTTCGCCTATAGCCGAGCCGCGCAGTTCCTTAAGATTTGGAAGTTCGGCAGTACAGGTAAATAATTTTAATACTTCTGCAATGATTCGGCACTGCGCCGCCACCGGCAGCATAGAGAAATCATCTCTCCGTTTTGCAAGAACTTGCCCTTCCTTGGTAAAAAGCTTTCCATAACAATTGGACGACAGTTTTTTCAGGAAGAAATCATACAGTGCTTTATTTTTCTCCGAATCCACGCCGTCGAAAGGTGTAACCGGAATTTCTTTTCTCTGTTCGCTGCAACGTTCCAAATACTTCAAAATTGATTTTATCCATTTTGTTTTTTGATCGTCAACAGCCAACTGGACTGTGTGATTGTATAAGTCTCTTCCATCACCCGAACTCGCCGTTCCGCCGGTAAGCGTTAGGCGTTCTCCATCAAGTTCTAATGTCGAATCAATATAGATTGGTGAATACACTACCGACGGATTTGTCAATTGGAGAATCTGTGTACAATACTTTACTGGATTATTCTTGAACAATGTTTTCCCATAAATGTACACAGGCTCAATTGTTCGGACTCTCTTTCTCCCTCGCTGATGCTCAACAACAATAAAATGGGAAGCAAAGCGACTAGTATAGCCTCCGTATTTTTCAATCGGTTTATCCGCTTTTATTCGAATTTGTCCTTTTCCGGCAGGCATAATGGTTTGCTTAAAAAGCAAACCCTTCTCCTCTCGCGGCATGCGGGTGATGATGGGGTTATTCTTCGCCATGTACTTTTTCACCGTGGCGATGCTCGTTCCGTCCGCTTTCCACGCGCCCGGCGTATCCCCGTCAAAGACTTTTTTGAGACTGTAATTCTCTTTTCGGATATTCAGGAAAAACCGGTCGGTAAACTCTGTCTTATATACGTTGCCGACAACGATGTTCAGATAGGCGTCCTTGGCGTGGTGCAGGTCGTTCACCTCGCGGCATTTGAGCATTTCAAACTCCTGCCGGAACTCGGAAACGTTGCCCGCTTTGGAGTATACGATCTCCGCTTCCGGATAGATCTCCTGCAGAAGCTGCGCGAGCGCCTTGGTGGACTGCTGCGTTTCGGTAAGCTGCGCTGTACGAAGGCAGCCAGCTCGTCATCCGTCAGCTCTGTATTTCGTTTCAGGCGGTCGTACTTTTTATCGCCGATCATTTTCTTATCGTGCAGCATCGACCAGAACGGCAGCATCCGGCTGCGGATATCCTGCGAGATCGGATAGGTGTTCGTTTTTTCGCGGTTGAGAACGCTCTTTACGAGCACGCGGTTCTCAATGCTGTCGTCCTTGATGCGGGAGCGCGGGAAGATGTGGTCGATATCATAGGTCTCGTCATTACGCAGCGCCGCTTCCAGATCGATCGGCTCACCGGAATACATACATTTTCCGAACTGCGTATAGTAAAGGAACAGCTTGTCTTTCCGCAGGTTGCTCTCGTCCGTTGCCGCCAACTGGTCGTAAAGCTTGCCGCTATCCTCCTCGCAGGCTTTATAAAGCTCCAGCAGCTGCTCTTTTCTTGATTTTGTCCGCTTTCCCTTTTTCGCCGCGTCTTCGCCGCGGGCTACCTCAACAAATATCTTCTCCGGTGCACCGCCGCGGATATGGGCGATCTCTTCGGCGATCTTCAGTGTCTGCCAGATGCTGCGGCGCACGGCGGGAGAAATGTACATTTCGTCCAGCTGTGAGCGGAGACTGTTGCTTCCGAAACGGGCGCGCCGCCGCTCCTCCGCCGCGGCCGGAAGGTTGGCGTGCTCCGGATCGTTGAGCAGCTGCATGAGATTGAGATTGGTATTTCGCAGAAAATACATAATGTTCTGCGCCTCGCCCTGCTCATCCGCGCCGGAATAGAGTTCCGTCAAAAACTCTTTGGAAAGGCGTCCCCAGTCGGCATATTTCAGACGGCAGATCTTCCGCACATCGTCCTCGTTCAGCGCAGGGAAATTCTTTTTCAGCCAGCGGCGCAGCATACGCTTGTCGTCGCTGTATACCAGCGTTCCTTCGATGATCTTTTCCACCGCTTCCTCGCCGAGCACGGGGATGAGCGGCGCAAAATCGTGGTACGAACGCAGTCTGGTCTTCACCGGGTCGTCAATGCCGCTGATCTCATCGGTTTTTGCGGCATAGCCGTGCATGACCAGATAGTCCAGAATGCGTTTTTTCGTCACGCGGCGGTTTTCTTTTTTGAACAGGTCTTCGATCAGCTGCTGCTTTACGCTGACCGGGAGCTCGTTTCCGTTGAGACGCAGCGGGTTCAGCTCGTTGAGAAGCATAAATTCGCTGTACAGCAGAGAGTCCTTCGGCAGCACCGGCGCGCCGGTGTAGGTGCATTTTCCGATCAGGTCTTTCAGAAAGGCCGCCGCGCTCGCGTCGAGATCCACAACTTTTTCAAAATTCCAAGGGTAGGCTTTCTCGCCGGTTCTCTTTGCTTCCTCAGTCCGCTCTGCCCAACGGCCTTTCAGCGGCCCGACATAATACGGCACACGGAAGGAAAACACCGCTTCGATCTTCTCGCGCACGGAGATGCCGTCCTCGTCCTCTTCGAGCAGGAACGGCAAATACGCCGATGCGTTATCCAGAATCTTCCGCAGCTCCTGCCGGTGGAGCTGATACGGGATGATGCCGTTTTCGCTGCCGGTCAGCCGCGGAAGAAACGTCTTCTCCTCGATCTGCGCATACTGCGGTGCAAACGGATGCTCCGCCGCCGGCTTCGGCAGCACAGACTTGAGGAACGCGCAAAAGTCTTCCTGCTTGCAGGTCTTATCCCCGCTCTCCGAACGGTAGCGGCTGTAGGCGGCATAGTTATTCGGGAACTTCGCGTTTTTATAGAATATGCTCCGGTATTTGTCCGGCGCCGCTTCTCTCACATAGTCTTTCAGCGCACGAAGGTCGGCATGGTTTTTCTCATACTGACGGACCTTTGCATCGCAGAGATACGCTTCGCCGCCGCGCATTTCCGACAGCCGTGCCGCATCAAACACTTTTTTTGCCGCAAGCAGCAGCTCCACCCGCTCGCCCAGCGCCGACGAGAGAGCGTCAAACACGGCGTCCAGATCGTCGCTCAGCGCGACGCTCGCCGGTTCGGCATTTTTGAGCGACTCATCGTCATAGAGCGCAGCCAGCTTGACTTTGGCCCCCGCAAGCAGATCGGACAGGGCCTGAATATCTGCGCCGCTCTCCTCCGTCTGCACCAACCTCCCCAGAGCGGCGCGCAGCGCCGCCTTCTTCTGGGATATGCGCATATTGCGGTCGGTAAGGATCGTGAAGTACTCCGGCTCCAATCCCAGCTCCACATTCATTTCCGCCGAGAGATACTCTGTCAGCTCCTGCATCGCAGCGTCTACTGTCGGGCATTCGTCGCCGTTCTCCGATGTTTCATAAAGGAAATGCCCACGGTGCTTGATGATATGGTGCAGCGCCAGAAATACGAGCCGCGGGTCGTGCGGCTCGGAGGAATGCACCAGTTCGCTGCGCAGGTGGTACACCGTGGGGTACCGGCGCAGATAATCCCGATCCGTAAAATCCGGGTCATTGAAAAGCGTGTATTTCCCGGTTCCGGTTGTCTTATCGTCCGGAAAGAGCGCGCTTTCATGCAGCCGTCGGAAAAAGAGCGGGTCAGACTTCCCGATCTCCGCAGAGAAGAATTCTTCCAGATACAAAAGTCTCTGTTTTCTCCGCTCCAGACGCCGGCGGGCAATGCGCGCCGCGCGCCGGTCCGCCGCCGGTTTTGCCTCCTCAAACAATCTCGCGCCCCACATGGAGTTTCCCTTGAAGCGCAAAACGTTGTATTCCGGATCGGTCACCGCCCAGCCGACGGAATTTGTGCCTACGTCAAGGCCGATATAATACGGAGAATGCGGCCGGATCGTTTTTTTCTCTTCCATTTTTGGCTCTCCTCTATTGACAAATTCAAAAATTATGCTAAAAATATAGATGATCCCTACTACCACTTGGGATTACACTACAAGTTCAAATAAGCGTTCTGCGCCCTTACCGCATTTAGTTGCGGATTCACAGTGTGTGAAAGCAAAAGGCCCCGCCGGTCGGCGGGGCCTTTTGCTATC
>ERZ773229.2096-NODE-2096-length-12291-cov-2.348480_pt1 | contig 12291 bp, 10 predicted proteins | sample MGYA00580992_ERZ773229 | MGnify/ENA primary metagenome ERZ773229 (study PRJEB29015, sample SAMEA2737795) | human gut metagenome | biome: human gut; feature: human-associated habitat; material: faeces | place: China | collected 2012 ... | reverse complement strand
ATGTAATATAAGGTGTTATAACTAAACTAATAAATGCATTTGTCCCATACGCAATACATCCAAATATAATATTCAAAGCTACTCTTCTATTATCCAATCCGGTTTTAATTTTCATAAAACATTGTCCTTCCAAGAAGCTTCTAATGCCTTTTGAATTGCCTCTAATTTCTTATAACCATATTTTTCATCAGGTTCCAAAAAAGCTCCTTCTCCCCATTCATTCCATGCATTAATAAATAGCAATGGTTTTTTTTCTTTATTTGCTCTTTGAACAATTTGTTTCATATAAGAAGAAAATTGTTCATCTTCATATGCGGCATTTGCAATAATATATACCTTATCATTTTCCTTATAAAATGTAGGTGCCCACACTTTATTGAAATCTCCCACTGATATACAGGGCAATTCTTCATATGAATAGAAATCCTTAGTCTTACACATTCCGATTTCGTGTCCTGTGCCCCATTCTGTCACAGTGTACACAATATAATATTCATCACCAACTTTACAATATGAAGGATCCCTAACTGTTTTATTTCCACGTCTAGGGTAATAACTTACATTTCTCTTATAAAGTTTAACGCCATCTTGACTTTCATATACAAGTAGTTTCATCTCATCTGTATTGAACGATGTCACTAGAAACTTATCTGTTTTCTTTGAATCTACAGTTGTTAATACAATTAAAATAATTATTACAACTGCTGCAATTATATACCACATATTTCTTCTTATCTTCTTATCTTCTTTCCCTTTTCATTCTCTCTGGAAAATATTTTATTGTATATATTAATCCATGATCTTTTATGCACTGAATTCCTCCAGCTGCAATTCCATGCTTTCGCGTTCCATGTATTCCGTCAATTTGAAGTTTTAGTGCCATTCTGAAAAGCATTGTCTCATTATAAGGAGTTCTTTTAGCATACTCCCAGAATTCTGTTCCAAAATCCATTTCCGGACAATTCCATGGTTTTTCAGGTCCTGCATAATGAATAATTTTCGGTTGTTTTCGCGCTTCCATATACTGAAAATACAACCATTGTGGAGCAAGCCTAATTATCTGATTCATTCTGAAATGTCCGTAATCCACTAATACATTCCATGACATATCCACATATTTCACTCTACCCTCGCAAAGTTTATTAAGCACATCCTGATCCTGAAGTAACCATTTCTCCTTTGATGCGAACTTAAGCATTTCCTCTACATCAAATGTCTTTCTAAACTCATCAAGATTGAAATTGATGATTCCCGCCTGAAAATACTGATGTGGTTCTTTTAATTTAAGTACTTCATCAGAGTATTCTTTTCTCTTTGGATCAAACCCATTATATAATCCAGACGTATCTGCATCTCGTGTAGCTGCCAGAAGATATCCCTCTACATCTTCGTTATATAACTTAGCCAAATCATCAAGAATAATCATATCTGAATCTACATATAGCAATTTATGATAATCTGGCAATAATTCAGGAAGAATCATTCTATAATATGTCTCAATAGAACCAAAATGACCAAATATTATACCCTTCAAACAAGTAAGACGGATCAATAAATCTTATTGATACATTCTCCATATTTATCCCCATATTCTTAATAATCTTACGATTATCTATAGATATATCATGTGTGAATATGAGAATGTCATAATTATTTTCTTTTGAAATATGTTGTAATAATGAATATAATGTAGTTGCCATATATGGAACAAAGTAATCATTTGCAGCAAGCGCTATACCTACGTTTTTTTCTTCAAAAGCGGGCTTTACATTTTCAATCTTATCTGTATTCAAAAATAGTGTTCTCTGTAATTCTCTACACTCATATACACCTTTATTTTTCCAGTATAAGTAATAAATTCCAAATAATCTTTCTCCTAGATATCCACTGATTCTATATGCATCCACATTATAATCTTCATAATCTCTTCTCTTCTCATGTTCCCCCAATATAGTAAAAAGCCATTCACTATAATGCATGAAAATTTCTTTCTTCATAATAAACATATTACAGTAATATCCTATCTTACTCTTCTTTAGATAGAATTCAGCAGTATCATAATACTCTGGATATTTTTCTTTGATAATATCCAGCATTAAATCCATATCTTCCTTATACTGATAAGGAGTTGTTACATATTGATTATAATTACTCTTTACGTTCTTTCCCAACTCTTTTAATATAACAGGTCTCGTTGTTATAATGTCATATTTAGGTATTTCTCTCTGCAGATTTTTCTCCGACAAATTTAGCTTGTCAATTACATCCTCTGTTAAATAATTCATGACAGCATCCCTAAATGGATTTTCTTTAAACTCTTTATCAGAAAAGGACAAATATCTTCTATAATGAAAAAAACCATAGTAATCAGCGTCATCATTCTTCCACGCCCAATACTGCCCTGTCAATTCACAATACTTTTTGTTTTTGTCAGATATATTAATACCTTCGTCATCGTGAAGCATATTGTCAAATCTCTTTGCTGCATTTGTAGCCCCAACCTGTATTGGATATATCATTGAGTGTTTTGGAACAAAACATTCCTTATGACATGATACATAAATTTTAATATTACTCATTTTTCCTCCCTGTCTACGCATTCTGAATATACTGATTGCACACTTCATCTACCTGACCTTGCATGATCAGGTTTCCATGATCTATCCAACATGCATGATCACATAAATTTTTAATGTCATCTATATTATGTGAGACCAAAATAAGTGTTGTACCACCATTTAACATTTCTCTCATCCTCGCCTGACACTTTTGCTGAAACTTAAAGTCTCCAACTGCCAAAACTTCATCAACTATCAATATATCTGGTCTAACCATCGTTGCTATAGCAAATCCTATTCTTGCCTGCATACCCGATGAATAATTCTTAATTGGCACATCTAAGAAATCCCATAATTCAGCAAAATCAACAATTTCATCAAAATGTTCTTCCATAAACTTCCTGCTGTGTCCTAAAAGAGTTCCATTAAGATATATATTCTCTCTCGCTGTAAGATTCATATCAAATCCAGCTCCAAGCTCAATAAGAGGCGCAATTGTTCCCCGAACCTTTACAGAACCTTTATATGGTTCTAATATTCCAGATATAAGTTTTAGCATCGTAGATTTACCAGCTCCATTTGTTCCAATAAACCCCCATGCCTCTCCCGGTTTTATTTTTAATGAAAATTCTCTAATTGCTAAAAATTCTTGAAACATAAGCTCATGTTTAATCAATTTAATAACATATTCTTTTAAATTATCAACTTTCTCTGATGCCATATTAAATCGAACAGTTACATTTTCTATATCAATTGCATAATTTTCTTTCTCGTTTAACTTTGTATCCATTTTCCACCTTAAATATATAATATAAATTTACTCTGGTTCTTCTTAAAGAAAAATCCGCCAATTAACATCATTAATGCTGCACATGCACACCCAGCTATAACAAGTTTCGGATCCGGACACGCCTGTTCTATTATTATCTGACGCATCTGTTTGACATAATAATACAAAGGATTAAATCTAACCACCAAAAAATGCAACCAATCCGGAAGCATCGTTTCTGGATAAAAAATTGGTGTCAAATATGTCCAAGCCGTAAGAATTACATTATATATATACTGTATATCTCTAAAAAATACTGATGCCTGTGCCAAAAGCAACCCTAAACCAAGACAAAAGAAATATAATTCTAACGTAACAACTGGGACTAACAATAAATGCCATGAAAATGGAGTTCTTGTCACCACCATAACTAGCAATATAGCTCCCATTGAGAAAAAGAAATCTGTCAAATCACTTGTTACTTTAGAAAATGTAAATATATACTTAGGTACATATACCTTTTTTAAAAGTGCTCCATTATCAAGGATCGAATACAAAGAATGCGTGGTTGTAGCACTCATATAATTAAACATAACCTGTCCGATAATCAAATATACTGGGTAATATGGAATATCCCATCTGAACATATTGGAAAACACAATCACCATTACAAGCATAATGCCCAGTGGATTTAAAATACTCCATAAATATCCCAAAAAACTTCTTCTATATTTAAGCTTTATATCTTTGCTTACTAATTCTCTTACCAAATCTTTATATGCAATAATTTCTTTAAATATTGAAATCATACCATACCCCTACTAATTCTATTTTACTTTCAATACAATCGCTCCAATCGGCAGTATCATATAATTTGACTTTCTAATCAAATCTATACTCTTCCTCTTTGTAGCCGCATAAATCTCAGGATACTTTCTTCTAAGTTCCACATCCCATTCCTTGCACTTTTTTCTTGTTCCTTTTCTAAATCCCATACTTATAAATATCTTAAACTGTATCTCCACCACCAGACTTATGCCTCGCTCTATATATGCCCGTTTTGCTAGAGTAAGAGTATCTTTGCACTCATCGTAATCCTCAAGAAGATGTTTTAGAACTGTCAGGTGTTGATTAACATTTCTCTGCATACTTCTCATATTCATACTCTGACCATCTCGTCCCAAACGATACATATATATCTTTGCCTTGTGATAATACACTGTCTCTACATATTTCATAGGATAAAACACAAACTCACTGTCAACATAAAAACAGTGCTCATCTATTGTGATGTCGTGTTCCTGTAATATTTCCGTTTTTATTGTGAACGAATGAAGCTTTAACGGTTCTTTTATTGCGCCGCTGTCTACCTTTACTGTCTTGCCGTAATGTTCCTCTATACTGGTTGCGTTCCAACTTTCAAGCAAATTGTATGTCTCGTCCTGCACGCACTGAAAATCTGTTGCTATCACATCCGCATCGTGTGTCTTCATTGCCTCTATATACTGCTCGATTTCGTCTGCATTTAACCAATCGTCTCCGTCTACCACCTTAAAATATTTTCCTGTGGCGTTTTTGATTCCTGTATTTATCGTAGAACCATGCCCACCATTTTCTTTATTTATTAATCTATAAGTTTCTGGATAACAATTTTCATATTCCGCGGCTATCTGTGGGGTTTTGTCTTTAGAGCCATCATTTACTATCAGCACCTCTATGTCCGACATAACCGATTCTAGTTTTACTGAATCCAAACATCTTTTCAAATATTTTTCTACGTTATATGCGGGCACGACTATTGTAAGTATTTTCATTTATTATTTTCCTTTTTACCACCAATTATTAAATATACCATATATATGATATTCTGTCAAAATTCGACCCATTTTTCAATTATCTTCTAAGTGCCTTCTGATACACAAGTTTCCTCATCCAGCTTGGCTGCAAAGTCATTCCTATTGTAAGTATCACTGCTACTATATATTCTCCCCAAGTTAATAGACCAAGTTTTTTTTGCTGCTTGCGGAGTGCTAAATACTGTTTACAATATTCCATTCCTCCCCGCCTCTTATATATATTTTTCTCGGTTCTTGCTTTCACAAATACTTTATCTATATTCGAAAACTCAAACCCCTTTGCCAGCATTCTTGTCCACAAATCGTAATCCTCCAGATGCGGATAATGTCTATAGCCTCCTGCCTCCTCAACCTTAGTTTTTCTAAACATAATCGTCATATGGTTTACTGGGTTTCTATATCTGCTATACCTTGCTATTGCCACCTTTTCTGTCGGCATGTTCTTTATCTTTCTATAGTCGGCATCTGCTGGGTCAAACTCCTCCATAAGACCACCTGATACAGCAATCTCTTGATGTTCTGACATATATCTGTATTGAATTTCAAATCTGTCTGGCTCTGCGATATCATCCGTATCCATCCTTGCCACTAATTCATTCGTACAGTACCTCAACCCTTCTGCCAAAGCCAATCCTAGTTTCCGGTTTTGCGGCAGCCTTATCACTTTTAGTTTTAAAAACGGCTGTCCTAATTTCTCATCTTCCGACTGATTACTCTCTCCATTTATTTTATCTTCAAATTGCTTTACAATATTCTCAAGTTCATCCGTCAGAAGTCCATCCTCTACTAGAACAATCTCGTCTGGCTGCAAACTCTGGTTTATTACACTTTCCAGTGCCTCCCTCAGATATTGCGGTTTTTCTTTTTTATATACTGACATTAACACCGAAAACTGACATATACTCTGCTCCATATTCAATAAATCATCCTTTCAATGCAGTTTCCTGTGTTGCATCTACACCCTCTGTATTCTCTTTTTGAAATAATACTTTAAACGTTAATAAGATGATCTTTACATCCAACCACAATGAATAATTTTCTATATAAGTCAAATCAAACTTCAGTTTATCGTATGGTGTAGTATTATATTTTCCATATACTTGCGCATAACCTGTCAATCCTGCTTTTACTTTAGTTCGAAGCACAAATTCCGGAATTTTCTGTGCATATTGATCTGCAATAATCCTTCTCTCAGGTCTTGGTCCTACCATAGACATATCCCCTTTTAAAATATTAAACAATTGTGGCAATTCATCAAAATGTATGTTACGAATAATCCTGCCTACTGGAGTCGCTCTCTTGTCACCTTTAGCAGCCAATCTTGCACCTTTTGTTTCAGAATCTACACTCATACTGCGAAATTTATAAATCATAAATGGTTTTTCATCTCTGGTCAAACGCTCCTGCTTGTACAAAATCGGACCACCATCATATAATTTGATTGCTAAAGCAATGAATAACATAAATGGTGATGCAAACACAATTCCGATTAGTGCCAATACAATATCACAGATTCTTTTGACAAATCTCTGATTAATAGATAATCCCTGATTGCGAGAGAGTAATAATGGTGTATCAAACAAATGTATGTCATCGGCTCCGCAAAGCAAAATATCTGAAATTTTAGGTGTTACATAAGTACGCACCGACTCTTGATAACAATATTTCATAAGTTGATTTCTTACCTGTGCTGGTAAATCACATAAAACAACTCCCTTATATTGCTTAATCATAGCATATAACTGTTTATTCCCCACCCTATAACTAACAGTTCCACAAATATCATATTTATCTTTACGTGTATTAATTTTGTTAATCAGTTCATCCGGAGAATAGTTTCCATATATTACTAATAATTGACGAGGTGGATATAACCATGCATACAATTTACGTACAATATAAATCCAAGGAAGAATGAACAGTATCTCTATTGCTACAATACTCATCAATGGTTTTGGACTTACATAATCCCTACAAATCATACAAATTTCAAGATATCCAATAATTCCACTAATTATAATTGCCAAAATATGTGATAATGCAATATCTGTTATTCTCATATATCCAATATTATAACCACCAAACATTTTCGTAAAAAAGAAAATAATGAGTACATATAACCCTATAACTGCCCAATTTCCTTTTCGATAGAACCCAAAGTTTTCCTCATAAACAGTATACCATATATATGCAAACAAAAGGGTTTCAACAAGCAATGATATTAAATTGGCTCCATAATTTAACAAATGTTTATATTCTTCTTTTGTGTTCATACCTTTTCCCCTAATAATACCTCATACACCATCACATTCCAGCCCCGGTAAGAATATTCCTTCTCCGTGTATCCTGATGCCTTCTGTAATGTATTCTGCACATCTGCATCCTCGGCATAGATCTTCGGAACGATCATATAGACATGATCATATTTTTCCTCCCGGATCATATTGAATGTCATCTCGCATATCGTTCCATATTTTAACAGCACGCAGTCTTCTACCGGATAATACTCTGTCTTTGGTTCATCAATTACCGTATATTCAAACATTCTGCTCTTTTTATTCCAGTTTGGATAAAACTGGGCAAAGAAATACGTATTCTCAATGGATGGTGTTCCGATGAGTACATTCTGGTCTGTATCAATGTCTGCTATTATTTCCCGCAGCACTCCATCCCAGTAAGTATACTGCCTGTTATATTCCATCGTCTGATTGAAGTTAAACTTTCCATTCTCCTCGGTAGAGCAGATATAGAAATATCCATCATGCTTATGGGCGATCTTCTTGATCGTCACAGGATCGATCGTCACAACGCTCTGTACTGCCAGAAGCAGTGCAAGTCCTGTCATGCCGATAACTTTTACTGCATGTTTCATATTGCAGGCTAGCACCAGTACACCGAGTCCAAGCGTCAGGACATATTCATATGGTGTAATGTATCTGGCATTCGGATACGTATAATAAATATATTGAAAGCCAACAAATACCAGCTGCATTGCTCCAAGCGGAACTGCAAGCGTCCAGAATTTTCTGTTGGTAACGATCCTTTTGATTCCATACTGAAAAATCACGATCACAAGGAACACCACTGTTCCCGCCAGCAATAGCCAGTTAAAGTTCAAGATTCCAAGCTGCAGGTTTTTGCTGACCGTGTTTCGGTCTACAATTCCAAAAGAATTGATCACCTGATATTCAAACTGGATGCCATTGTTGCTTGCCCAGGTGCCTGTCGCAAGGATCAGATACGCTGCAATGACCGGCTGGATAATGTCCATCACAAACTGTGCCCGGCAGAATGTATAAGTGAAATGCTTCACAAATCCTGCATGATGCAGCCCAAAGAACCTCACAAGATAAACTGCTGCCATAAATGCTCCATAAAAAGCCACATTCGGCTCTTTTGTTGTAAGGAACAAAAAACCTGCAAATGAAGCCAGCAATCTTCTGTCGCTCAGATACAGATAAGTAAAGAGTACCATAAGTGCCAGTGTCGGTTTATCCAAGCTGACCGAAGCGATCATTCCAAAAATCAATGGATGAAACAGATATACCGCTGTTGCCAGTACTTTCATGCTTTTCTTAGCCTTCTGCACAAACATTCCAAGCAGTTCATAAAACGCTGCACCCGACAGCAGGATCAGAATGATATCCACAATGTGAAGCCCGATCGCATTCTTCGTATCCAAAAACACACCAAACAAACCAAGAAACGCATATCCCACCGCCATATGATCCGCCAGATAGAAATCGGACAGATTCCGCAGGGTAAAATCAAACTTCGGTGCCGCATATAAGAATCCCATGCGAAAATATGTGTTGCTGTCTCCGCGTGGTGTCGATGGCATTGTTTCTAATGACAGAATGACAAATACTGCCATGAGTACAAATAAACCTGTATGTTCTCTGCACCATTTTCCGATGCTTTGCATCACTTTCTCACGTTTTAAGCCAATTCCATTAAATACTGCCCCTGCAAGATAACAAATGAGTCCTGCGATCATAGGCAGTTTCTTACTGTGATCTGTCACCGGTGAGATCATTGCAATGATCCAGAACAGTGCCAGCAGACCATGGATCACGCTCCACTGTTTTACCTGCTTACTCTTGCATTGATATAAGAAAAAACTGATTCCAGCTCCAAACGCAAAGAATAAAAGGAAACACAGATCTGATGTCCGATATTTTCCCAGGCTCCAGAAACCAGAGATTCCAAAAAAGGAAATTATTTGTAACAGAAATAATATTAGGCTCACTTGCAGCTGCTGCTCTGCATTCTCTAATCTCTTCAATTCCACACTCCTTACTCCATCTCTTTTGTTTCTTTTTCTTCCGTGCGTTCACTGATGATATACCGGGGTCTGTGCTTTACTTCCATATAAATCTTGCCAATATATTCCCCAAGCACACCAAGACAGATCAGCTGTACACCGCCAATAAAGCACACAATACTGGTCATGCTTGCCCAGCCCGCAACGGAGTGTCCTGTCAGTGCCACAATGACAGACCATATCACCCCGATAAAACTGAGCACTGCAATACCGCATCCCAATCCTGTGATCAGATGTAATGGTCTGACACTGAGACTTGTGATTCCATCAAATGCCAGCATTTTGCTTAAAGGATAATGGCTCTCTCCTGCAATACGCTCATGTCTCTCATAATAGACAGAAGTACTCTTAAAACCGACCAACGGGAACATTCCGCGAAGGAAAATATTTACCTCTTTATAATTAGAAAATTCCTGTAACACTCTTGAAGATACCAATCGGTAATCTGCATGGTTGAATACTACCTCTGCCCCCATCCAGTTCATCACCTTATAAAAACCTTCCGCAGTAAACCTTTTAAAGAAGGTATCCGTATCCCGCCTGCTTCTCACTCCGTACACGATCTCGCAGCCGTCTAAGTATGCATCTACCATGGCATCCATGGCATTGATATCGTCCTGTCCATCACAGTCGATCGATATCGTGATGTCACACACATCTTTCGCTTCCATCAGTCCTGCGAGGACTGCATTCTGGTGTCCGCGGTTTCTGCTCTGGCTGATTCGCTTTTACCAAAGCAGCATTTCACCTCGGCATCCCGGATGCTGCAGGTTTATTCCGACCTGCTCTCAGTACGCGCTGGAGGCCGTCGGAAAGTACGGCGCCCTGAAGGGCGGCTGGCTGGCCTTTCGCCGTATCCTGCGCTGCAACCCCTTTCATCGGCAGAAGAGCATCGAGTATGACCCCGTCCCCTGACGGCGGGGCGACAGCCATCCCCGGCGGACAAGCCGCCGGGACCCCATCTCACTTGGAGGCGCTGCAATGAGCATTATTTTGACCCCCTTTGCCAAGCTGCTTCTGCTGTTCTACAACATCACCGGCAGCTATGGTGTGTCCATCATCCTGTTCGGCCTGGTGGTTCGTCTGGTCCTGTCCCCCATCTTCCTGAAAGGTCGTAAGGGTATGCTGGCCATGAGCGGACTGGCGGAAAAGCAGAAGGTCTTGGCCCAGAAGTACGCCCGCGACCGGGAAAAGTACAGCCAGGAGCTGACCAAGCTCTATGAGCAGGAGGGCGTGAAGCCCTCGTCCGGCTGTCTTTGGTCCTTCCTGCCCCTGCCCTTTCTGATGGTGCTGTACGCCATCATCCGGCAGCCCCTGACCTACCTCATGAACGTCACGGAGGATCAGTTCAACGTGATCTCCAACCTGCTCTACGGGGAGGTCCTCAACTACAAGAACCAGCAGCTGCAGATCGCCCAGGACGTGTTCCTGAACCACGATAAGATCGTCGCCGCTGTGCCCGACCTGGCCGGGATGCCCCAGATCGACTTTACCTTCCTGGGCGTGAACCTGTCCCAGACCCCCAGCTTTATGTTCTGGAAAGCGGATAACGTGGGCTCTGCCTTCGTTCTCTGGCTCATCCCCATCATCTCTGCCCTGCTGGGCGTGGTGTCCATGATCGTGACCAATAAGATCAACGCCGACGTGCTTGGCACGGCCAAGCCCATGGACCAGTCCACCAAGACCACCATGCTCATCATGCCCCTGTTCTCCCTGTGGATCTGCTTCACGCTGCCCGCCGCCCTGGGCGTGTACTGGATCGCAAACAGCCTGTTTGCCATGCTCCAGGAAGTGGTGAACATCCCCTTCCTCCGCTCCTTCCTGAAAAAACAGGAAAAGGACCGGGCCGAGCGCCAGGAACAGGAGCGAGAGCGCATCAAGCTGGAGAAAAAAGCCCAGGCCGAAGCCAAGCGCAAGGCCCAGGAGGAGATGCGCAAGATCCAGATGGAGCGCAAGCTCAACAAGAGCATCGCCGGGGCCAGCCGGGAGGGCATCCGCGCCTACGCCAGAGGCCGTCTGTATGCCCCGGAGCGCTACCCCACCTTCCCCTATCAGGACCCCAACGAGCTGGCCAAACAGGCCGAGGCCGAGCAGGCCCAGAAGCAGGCCGTGGAGCTGGCAAAAAAAGACAAGAAGAAGGGGAAACCCACAGCCCAGGCTCTGGATGAGACCCGCGGCGACAACGACGAAAAGTAAGGAGAGACCTGCCTTATGTTGAAATGGATAGAAGCCACGGGCAGATCGGAAGATGCTGCCGTGCAGAACGCCCTGGCCCAGCTGGGGCTGGACCGGGACAGTGTGTCCGTAGAAGTGCTGGAGCGGGCCAAGTCCGGATTTTTGGGCTTTGGCAGCGCCCCCGCCAAAGTAAAGGTCACCTATGAGGTCCCCGACGAGGAGGTCCCCGCCCCCCAGCCGGAGCCTGTACCGCCGAAGCAGCCGGACCCCGCGCCCGCCCCGAAGGCGGCCCCGGAAGCCGTCCGGGAGCCGGTACCGGAGAAGGCTGTCCCCGCAGCGGCCCCGGCTGCCCCCGCTGCCGAGGCAGCACCGGCCCCCGCCGCCCAGAGCGGTGACGTGGAGGAGCGCATCCGCGCCTTCCTCTCCGGCCTGCTGGCCCAGATGGAGGTCCAGGCGGACATCGTCATCGCCCCCCGCACCGAAAACGGCATCCTCGTGACCCTGGAGGGGCAGAAACTGGGCGCCCTCATCGGCCGCCGCGGCGAGACGCTGGACGCCATCCAGCAGCTGACCAACTACTCCGTCAACCGCGGCCGCGCCCATCGGGTG
>ERZ773229.2093-NODE-2093-length-12297-cov-13.032429_pt1 | contig 12297 bp, 8 predicted proteins | sample MGYA00580992_ERZ773229 | MGnify/ENA primary metagenome ERZ773229 (study PRJEB29015, sample SAMEA2737795) | human gut metagenome | biome: human gut; feature: human-associated habitat; material: faeces | place: China | collected 2012 ... | reverse complement strand
TGGACGTTGCCGCGCAGGTCGAGCGCGAGCCACGGCCCGGCGGCCGCGGCCAGCATGGCGACCACGGCCAGCAGGGAGAGCGCGGCGAACGCGGCGGACAGCAGGCGCCCGCCGTGTTCGCGCCGCTCCAACGCCGCGTACCGGCTCCCGTCGCCGATGATGCCGTCCCAATCCATGCGATCCTCCCCTACATGCGGGAACGGAAAACGGCCGGACACGGGCCATGTCGGTCCATGTCCGGCCGTTTTCCGTTCCGGGTCAGCGGCTATGCGCGCCGCGAGCCCTCCGCAGCCTCAGCAGCGTCGACGCCACGCCGCCCGCGAGGGCCACCAGCGCCAATCCTCCGCACACGAGCCACGGCACCGACGGCCCGTAGTCGCCGCCGGCCGACGGCAGGACGTCGAACAGCGGCTTCCACTGCGCGTACAGGGTGACGCCCCTGTCCTGCAGCGGCACCTTGGAGCCGTCCACGTAGGCCGTGCCCTTGCCGTCCTTGGCGGTGTTCCAGCCGGCGAACCGGTATCCCGTGCGTTTGAACGACTTGGACGTGTCACCGGGAATGGTCACATCCGAATACTGCCAGCCGGTCGTGTTCGGATGCGAACCGGTGCCGCCGTTCGCGTTGTAGACCACGTTGGCCTGCAATCGCTGCCAGTGCGCGTACACGGTCACGCTGCCCGTCAACGGCCTGGTCCAGTCGTACAGGCCCGCATTGTCCTGCGGGGCCGTGTACCAGCCGAGGAACCTGTAGCCGCGGATCTTCGTCGTGTCGCCCGCCCGCCAGCCGGAGCCGTCCGCGGCGGGCGCATTGTACGGCACGGAGACGGACGCCGGGGTGGATGGCATCTGACCGTTCCACGTGTTCGGCTTGTTCGTGTCGTAGGTGAGGACCGGGTTGCCGACCCACACCGCGTACACGGTCATGCCGCCCTCGACCATCGTGACCTCGGGCTGTGCGGCCGTGGCGTTCCGGTCCTGGTTCCAACCCAGTTGGGTGTGGCCCGGACGGGTCAGCATGCTGGCATCCCAGCAGTCGTCGTCCTTCGCCATGGTCGCCAGGGTGATGCGCTGGCCGGCCGGATAGTAGACCTGGCAGCCGGACACCACGTCCGTGCTCGTGTCGATGGTCTTGACGGTCACGCTACCATCCTCGTGGGTGGTGGTGCGCTGCACGAGGTCGGACACCTTGCCGTCGGTCTCCGATTTCGCGGGCCGAGTGGTGTTAGCGGCCGTGTCGGACGGGATGGAACCGGTGGCATCCTGCGCGTTCTTGTCGTAGGTGAGACGGTAGGCGATGGTCGAATCGACCGGCTGGAAGCCGGACTGGCGGGCCTGTCCCGAGGCGACCGACCAGCGGACGCGGAAGGACGAGCCGGTGAACGTGGCGCCGACGTAATGCTTCATTCCATGCGCGTCGGCATTGTTCTTGTTCTCGTCCGTGATGCCGGCCCAGCCGTTCGTGCCGAACCGGGCGAGATGCGCGTCGGAGCGCACGTACGCGCCGTCGAAGCCGCTGACGAGTTCGACGCCCTCGTTGTATCCGCTGGTGCCGCCGTCGATGTCGGTGAATCCGGTCGCACCGCGCAGTCCCTGCGGCGTGGAACCGTCGTCCAGCAGGAAGTCGACGGTCACATCCATGTACGGGCGGGACGAGGGATGCAAGTCCCACTTGCCATACGATGCCCTGAACTCGTGCTTCGATTCGAGGTACACCAGGGAGCCGAGGTTCTGTCCGTTCACGGTGATCCTGGCGTTGAGCCACCGTTGCGTGCCGGAGGAGTCGCGCCACTGTCCCACATGGTGCAGGACCAGGCTCGCGCCATTCCCGTTCGGCTGATACATGGTGGCCAGAACACCGGCGTAGTCCTGGTTCTCCTCCGTGGGATCCCAGTTCGTTTTGACGGTGAAGCCGTTCACGTCGGTGACCTGGTCCGCGGTGAAACCATCGACCGTGGAGAACTTGAAATCGCCATACTGCACAGGGGCGATTTCACCGTTCTTCAAGTCATGCACAGTCAGGCCGGAAGCGGTCTTGTCCGTCACCGTCCTCACCGTTCCGGCGGTCTTGGCCTTGGCGGGCTGGACGGTGTTCTCCTTGCCACGCTGGTTCGACGGGACGGAACCGGTCGCATCGGCCGCGTTCCTGTCGTAGGAGAGCGGGTAGGCGAGCTTGAACTGCACGTCGTCAATCAGGTTGCCGGTAACACCATCGATGGAACCCAACGCCTTGAACGTGAACCTGCTGACAGGCTGGCCGGCGGGGATTTCCACCGAACCCTGGAACGTGTCCCACGAGCCCAGCCAGCCGTCCGTGTTGGGACCGTTCACCGTGGTGGACTTCTCGCCCACCTTGTTGCCCCGGTCGGAAGCGATGCGGGTCATCTCGACCGGCTGCTCATGACCGGGCGCTCCGACGAGGATCTGGATCTTCTCGTTGGAGTCGACGGTGCCGTTACGATGCGCGTAACGGAGTTTCACGGTGTACACGGTCGGAGAGTCGTGCGCGGTGTCGATGTCCTGGTACAGGTACGTGTTGGCCTGCGAGGCGGTGATCTCCGCGTACATGTTGTCGTTCGCGCGGCTGCGCTGGATCTCGACGATGCCGCCCCTGCCGTCGACCCTGGTGTCGGTCTGGTTGGACTTCCAGCCGAACCTGGCGGCGTCGAACCCGTTGAGGTGGACCCAGTGCTTGGACGCCTCGCCCTTGCCGTTGAGGGCGCCGCTGATCTCCACGTCGCCGTGCGCCGGGTCGACGTTGGCGAAGTTGTACTTGTCGGTCATTTTGGACTGGCTGACGATGTTCTGCCAGTCGTGGTCGAAGTCGCTGTTGACGAGCTGCTTCGGCAGGTTGGACGCGGCGTAGGCGGCCACGTCGTCGTCGGATGCGAGGCGCAGGGCTCCCGTGGTACCGGCTTTGGCCTGCTTGGTGGCCCCGGCGGTCTCGTCGGAGGGCACACTGCCGCTGGCGTCGGTCGCGTTCTTGTTGTAGGTAAGCTTGTACGCCTTGTCGAACACGATGTCGTCGAGCACGTTGCCGTAGTCGAGCTGCTTGGCGTCGATGCTCTTGAACGTGAAGCGGGTCGTGGTCTGCCCGTCGGGGATCAGGTAGGTGCCCTCGTAGGTCTCCCACTGGTCGGCGTGGTGGCGGTTGTTGCCGTTCGTGACCTTGGTGGCGATGGTGGTGGACTTCTCGTTGAGCTTGTCGCCGTGCCCGTTGACGCTGGTGCGGGTCATTTCGACGGGCTGCTCGTGGCCGGGCGTGCCGATCATGACCTGCATCTTGTCGAGGTACGTGCTGTTGAGGCTGGCGTGCTTCAACCGCACCTTGTACAGGGTGCCGGGCACGGTCCTGATGTCCTGGTAGATGGCTGTGCCGGCCTCGTAGGCGCAGAGCTCCGCGTACACGTTGTCGGCGGTGGAGTCGTCGTACTGGAGTTCGACCGCGTTGGCCTTCTGCTGGACGTTGCTTCCGGCCTTCTGGGTGCTGGTCCAGCCGAACTTGGACTTGTCCCACCCGTTGATGGCGGTCCACTTCCAGCTGGAGCCATTGGGAAGGCTGGTGGCGTGCAGGGTCTTGCCCGCGTTCGGGTCGATGCTGGTCCAGCCGCCGAAGCTGTCCTTCCACTGGTCGTGGTAGTTCACGCTGAAGTCGCCGTTGACCAGATGGTCCGGCAGGCTGGCGTTGGTATCCGCGACGGTCTTGACAGTTCCGCTGGTCTTGGTCTTAGCGGGCTGGGTGGTGTTCTCCTTGCCACGCTGGTTCGACGGAACCTGACCGGACGCATCGGCCGAGTTCTTGTCATAGGTGAGCTTGTATGCCTTGGTGAAAACCACGTCGTCCAACAGATTTCCGGTGTTGAAGGACGGCGAGTCAACGCTCTTGAACGTGAACACCGTCACATCGGAAGTGGCTACATAGACTCCCTCATAAGTCGCCCACTGTCCGTCATGGTTCCGTGACGAATGATATCCAAGCCCGGAACCCCATGAGATCTCGGCCTTGTTCGATGCGTGGGTCGAAATGGTCGTGGATGCCGTGGCCTTCCCGGTGGCGTCGAGTCCGTTCTGGGATTCGACGCGGGTCATCCTCACCGGCTGCTCGTTTCCATCCGCCCCGATTAGAACCTGCATCTTGTCCAAATACTCGCTGCTCAAACTGGCATGCTTCAACCGCACCTTGTACAGGGCACCGGGCGTGGTGCGGATGTATTGGCGGATGCTGCTCTGTGCCTGATATGGAGAGAGCTCGGCGTACATGTTGCCCGTACGTGAATCCCTTTGAAGTTCGACCTCGTTCGTATGCCATTGCGAGGACCCCTCCTGGACGCCAGACGTTTTTCCGGCCTCGGTGGAATCCCAGGCGAACCTGTCCGAATCGAAGGTCGACGGGAGGGAGACCCATTTGGTGGGATTATCGGACTCGTAGACCATCTTGTCCTTGCGGCTGACACCCCACCAGTTCCTCTTCTTGTCACGAAGGTTCTGGCTTAAGACATCAGCTCCCGGATATTCGAAATCGCCGTTGACCAATTCGGTCGGCAATCCGTCAGAGGTATCCACGACGGTCTTCACGGTTCCGTTGGTTTTGGCTTTGGCGGGCTTGACGGTGTTCTCCCTGCCGTATTGACTGGATGGCACGCCGCCGGTCGCGTCGCCCGCGTTCTTGTCGTAGACGAGCGGGTAGGCGAGTTTGAAGCTCAGGTCGTCGATCACGGAGTCGGCGGCCGAGTCGGTACCGGAGACGGCGTTGCCGTTCTTGTCGACGCCACGGTAGGCGAATACTGTCTTGCCGCCGGTTGCGACATACGTGCCGGAATACGTCTCCCAATCGTCGGAATGGTCCCACGCGGGGTGGTTGCCCTCGGTGGAGTCCACCGAATCGGAGTGCGTGGTGATGACCGTGCCGACCTTGCCGGTCCTGTCACCGTATTTCGCGCCGGTGCGGGACACGTTCATACGGCTCATTTCTAACGGCCGCAAATGGTTCTTGTCCGGTCCGACGAGCACCTGCACGCTGCCCGCGTTGCCCTTGGATCGACCCGAATGGCGGATGCTCACGGTGTACGCCACACCCGCCTGCGTGTCGATGGTCTGGCCGATGGTACGGCTGCCATGCACGTCCGCGCACACATTGCCGTCCTTCTCCCGGTGAAGTTCGAACAAGGTGGTCTTATAGTCGCCGCCGGTCAGCTCCTGCCAGCCGAACGTCGCCTGGCTCAGTCCGGCGACCTGATGTTTCGGCTGGGCGGGGTTGATGTAGTCGTAATACGACCACGCTTTGCCTTCGGCGGGACTCACGTACATCCAGTGCAGTCCGCCGTCATCGAGTTTCGAATAGTCCGGCACGTCGAAGCCTGGATTCACGGTCAACGACTTGGACGAATCGTCGTCCGCGACTGTCTTCACACTGCCTGTGGTCTTGGCTTTGGCGGGCTGAACGGTGTTCTCCCTGCCGCGTTCGTTCGACGGAACCTGGCCGGAGGCGTCGGACGCGTTCTTGTCGTAGTTCAGGCGGTACGCCTTGTCGAACACGATGTCGTCGAGCAGGTTGCCGCGGTCCATCGACTCGGCGGCGACGCTTCGGAAGGTGAACCGGGTGGTGGTCTGACCATCCGGGATCACATACGTGCCCTCATACGTTTCCCATTGGTTCTCGTGGTTGCGGTCCAGTTCACCGGTGTTGGACACCTTCGTGGCGATGGTGGTGGACTTCTCGTTGAGTGTGTCGCCGTTGCCGTTCACGCTGGTGCGGGTCATCTCTACGGCCTGCTCATGGCCGGGCGCGCCGACCATGACCTGCATCTTGTCGAGATAGCCGCTGTACAGGCTGGCGTGCTTCAACCGGATCTTGTACAGCGTACCGGGGACGGTCTTGATGTCCTGGTAGATCGCGGTGCCCTTCTCGTAGGCGCAGAGTTCCGCGTACACGTTGTCAGCCTGGCTGTCATATTGGATTTCGACCGCGCCGGCCTTGTGCTGGATGTTGTCGGTATCGTCCTTCTGGGTGCTGGACCAGCCAAATTTAGTCTTGTCCCAACCATTGACGGTCTTCCAGATTGTGGCGCTGTCGTTCCAGTTGCGGACGGAGTTCAGGTACTTGCCATCAGGGGTGATGGATGTCCAGTTCCAACCGCCGGTCAGCCATTGGTCTTTGTAGTTCACGCTGAAATCGCCATTCACCAGATGGTCCGGCAGGCCGCTCGTGTCGTCGGATGCGAGCTTCACGACACCTTTCGTGTCCCCGGTCGTGCCGGTCGTGTCCACCGCACCGGCGGTGCCGGCCAGCCCCGCGCCCAACGTGGACGCGGCGACCAGGCCGGCGATGAGTCTTGTGAGGAATCCCATTTTTTTCCTGTCCTTTCCTTATATGTACGTGCGCTATGCCGCGACGCCGTCGGACGCGCGGGTGGCCCTGCGGATGCCGAACGCGAGGCCCGCGAATGCGGCCATGACGGACACGGCGGTGACGACGCCCCAGACGCCGCCCGTGGTGGGCAGCTGGGTCAGGCTCGTCATATCGGCGACGACCGCGCGGCCTCCCTCGACGGTCGTCAGGTTCGGCAGGTCGGCGCCCTGGTAGGTGACGGTGCCCTTCTCCGCGTCGAGCGTGGCGGTCAGACTCGGCAGGCCCAGGTTGGACTTGACGAACCCTTCCGGCGCGGTGGTCTCGCGGATCTCGTACGTGCCGCTGGACAGGCCGGGGAACGTGGCGTCGCCCTTGGTGGAGGCGGACGCCTCGGCGGCCGTCACCTTGCCGTCATGGTCGGCGTCACCGGTGCGGAACTCCGTGGCATGGGCCTCGTCGGCGGCGTCGGACCATCCGGACGCCGACCAGGACAGCCACTTGCCCGTGCCCTTGTCGCGGATCTTGAAGCCCGCATCCGGAATGCGGGCGGTGCGGTCGGCGGTGCTCGTCTTCGTCACCTTCAGGTCGCCGGTGTACACGTCGGCGCGGGAGGTCGGCGGGTCGGGCGTGTACACGGTGCCGGTCGACAGGTCTTTCCAAGCCACATGCCCGGTCGGGGCCTCGATGTGGTGGTTGTCGGCGGTGGACGTGATGGTCGCGCGGACGGTGATGACGACGCGTTTGCCGCCGTTCGCGGCCGTGGCGAGCCTGTCGAGGTTGAAGCCGACGGAGCCGGCGTGCAGTGTGGTGGCGGGCAGTCCGGACGACTTCGCCGGAATGGCCGTGAGTCCGCCGGCGTGCGCCTTGACCACGCCGACCTGGTCGGTCACGTCCCTGCCGTCGATGGTGGCGCCGGTCATGTCCTTGAACGTCTGGCCGGTCATCTGGTCGACAATGCGCACGCTCGCGTCCGCGCCCACCATGTACGGCATGGTGAACGCGATGTGGTAGGTGGCGGTGTCGCCGACGCGCACGCTGCCGGTCTTCGACTCGGAGCCGTCCGCGTGGACGAAGGTCTTGTCGAGCGTGAACGTGCGGGTCTTGACGGTCAGCTGCCCCAGGGAGCCGGTGGACAGGTCCATGCCGTCGACCTTCGTGCCGACGATCATGGGCAGCGCGTCCCTGTTCGTGTCGGTGACGAGGTAGTAGCCGTCGGGCACGTTGAGCCACAAATCGGCGGTGTTGCCCGACTGGTTCGATACCGTCGCGGCGGGCTTCGACGTGGACGCGGCCAGCGCGTCGGCCACGCGGCGCAGCGTCGCCGCGTCGGTCTCGCCCGCGATCGTGCCCGCCTCGTCGCAGCCCGCCTTGACCGTCAGTCCGGCGGACTTCAGCGCGGCCGCCAGCCACGCCTTCGTCGCGCCCTGGTTGGCCGCCTCCACGTCGAACGACGCGACCCTCCCGTTGGCCTTGACGACGTCCGCGTAGCCGCCGATCCTGTAGGCGGTGAACGAGTGCCCCGCCAGGGTGTTGGACGCGCCCTGGGGCGCGCTTATCGTGATGCCCGTCTGGGCGGCCTGCGCCGGGGCCGCCAGCGACGCGGCGAGTACCGCGCCGGCCGCCAGAACGACGGGGGCGCGCCTGATGCCAGGTCGAACCATTGTCCTACTCCTTCCCCGCGGGAGTCTCCCGCGGTCTCGGAGAGGGGGCTATGCGGGCACGAGCGGCAGACCATGGGAATCGGCGCGGGCCATGGAGCACACATCGCCCCAATAGTGTCCTATGTCAGGTCATGCCGCCGTGGTTCCCGTCCGTTCGCCACAGGCGTCCCCGACCCTTTTCAGGCGGGATTCGAAGGCGAGACGTGAGATACGCCCGTCACGTTCGACCCATCGCCCTTACGGACGGCGCACCCTCACGTCGGTTAGAAGTGGATACTCCATGAGTCCCGTCCTTTCGTTTCGACCGGATTATGCGTCCCCGCAGAGGAAAGCGAACGGCCTGTGGAATGCAAAGACGCATTCCACAGGCCGTTCACGCATATTGGCGCAGGGCGGGTCACGGCGGACTAAGTCGAATCCGCTCGCCGCCCTTCACGTTGCCGACTGACGAGGAAGGGGGAAAAACCTCGTGCGGACATGTTGACGCCGATACGGAACGCAGAACGGGTCTCGGCGCGCAGGTTAAAACGCGCTCGCCATTCTTCGCGTTGCCGGCTCCGGGGCAATGTCGAAACCCCGCGTGGACGCGTTGACGTTCCATAAAGGTCTATGCGTCCCCGAGCGCACGCCGTCTTGTCTGCCGTATCGTTGCGCGTCAACGTTCCAGACATTGCCAGTACACGCCCGTGGTGTAAGCCCATTCGCGGGCGGCTTCGCACAGGTCGCCTCCCCATTCGCTCGCACACCGGCATGATACGGACGGGAACCGTTCACACATGCGGGGTCCTTTCCCTATTTGCGGGCGCTCCCCGCATTTCGGACATTCGGTCGAGAGCAGCATGTCCACGTATTCGACGCAGCCACGAAGGAAGCCGTCAGGGTCTTCGGTGCAGCTTTCGGCGGTCGGATACCAAGAACGACTGAAATCAATGTCCCGGTTAAACCAGCGGATGTCACACCCATGCTCGCACGCCAGTCCAACCATATGCCAGCCCAGCAGCGGCACACGCCGGACGACGGCGTCCAGACGGCCTTGGCATAACGGGCATGGGGGTTTAAGCGCGACGTGTCGAGTCATTCGGACTCCTTGGCGTTCGCCCAGTCACAGGACAAGCCGTTTCTGACTAATATCAGACATGCGACCTGTCGTTCGTGTTCATAATTTTTGTCCTCTTTTTCTCCAGTATTCGGTCAGTTGGTTTTGCAATCCTTCGCCGTCGTGGCTGCGTCGGTAGGCGTCCGTATGTTCACGCCATGATGCCATCGCAGTCGGGGTGTCATCGGATACGCCGTTGTTCGGTTTGTCGCATTTTCCGCAGCCGACGGACCATAGGTCGGACGTATGGTCACATGCGCATTCGGGCGGCCTGCCGCAGTGTGGACAGTCGGGCGTGTCCTTGACGGCGGCCACGGTCTTGCGCCAGTGCCTGTCGAAGTCGTCTGCCATCTCCTGCGCTTTGTCGCATGGGCGTAGCCCCTGTAGCAGTGGTTCGAGATTGCATGGGCTGGCATGGTGTACAGTGAAGCCCCAGCGACGGTCATCGCCGGTCTCGATGATGCGGACGAACACCGGCTCGCCGCAGAACGGGCAGTCGGGTTCCGTCCGAAACGTCGTGGAACGGCCGATTTTTTCGAGAATGTCCGCGTTCTTCCTGTTTTTGGTCTCTGTCAGCCATCCGCAGAGCGCTGAGTGCAAGTCCCCGTCCCAGTAGGATGTGCACCGGCATGTGACGGTGGGGAACGTCTGGCGTCCGATGCTTTTGCTTGACACGTGCGGACACTCCCCGCAGTTTGGGCATTCGAACGCCAGTATCCGTTCGTTCTCCTCCCCCTCCCGGCGGATGACGCCGTCGTGATAGTCGGCGCATTGTTCGACGGTCGGAAACCATGCCCGCCTGTTCGGTAGGTCGTAGTAGTACCAGTGGAGGTCGCAACCGTTCTCGCACGCCAGCCTGACCGCATGGAATCCCATCAACGGCGTACGCCGGACGGATAGGGTCAGTCGGCTCTGGCAGTTCGGGCAGGGGGTCGCAAGTTCGATATGTTTGCTCACTTGTCCGTCTCCTCGGTGGCGTTCGCCCAGTCGCAGGACATACCGCTTCTGATATCTCCGCTTAATATCAGACATGTGACCTGTCGCCCGTCATGCAGATTGATTCTGCATTCGCGAAGTCGGCTGTAATCGTAGCCCTTGCAATCGGTGATAGTCTCGCCCGACTGGGAGACCGATGTGTCGGACTTCGTCTCCCGTGTCGCTCCTTCCGCACCCTCGCATCCGGCGCACATCAGGCATGCGGGAATCAGTAGCATCGCCAGTAGTCTTCTCAAGTTCGTTTCCTGTCTCTTGAACATCATTTCTCCTTGACGCCGAAGATGTCACGGAAGGCCGCTTCGGCCCGGTCGAAGGCGTCCATGCATCCCTCTTGGTACCCGTACTGCGCGTCGAAGTCCGCCGCGTCCAGTGCTTGTCTGAACTGCTTGTCCAGCCATGCCAGATACTCGTTGACGCGCCTGTCCATCCGCCGCCACTCCTGATACAATGATTCCCAAGCCCCCTGGCGGGCCTTCATAACCCTCCCGCCTTCGGGCCGTTGAAACCCCGGCGGATTTTTTATCATTTCCTTCCGCCGGGGAACCCTATGGCCGTGGCCCGATCCCAACGGTGTGGCCGTCGAGCCACGCCTCCAGGTCGGACCCCCGGTAGCGGACGGCGGCGCCGAGCTTGATGTAGGGCAGGTTCCTGCGCTCCCAGCGCCATTTCTCCAGTGTTTTGACGGACACGCCCAGCGCCTCGGAGACCTGGGCCGGTGTGTATAGCTGTTCCATGTTTTTCCCTTATGCGTCCCGAAGTCGGCGGTGAAGTCCCGGGGTCGGGTCATATTGCCAGCCATGAGAGTCAATATCGAGGACAGATGGTTGAGGAAATCGGCGTCGGCGGCGGCCAGAAGGGCCCTGGCGTCCGCGCGCGACCCGATGAGGGCGAGGGTGCCGGAGGCCATGCGCACCACCGAGTTCGGCAAGGGCATGCGCTGGCGCGTCACATGGTACGCGGACAGGGAGCGCCGGCGGCGCAGCTTCGCGTCGAGGAAGGACGCGGAGGCCTTCGCCGCGTCGCTGGAGGACGACATCCGCTCGGGGCGCTACGTCGACCCGCGCGACATGGAGCGCACGATAGGCTCGGCCGGCGAGGCGGGCTTCGCCCTGCTGGTGCCCGTCGTCAAACCGGCGACGTGGAACCGCTACCGGCGCGACTGGGACACGCATGTGGCCCCGTACTGGGGCGACAGGCCACTGTCCGCGCTGACGCCATCCGCGCTGGGCTCGTGGATCGCCTCGCTGGCGGACGGCTCCGCCCGCTCCTGCCACGGCGTCATGCTGTCCACCTCGTCCATCAGGGGCATCCATCGCGCCCTGTCCGTGGCCGTCGACCACGCGATGTCGAACGGCTGGCTCCAGTCGGACCCGCTGAAGGCGGTCAAATGGCCCCGGAAGGGACAGTCCGAGCGGGTCTATCTGACGGTCGCCCAGGTGGGGCGGCTGGCCGACGCGGCCGGCGTCCACGGCATCGACATCCTCCTGCTCGCCTACACGGGCATGCGCATCGGAGAGGCGCTGGCCCTGCGCGTCGCGGACGTGGACCTGAGGCGCCGGCGCATCACGGTGGCGCGCACGAAGACCGTGGGGCGCGAGGGCAACGCCGAGACGGTCGGCCCGACGAAGAACGGGCAGGTCCGCCGCGTGCCCATCCCGCCGATGCTCGAGGACGGGCTGAGGGAGCTGACCGCCGGCCGCGACGGCGGCGAGCCGCTGCTCGTCTCCCCGCGCGGGAACATGTGGGGAGAGTCGAACTGGCGCAACCGCGTCTGGAGGCCCGCGGTGAGGGCGGCCGGGCTGGACCGCGTCGAGGGGCTGACCGTCCATTCCCTGCGGCACACGTACGCGTCCATGGCCATCGCCGGCGGCGCGGACGTGAAGACGCTGCAGAAGGCCATGGGCCACAGCTCCGCGTCGATCACGCTGGACGTCTACGCCGACCTGTGGCCGGACCGTCTGGACGACGTGGCCGACGCCATCGGGCGGGTCGTCTCCAGGGGCGATTCAGGGGCGATGACCGCGCGGGGCGTGGAGGGCTCTGGAGGGAGAACGGCGGAATGACGCCGTTTTGGTCGGAGTGGCCCAGAGTGCTTCGGAGTGGTGTATAGTGTTGGAAAACAGCAGAAATCGCCGAGACCCTAGGGGTCAAGGGGTCGCGGGTTCAAATCCCGCTGGTCCGACCAAGAAAGCCCGTCG